>Ga0334882_1001905_pt1 | contig 23222 bp, 18 predicted proteins | sample GraSluR1_MG_5_FD_207226 | JGI IMG/M metagenome (GOLD analysis project Ga0334882, IMG submission 207226) | Sludge microbial communities from methane-producing bioreactor in Wageningen University, Netherlands - Granular Sludge_15_04-R1 | ecosystem: Engineered > Bioreactor > Anaerobic >...
CGTTGCCGTTCCTGCGTCCTCCTGGTAGCCGGTGAAGGTGCTGCACCCCGCGGCGGCGGCCAGGGCGCTGTCGCCGCTGAGCTCCAGGCCCCGGGCCTTGCCCCTGGCGCGCTCGCGCTGCTCGCTGAGGGCCTGCGCGTAGCCGTCCTCGTCCACGGTCAGGCCGCGCTCCTGGCCCAGCTCGCGGGTGAGCTCCACCGGGAAGCCGTAGGTGTCATTGAGCTTGAAGGCCCGGCGGCCGTCGATGACGGTGGCCCCGGTCTTCCGGAGGTCCTCGGCGATCTCCTCGAACATCGCCAGGCCCTGCTCGAGGGTGGCGTCGAAGCGCTCCTCCTCGCCGCGGACGGCCTTCATGGCGTAGTCCTGGCGGGCAAGCACCTCGGGGTACGTCTGGCCGATGGCCTCTCCCACGGCGGGCAGGACGCGGTAGAGGAAGGGGCCGGAGGCGCCCAGCACGCGGCCGAAGCGGTAGGCCCGGCGGATCAGGCGCCGCACCACGTAGCCGGCGCCCTCGTTGGAGGGAACCACGTTGTCGGCGATGACGGTGGCCACCCCGCGCACGTGATCGGCTACCACGCGCAGCGCCAGGTCCAGCCGGTCATCCTCGCCGTAGGTGTAGGGCCTGTCGCGGTCCTGGTTGATCACGTCCTGAGCGGTGGACATGATGTGCCCAAGCTCGTCGGTCTCCATGGACCACTGCTTGCCCTGCACCACGAGCCCCAGGCGCTCCAGGCCCATGCCGGTATCGATGCCGGGCGCCGGCAGCGGCGTGAGGGCGCCGTCCTCGGCCTCGGTATACTGCTGGAAGACGAGGTTCCAAAGCTCGAGGTAGCGGTTGCAGTTGCAGCCGAAGTCGCAGCCACCCGCGCAGCCGAACTCGGGGCCCAGGTCGATATGGATCTCCGAGCAGGGCCCGCAGGGGCCCTCCCAGCGCACCTTGGGCCACCAGTTGTCCTCACGGCCCCAGCGGCGCATGCGATCCGCGGGCACCCCGATGCGGTTTCGCCACAGCTCTTCGGCTTCGTCGTCGGTCTCGAAGACCGTGACGAAGAGCCGGGTCTTGTCGATGCCCACGACCTGAGTGATGAACTCCCAGGCGAAGTCGATGGCCTCCTGCTTGAAGTAATCGCCGAAGGAGAAATTGCCCAGCATCTCAAAGAAGGTGTGGTACCTGTTGAAGCGGCCCACATCTTCGATATCGCCGGTGCGGAGGCATTTCTGGACGCTGACGGCCCTGGGTGCCGGGGGCCTGCGCTCGCCGCGGAAGGCGGCGATGTACGGCTGCACTCCGGCGCTGGTGAACAGGCTGGTGGGGTCGTCGTGCAGCACCAAAGGCGCACTGGGCCGCAGGAGGTGGCCGCGGTCGGCGAAGAATCCGGTGAAGGTGTCACGGAGCTGCTGGATTGTCGTCATTGACTTGCGCATCCTCTTCCTGGGATGGGGGTGTGTCGGGTTGGCCCATTCCGATGGCATCTTCGATGCGGCGGGCGAAGCTGCCGAAGCCGTTCCTGGCCATGGTCGCGGCGGCCTGCAGGTCCAGCCACAGCGGGGCCGGCTTGCCCCTGAGAGCCTCGACCTGGCGCACCGGGATCCAGCGGGCCAGGATGATCTTGATGCTCGCCGCCGTCGGTGCCGCGACGATCATGCCCACGAACCCGAAGACCTGATAGCCGGCGAGCATGCCGAACAGCACCACCAGCGGGTGCAGGCCGACGCGCTGTCCGATCACTCGCGGCGCGATGAGCTGGTCGCAGGCCGCGTTGGCTCCCTGCAGGAAGCCGATGGCGGCAACCGCGGCCCACAGCGGGTGGTGCTGGGCGGAGGCGTAGGTGAGAATGGCGGCGGTGACCGTCGTCGTGGCCGAGCCGATGTACGGGACGATCGACAGCACACCGGTCATCAGGCCGACGACCAGCGCGTACTGGGAGCCGAAGGCGATGTCGACGCCGAACATGACGGTGCCCGCCAGACAGCCGGCGATCAGCATCATGGTGGCCTGGCCCCGCACATATTGCCCGAGCATGGCGCCGACCTTGGCGGCGATGTCGTCCACATCGCCGGCCGCGGCACTCGGCACCATGCTGCGCAGCGTCTGGCGGAAGGGGTCGATCACCAGCATGAAGTAGAAGCTGATGATACCCACCAACAGCAGCGTGCCCACCAGGGAGACGGAGCGCACCAGGTTCTCGCTGATGAAGCGCAGGAACTGGGGCAGCTTGGCCTCCAGCCAGTCACCGGCGGCCTGAAGTCTCTCGGCGGCGTAGGTCTCCAGGTCGGTGCCCGGCAGCCACTGGCGCAGGTACTCCTGGGCGCCCTCCAGCGCCCCCTCGTAATGGTTGGCGATGGTGGCGCTGTAGCCGGCGAAGTTGGTGGCCAACTGCTGGGCCTGGCCGAACAGCGCGGGGCCGACGAAGCCCACCACGAGGCCGAAACCGATGGCGAACAGGGCGGTGACGACTGCCACCGCCCGCAGGCGCGACCACCCCCTGGTCTCCAGGCGATCCAGGACCGGGTCGAGTATGTAGGCCACCAGAAAGCCGGCGATGAACAGCCAGATGACCGGCGCGATACGGTGGACGAACCAGGCAACAATGGCGGCGGCCAGGACCCCTGCGCAGACGGCACTGGACGTATGCAGCCAACGTCGCCACGCCATGGCAAGCCGCCCTCCATTCATACGCCGCTATCGGCCGGTGCAAGGGCCCGCCGCCGCTGCGGCGCGCCGGTATGCCGCCGCGATGGCGGCCGGACACAGGGCAACGGTCCGTGCCTGCGGGCGCGGACCGTCCTGTGCGTATCGCGTGGGGCGCCGCGACTAGCGCTGGCGTCCGAGAATGTGGCGCAGCCGTTCCAGAGCCCGGTGCTGCAGTCTGGAGACATGCATTTGAGAGATCCCCAGGCGGTCGCCCACCTCTTGCTGGGACATCTCGCGGAAGTAGCGCAGGACGACGATGACGCGCTCGCGATCCGCCAACTGGCGCAGGGCCTGACGAATCTCGTCGCGCTCGCCGATGTCCTCCATATCCGGATCGAGGTCTCCCTGGCGCTCGGCCTCGGACTGGCCCTCGTCCCCGGAGCGCTCGCTGCTCATGGCATCGATGCTCAATAGCTCGTACTGCCGGCCGACCTCGATGGCCTCGATCACATCGTCCTCGGGCACGCCCAGCTCGAGGGCCAGCTCGGCGTATGTGGGGGAGCGCCCGCGCTGCTGGGAGAGCTGCTCGCTCACCTGCCGGGCGCGCATGGACAGCTCCTGCACCCGTCGCGGCACCCGCACCCCCCAGGTGCGGTCCCTGAAGTACCTGCGGATCTCGCCGCGAATCGTAGGCACCGCGAAGGTGGCGAACTTCGTGCCGCGTTCGGGGTCGAAGCGGTCGACGGCGTGGATCAGCCCGAGGTTGCCCACACTGACGATGTCCTCGTAGGCCTCCCCGGAGGACAGGTACTCGCGGGCCACATGGCGCACCAGGCCCTCATGGCGCTTGATCAGGTACTCGCGCAGGGCCTGCGCCTCCGTCTGGCGCAGCTCGCGGAAGAGCTCGTTTGTGGACATACCGTCCCAGCGAGATGCCAAGCCTATCACCCCGCCAGGCGCTTTTTCATGATGACCCGAGTGCCGCTTCCGGGCGCACTCTCGATCCTCACTTCATCCATGTACTGGTGCACCAGGTACAGCCCCAGACCGCCCTCGCGGGAGAGGTCCGCCTCCTTGCCGTAGTCCTTGGCCTCGGTGTCGAAGCCCACGCCCTCGTCGATCACCTCGATCTGCAGCTCCCTGTCGGTAGCCGTCATGCGGATCATGACGGGCCTGGGCCGCACGCCCTCGAAGGCGTGGTCGATGACATTGGTGTAAGTCTCGCAGACGGCGACCTTGAGGTCGTCCACGTCGTCCACACTCATCCCGGCGCGCGAGGCCACCCCGGCGACGGTGAGACGGACGACGGCGATGTACTTGGGGTCCGGGGGGATCCGCAGCTCGACCATGTCGGCCAAGGACTCGGTCACTGCTCCCTGCCTCCCTGCGCGGCCCGCGCCTTGGAGAGAATCGCGACCGCCTCATCCACGGTGTCGACCACGTTGAGCAGCTCCGCGGTACCCGAGACATCGAACACCCGGCGCACGTTGGGTCGGCTGCAGGCGACGGACAGATCGCCATTGCGCTCGGCGGCCCTCTTGGCCCCCCCGATGAGGATCCCCAGACCGACGCTGTCGATGTACTGGACGTCGCTCAGATCCACCAGAAGCCACTCATGCCCCGCGTCCAGTGCGCCGGCCACCGCCTCCAGCAGGCGCGGCGCGGTGTAGGCGTCCAGCTCGCCCCCCACCGCCACCGATTGCAGCCAGCCGTCGATCAACTCAAGATCCATTTTCAAAGCTCTCACCCTTGTCGGAGCCGCCGCCGCCCCCGGTCGCCTCGTGACCGGCCTGCGGCGAGATCACTCGGCGCAGGTGCTCCAGGTATGCGGCAATCTTCTGCTCTCGCGGGTTGTCCTTGGGCTCGTAGTACCGCTGTCCTGTCAGGCCGTCCGGGAGATACTGCTGTGCCACCAGGGCACCGGGATGATCGTGGGGATAGCGGTACTGCGCCCGGGCATCGCCGGGCCGCATCCCTCCGGCCAGGTGGTCCGGCACGGGCGCCGCCCCAGCGCGACGCACGTCCTCGCGCGCCCTGGTTATCGCCCGGTAAGCCGAGTTGCTCTTGGGCGCCACGGCCAGGGATATCGCCGCCATGGACAGGGGGATTTGCGCCTCCGGCATGCCCACGTATTCTACAGCATCGGCCGCCGCTATCGCAAGCCTCAGCGCCGTCGGGTCGGCCAGGCCCACGTCCTCGGCCGCCGCGATGATCAGCCGTCTGGCGATGAACCGGGGGTCCTCTCCGGCCTCCAGCATCTTGGCCAACCAGTACACCGCGGCATCGGGGTCCGAGCCCCGCATGCTCTTTATGAAAGCCGAGATCGTGTCATAGTGCTCGTCGCCCGCCCGGTCGTAGCGCAGCACCGGCCGCTGCAGCGCGGCCTCGGCATCGGCCACCGTCACGCGCCGCGAGCCGTCGGGCCCCGCACCCACCGTGAGCGCCGCCAGCTCCAGCGCGCTCAGCGCCGCCCGCGCATCGCCCCCGGCGCCCCGGGCGAGATGGGCCAGAGCCTCCTCGTCGATGGCGACCTCCAGGCTTCCCAGGCCGCGCTCGCGGTCGGCCAGGGCCCGCTGCAGCAGGGCCCGCAGGTCGTCCTCGCTCAGCTTCTCGAGCCCGAACAGACGACAGCGACTGAGCAAGGGCGCGATGACGCTGAAGTACGGGTTCTCGGTGGTGGCCCCGATGAGCGTGAAGGTCCCGCTCTCTACGTGGGGCAGGAGCTGATCTTGCTGGGCCTTATTGAGCCGGTGGATCTCGTCGATGAACAGGATGCTGCGCACGCCGTTGAGGCGGAGGCGGTCGGTGGCGGCCGCGGCCGCCTCGCGGATCTCCTTGACCCCGGCGGACACGGCACTTAGCTCCCGGAAATCGTGACTGGTGGTGTTGGCGACGATCCGTGCGAGGGTGCTCTTGCCCACACCGGCCGGGCCGTGGAGGATGACGGAGGGGAGGCGGTCGCTATCCAGCGCCCGGCGGAAGATGGAGCCCTCGGCGGTGAGATGGCGCTGACCGGTGAGCTCGTCCAGCGTCCGTGGGCGCATCCGCGCCGCCAGCGGCGCCTCCGGGTCGGGCCCGTCGCGATCGAAGAGTGTCATCGGCTGAGGAGACCACGCCGGAAGAAGTGGGGGAATGGAGAAAGAGGTCCCCGCAAATGCCGTGCCTCCTAAAGTTTTCGGACCCACTGTTAAAGGGGGTGCTCTCCCGCGCGCATTGCATATCTCACCTTAGTGAGACGTCGCGCTGCGCACAGAGCCCGAGCTCCCAGTCAGTGAGTGTTGGGCCGAAACTGATGGAAGTCACGCACAGCGCAGGGATACCTCTTGTGCTCAGATTATACCTCACCGGGCCCGGCGACGCAAGCGGCGGTGGCAACGGCGGGGGTAACGGCGGTGAGAACGGCGGTGGCAACGGCGGGGGTAACGGCGGGGACGGCAGCGACCTCCGCGGCCGTGCCGTTGCCGCCTGCCGGCCACCTCTCGGCGGCTCTGTCAGCCGCTTGGGGGAGAGGTCGCCAGACCGGCCCGCTTCGCGGGTCCGGTCTGGCGGGTGAGGGGCCGACCGACCGCGCACCACCGCCCGACGGGACCCGCATCGCCGTTCGCCGTCAGGTCCGCAGGACCGCCCGGCGCCGCGCAGCGGCGTCGTCTAGCGGTGGGCGAAAGCCCATCGCGGCCGTTCGCCGACCACGGCGGCGGGGTACAGGCCCCCGCCCTACAGACGGCAGCGACCTCCGGCGCAAAGGGGGCGATGCGACGCCGCCGTTCGCCGTTGCCGCCGCGTCCGCGAGACCGTGCGGCCCCGGCCTGCCTGGCCCTACCGGATCTCGCATTCCTGGAAGTGCGGGTTCAAAAGCAGGCCCTGCTCGCGCGAGCGGGTCACGGCGATCTCCTCGGCGAGCCGCCGGGCCTCCGCGTCGTTCTCGCAGGCCAGCTCCAGGGTCCACAAGACACCCTTCAACAGCCCGCTCACCCGGCCTCCGTACCCCAGACGGCCCTGCAGGGCCGAGAGCGCGCCCTGGGCGCTACCGTCCAGCGGGTCGGTGACCAGCACCGCCGCGCGCCGGCCCGAACCGTCTTGGGCAGCGGCCTGTGTGCCCGTGCGCACCTCGTAGACGTGCTTGTTGGGGTTGACGAAGACGTTGGTGTTCTCGGCCAAGTCCCTGGCCAGAGCCAATGCCTCCTCCGGAGTGTCAACGGCCACCTCGAGCCGATAGTAGTCGGCGCGCGCCAAGCTCGTCAGTACGCCCTCGAAGCCCATGCGGCGGCGCAGGGCTCCGGCGGCGGTGAGGGCCGTCACATCCGGGATCTTCAGCTTCACGAGCAGCTCTACAGTCTGCATGGTCAACATCCTTCGCAAGACGCCACAGGGTTTGGCCGCCGAGACGACCGGGGCAGACTCACAGGCCGCCCGGAACAGCACGCGATGGAGCTGGAAGCCCGGCCGGAAACCCCACCTTCGCGGGGAATGTCATTCCGAGAGCGTCCGCTCCCGGAGGGAGCAGCTCGAGGAATCTCCTGGCGTTTGGCGAGATTCCTCGCTATCTCGCTGCGCGAGATAAACGCTCAGCATGACCCGAAACGGACCGGCCGGACTTCTCGGCCGGGCTTCTAGACGGTCGCGGGAGACAGCAGCAGGTCTCGCATCGACTGGAACACCGCCAGGCCCGGCCCGGCCGACGACATCGCCTCCGCATCGCCCCAGGCCGCCAACTTGGCCTCCGCCCACTTGCCCCCCAGCTCGCCGGGCACCTGACGCAGGAAGCTGGCGCGCTCCGGATGGGGCATCACGGCGAGGACATTGCCCTGCGGGTTGCACAGCCCGGCGATGTTGGCCAGGGCACCGTTGGGGTTCACGTGTGGCGCCGGGTCCTCGGTGCCGCTTTGGTCGCAGTAGGTGAAGACGATCTGATCGTTCTCGATGAGCTTGTCCAAGAGCCCGTCGATGGAGGTGGTGAACCGCCCCTCGCCGTGGGCGATGGGGACGGGCCACACCAATCCGGGGTCCATGCGGGAGGTCAGACCGCAGCGCCCGCTGGAGTGCTTGAGATACACCCAGCGGCAGCAGAAGCCGGCGATGCGGCCGGTGGGGTCGTGGCGGTTGGGCGCCAGGGCCATCTCCACACGCCCCGGCTCGATGCCCGGGATCAGCCCGGCCTCCACCAGCACCTGCGCACCGTTGCAGATGCCGATGCAGGGCTTGCCGTGCTGGGTGACTTCAGAAAACACGCGCCCGACGATGGGCTCCTTGGCGGCGATGGCACCGCTGCGCACCCGGTCCTGATAGGAGAAGCCGCCGCCGATGATGTAGCCGTCGAACTCGGAGAGGAGGTCGGGGTCGCGGTTCCAGCGGAACACGTCGCAGGACATGCCCGCGGCCTCGGCGGCTCTCTTGGTCTCCCACTCGCAGTTTGATCCGGGAAACTGGATCAGGGCAACGCGGGGCACTCGGGCTGTCATGGGCTCACTCTCCATCGTCAGGGTTGGGCTCGCCTGTGGCGCCTGAGCACCACGGCCGCCGGTACCGGGCAGGCACGCCGGCGGCGGCCTGAGGCGTAAGCAGGGAACGGCCGCGGCGGGCCGTCCCCTGCATGGATCGGTTCGGTGGGGTGCCCGGCTTCCCGCCCCGGGGGCTTTCTGCCATCGCAGGAGCCCGCGGTGGCTCACCGTCCGGCGGCAGTCCGGACGGCGGGTCCAGACGGCTACGCCTGTGCACGTTCGGGGCCGGCTCCGGGGCCCGTCGCCGCCGGCCGCGGGCGCAGAGGGCCACAGCCGCGTCTGGAGGCACGGACAGCCGATTATAGACCCGGCCGCCGGGGTTTTCAAGAGACAAGATGCCGGCGCCGTAGCGGCTTTGGCGAGGGAAGCGGTGCCTGGAATGGCGCCCGGGGGACACAGCGCGCCGGGGGTGAGGGCTAGTACGCCCCGCGACCGCCGAGGACCACCGGTACCGTCTTGAGCAGAATCGTCAGGTCCAGCCAGATCGACCAGTTGCGGATATAGTAGAAATCGTACTCGATGTTCTCGCGCAGCGGGAGGTCCTTGCGGCCCAGCACTTGCCACAGGCCGGTGATCCCCGGCTTGACCTCGAGCCGCGACCTTTGCCAGGGCTCGTACTGGGCGACGATGAAGGGCATCTCCGGCCGGGGGCCGACGAGGCTCATCTCCCCGCGCAGCACATTGACCAGTTGTGGCAGCTCGTCGAGGCTGGATCTGCGCAGCCAGCGCCCCAGGCGGGTGACGCGGCTATCGTCCAGACTCCTGGGTGCCTCGGCATAGGGGTGGGCGCGCGGGGACATGGTGCGGAACTTGTACATGACGAACTCGCGCCCCCCCAATCCCACCCGGCGCTGGCGGAAGATGGGGCCGGCGCCGGTGTCTCGCCACACCAGATAGCTCAGCACAGCCAGCACGGGGGAAGCCAGCAGAAGCGCCACGAGGCTTCCGATGATGTCGGCCAGTCGCTTGATGGCGCTTTGCCAGCGCGGGAAGCGCTGGGGCGGCAACTCGATGATGGCGAGGTCGGCGATGCCGGAGATCTCGGCACTCTCGGTGAGGATCTGCATCGGTCGCGCCACGAGGTGGAACACCACGGGCCGCTCGCGACAGCCCTGGATGGCCGTGATCAGCTCACCGGGGTCGATCTCCGGATAGGCCACCAGCACCTCGTCCACATCGTGCTCGGCCACGATCCGCCCCAGCTCATCGAGAGTTCCGAGCACCGGGCAGCCTGTGGCCGTGACCGGCTCGCCCGCCACGCAGACGATCCCCACGAGCTCGTGGCCCAGGAGGGGCCGGCTGCTGATGCGCTCGGCCACCATCTGGCCCAGGTCGCCACAGCCCACCACCACCGTGCGGGCAGTGGCACCTCCGCGCAGGCGCTCGTGGAGCATGTAGGCCCGTAGCCACGAGCGGATCAGCATCACAAACACAAGCGCGGTGCCCCAGAATAGCAGGAGCACCGCGCGCGAGTAGCTGATGTGGCTCAGAAACGAGGCCGTGGCGACCATGAGCGTCGTCGCCGTCACCGCGCGGAACACCGCGGTCATCTCGCCCAGAGGGAGGGCGAAGCGGCGCACGTCATGAAGCCCCAGGTTGCGGAACGAGACCAGCCACAGGACCGCGACAACCGGAATGGCCCACAGGTACAGGGTGATGCTCTGACCCAGATCGCCCAGAGACGTGACGGACAATGCCAGACGGATGGTGTAGGCCGCCAGCACCGAGGCGGCACACGCCACGATGTCGGAGGCGATCAGCGCCACCGTGAAGCGTCGGTCGAACACCCGTCGCGGAGAGGGTTCATGCTCTGTCATTGGGTCGCGCAGCCCGGCTGGATTGTGGGAGCGTCGGAGGGTGCCGGTGCATCTTCAATGGCGGCCTGGCCGACGCCGACTCGTGCCTCGTGCATCCACGGCCGACGGCGCCTCACCCCCGGCCCTGCGGGCCCGCCTCTCGGCATCTCTCCGAGCCGCTTTTGCTCCGCCAAACGACGGCGGAGACGGGAGAAGGGGGCTACGGCAGACGGCGAATGGCGACGCCCTACAGTGCCTCCCCCCGCCGGCGGCGCGATTGAGGGGGAGCTGGCCGTATGGACGTTGCCCGCCAACGAGCGGGCCCACCTTGCACCGGCCACCTTCTACCCCACCTGTGCCAATAGCGCGTCACAGGCCTTCTTCACCCGCTGCGCCGCATCGCGTGCGGGCAGGGCCTTCAGCTCCTGACTGAAGATCTCCACACCCATGTAGTCCTGATACCCGATCTTCTTGAGCGCCCCGAGGAAGCCGACGAGGTCGATGACGCCCTCGCCGGGAGTGAGTCGGTTGAAGTCCTCCTGCTGCTGCAGCGGGCGGTCGGGAGCGTCGTTGAGGTGCACGTGGACGATCTTGTCCGCCGGGAGGGCCTCCAGGTCCGCCACGGTCTGCTCGGCGTTGAACCAGTGGAAGCTGTCCAGCAGCAGGCCCAGGTTGGGCTCACCGATCTCGTCCTCGATCTGCAGGAGGTCGTCCATGCGCCAGACGGTCACGTCTTTGCCCGCGCGGGTATGGTACGGAGCGACCCACTCGAGGCCGAAGCGGTGGCCGTACTGGCCGACAACCTTGGCGATCTCGCCCCAGCGGCGGGCCCAGGTCTTCAGGGTCTCGGCCCCGTCGCTTTCGACGGCCGGAGGGATCCAGGTGCAGGTGCGGGTGCAGTTGATCTTGGCGGCCAACTCCGCCTGCGCCGGCAGAGCCTCCAGCCCCTGACGGAAGGTATCCTCATCCTTCCGCCACTCCACCCCCATGCCCCAGCTACTGGGGTAGACGTTGTACTTGCCGCACAGTTGCGCGAAGGCGTCCGGTCCCATGCGCCCTGCGGCGTCCAGTCCGGCGTCGACGCCCTCGTAGCCCAACTCCGAGGCCAGGGCCAAGAGCTGCTCGAAATCCAGAGACTCACCGAGAATGACGGGGTGTAGTGACAGCTTCATCCGCTGGAACTCCGTTCGCTGTGGTTGGCCCGCCCTCGATCGCGGCGGGCGTATGGCGCCCTCCTACGAGGGCACAAGCTCTACAGACCGCCGGCCCAGCTCGAGGGCGGCGGCCAGGGCCTCGGGACTCTCGGCCACACTCCCCTTCCGGAAGGCCGAGACGGCCACCTCACCGGCGTACACACCCTTGAAGTGGCGCACCCAGACCGCGACGGGCTCGGTGATCCAGCGAGCCTCGGAGGGGTCCGAGGCCCCATAGGGGACCAGCAGCGCCCAGACCTTGCCCCGCATGCCGGCATTGAACCACTCCTGGGCATAGTGGCAGGAGAAGCGGTCGATGAAGCACTTCATCTGAGCGGTGACGCCCTGCCAGTAGACGGGACTTGCGAGCACCAGGACATCGGCGGCGATGACCTTGTCCAGGATCAGGCGGCAGTCGTCGTCGGCGCGCAGATCCACGCGGCGGGCCTGGATGTCATCGAGCTCGGCGGGCGGGCGGATGAGGTAGTCGTCGAGGTAGACCTTCTCACAGGATGCCCCCGCCCCCGCGGCACCCCGGAAGAACTCGTTCACAAGCAAATCGGTATTGCCCCCCTTGCGGGGGCTGCCGTTGAGAGCGATCACAGATACTGCCAAGAGGCCGGTACCTCCCTTCGCCGTCGCTCCCGCGGGGCGGGACCGGTGCCGGTGACGCCGTTGCCGTTGACAGCCGTTGACAGCCGTTGCAGTTGCCGTTGACTCGCGACTCGCCGACTCGCGACTCGAGACTCGCCGCCCCGCGACCTGGATGTGCGGCCGAAAGGCCGGCGCCTGCATCGGCTTGTCATTCTGAGAGCGGCCGCTCCCGAAGGGAGCAGCTCGGAGAATCCCGCGATGGCCCAAGAGATCCTTCGCTATCTCGCTGCGCGAGATGGTCGCTCAGGATGACATCCTCCCGGCAGGCCCGGCTTCTCAGCAGGCTTTCTATACCTGCGTCCCGCACTCGGAGCAGAACTTGGCTCCGGCGACCAGTGGTGCCCCGCAGTTGTGGCAGAACTTGGCTCCCGCGGGCGCCGGGGTCGCCTGGGGCTGAGTAGCGGCGGGCTGCTGGGGCTGTTGCGCCTGCTGTGGCTGGTTGGGGTTGAAGGCTCCGCGCATGGCCTCGGCCATGGCGGCCCCCATGCCCATGCCGGCGCCCATCCCGGCGCCCAGACCCATGCCCTGCCCGCCGCCGCCGTCGGCCTTGGCCATGTCACCGATGGCCTGCGCGGTGCGGAACTGGGTGAAGCGCCCCATGTCGCCCACGGCCTCCATGCGGGCGCGCTCATCGATCATCTGCATGACTTCCTCGGGTGGGGTGATGGCCTCGATGAGGAAGTCGACCAGCTCCAGACCGTAGCGGCTGAAGTCCTCGCCGACCTTGGCCTTGACGGCGACGCCGATCTCGTCGTAGAGCCGGGGGAGGTCGAGGATGGTCTTCATGACCTCGCCGAGGGTGTCGTTGAAGCGGGAGGCGATGAAGTTGCGCAGCCATGCGGAGACGGCGGCCTGGTCGTAGCAGTGCTCGGTGCCGACCACACCGTTGACGAAGAGCTGGGGAGATTCCACACGCATGGTGTAGCTGCCGTGGGCACGGAGGCGCACGGAGTGGAGCTGCTCGTCGGGGAAGATGATGGGGGTGGGGGTGCCCCACTTCATGTTGGTGAAGATCTTCATGTTGACGAAGTAGACTTCGGCCTGGAAGGGCGTCTTGCCGCCGAAGGCGAGGTTGACCAGCCCGCCGATGAGCGGGAGGTTGGCGGAGGTCAGGGTGTGTCTTCCGGGCCCGAAGACGTCCAGGGCCTTGCCGTCGCGGAAGAAGATGGCTGCCTGGCTCTCGCGCACGGTGAGCTGCGCGCCCAGCTTGACATTGCCCGAGCCGTAGGGTGGCCAGCGGTAGACCAGTTCATCGCCCGTAGTGTCACGCCACTCGATTGCATCCAGAAGTGCCATGCAGATCCCCCTGTGGGTGCCGCCGGAGGGCGCGAGGGCCGAAGGCGGGTGGTTTGTGTAGCCGTGTTCGTCCGGCATGATGGTGGGGCGGCCGGCACGGGTCTGCCGGCGGGATAGCGCTCGACCCGGACGCCTACGCATCCGTGGCAACGGCGGCGGCGGCCACTTGCTCGCGGCGGTCGATGGTCTCCTGGAGCTGGCCGATGGCCGCCTCGACCGCCTTCATCTTCTCCGCGAGGGCTTCCTCGCCGGCCGCACCCAGCTCGTCCACGGCCGTATCGCAGGCGACGATCAGCTCGCGCAGCGACAGATCGTACTCGTACAGTTGGTCGAGTTGCTCTTCCTTGATCTTGATGGCGTCGAAGAAGCCCGTATAGCCGTAGTCGGCGAAGCGCAGCGAGTCGCGGGCCTTGCCCATGAGGCGCGAGAGCCGGTCGATATCGTCCAGCATCTCGAGCCTGCCCGCGCGCGACCACTGCCCCACGATGTCCCGGAGCTTGGCACGCACCCGGTCGAGCTCGGCCACCAGGTGCTCGCGCAGGAGCTTGTCGGCGGTTCTGCGAATCTCGCGCTCCCGGTAACCGTCGAAGCCGGGGATGGCGTCGAGCAGTCGCTGGAAAGCGTTCTCGTGACTGCGGATCTGGTCGCGAAGGTCGGACATCGTGGAGCCTCCTGGTTGACCCCGGAGACGCCCCGGAGTCCTCATCCCATGTTACCCGCCCTATTCGCGGACCGGGCCGGTGTTTCCTGCCTGCCCTGAGGCGAGCTCCTACAGACGTCTGGGAACCCCTGCCGGGCACGAACGTTAGGTAGAGGGCGGTGGCGGTATGCTGCTGGGCGCAGGGCTTCCACCGACCTTATAGACTGCAGCGGGCCTTTTGCCTCGGCCCGCGATAGAGGGGGCATCTGCATGCCACGAGGGCTGCTTGCTTTGTTCCTGCTGGGCGTCGTGTTCGTGCCGTGGGCCGTCACGGGCTGCGACGGCTCCGACAGCGCGCCGGACGGCGCCGCGGCTCCGGGCGCGTACCTGTACCAGGCCTCCGCGGGCGCGGAACCGTCGATACGCACGGGCTGGAGCTCCAACATCCCCGACCCTGCGCTGGTTGTGGCCTGGCTGGTGTACCGCGCCGAGTTCTACGGCTTCCCCGCCGAGCACGGGTATCTCATCGACGTTCGCGGGCAGCAGACGCTCTCGGACTACTCGGATTCCCGGGGCGGCTCCGGGCTCACGGCGGAGGCCTACAACCGGAACTTCACCTACACCCGCTATGGCCAGCAGCAGACCGGCAGCATCGCCGCTTCCTACTCGCGGCCCGATCTCGTGGCCGGCCGCACCTACTACTATCGGGCCCGCCGCGTGGTCAAGCCCAATAGCGGCGCTCCGCCGCTGACCGGTGCCGCCCAGGCTTCGGCGCTCACCGTGGACCCCTTCGACGCTCTGAGCCAGCCCAGCGATCCGGCGGGGCCCGTGACGTACATCGTTCCCGCAACACCCACAGCGCCCACCGATGGTCTCCAGACCGCCGACCCTACGTCGATGACTTTCAACTGGACCACCGGGGCCGGTGCCGATGAGTACCAGGTCCGCGTCTATGACAACGCCTCGGTCGCCGGCAATCCCGTGATGGTCTCCCCCGTCATCAGGCCGGCCGGCACCACCGGGAGCTATGCGTACGCTCCCGGCGGCAGGGGCCTGCTGCGGGCAACCACGACCTACTACTGGACGGTGGGTTCAAGAAAGCTCGGGGAGGCGCCGCCGGACTGCGCCGGTGAGAGCGGCTGGCTCAAGAGCCAGGTCCGGCAGTTCCGAACAACGGAGTACCCGCCGGGGACGCCGTAGACCGGCACTGTCCCGCCACAAAGACACGTAGAGTACGGAGTTCCACGACAGGCGGACCCCTGAACCCGGAGAGGCCGGGAGCGCGGAGAGTGGCAGGCCACGCCCGAGAGCGCCCACCCGATGGGCGCCCTCGCCGTCCCTGCCTCTCCCACGGGTTGCACCCGTGGCTAGTGTGCATTGCCCCTATCTTCGGGGCAGACGGCGACGTCAACGCCCTTCCACGGCTCTCACCCGTGGACCGCTGAGCCGCCGCGGGGTTCGTGCGGTTCTTTCGGTTCTTGCGGTTCTTTTCCGCGCCTCCGTGATGGGGGAAAAAAGGTCTCTCTGTGTCTCGGGGATCATCCCACGGTGCCTGGTCTCACTTTCCAAGATTCCTCCCAAGAGGCGGCAAAACCGCAAGAACCGCACCCATGCCAGACTCCCTCCGCCCACATGCTCTTTCCCTCACCCAAACGCCGGCGGGCGGAAAAGAACCGCAAGAACCGAAAGAACCGCACCCGCGTCACTCGGACGGCCGGCGGGGTACGGGCCCCCGCCCTACAACGACTGACGGCCAAAGGCAACGGCCGGCGGGGTACGGGCCCCCGCCCTACAGCTCACCACTCACCCGGCGGCCCCTTCAGAGGCCCGGCAGGCGCACCGCCCCGGTGTCTTCCGCCTTCACCTTCCCATAGCGCCCGCCACCACCGGCCTGCACGTGCAGTGTGCCCTCCCGGGCCTGCACGATCATCCCGGCCTTCTTGGCCCCGACCGTCTCGCCCAGGTCGCGCTCGGTGGTGCCGTGCAGGACGGCCATCTCGCTGCCGAAGCGGTTGATGAGCCTGCTATAGGCCACGGCCCCGATGCCGGGCACGAACTGCAGGGGCACCTGATGCTGGTAATGGCCGCGGTGCTCCGGAACCACGGGCTCCCGGGTGTCGGCGATCTGGCAGATGCGATCCAGCACGCCGTTGGTGGCTTTGGGGCTCCGGCAGCGCTCACACTGCGTCACCGGCGGCGGGCCGGTGGCGATCCAGCCGCACTCCTCGCAGAAGGTGCGGTGGTACTTGCCCAGCCGCGGGTCGAGGCCGAAGTTGCTCAGGACACGGCGTTTGCCCTCACGCCGTAAGGCCATGCAGAGCTCCGCATAGGTGCCCTCTTCCACCTCCAGGACATTGTACTCCCGGCCGATCTTGGGCAGCGAGTGAGCGTCGGAGTTGCTCAGGAAGGTGCGGTCCGAGAGCTCCGAGATGCGGTCGGCCAGAGAGCTGTCGGCACTCAGGCCCAGCTCGATGGCCCCGATGGCGTCCCAGCTCGGGCCAAACAGCTCGCTCCCGCGCCGGGCCGCCGCGCCGTACACGCTCTTGTGGGGGGTGAAGCAGTGGGCGGGGACGAAGGTCCCGCCGCAGGCCAGGCAGATGGCCAGCAGCTCGCGGGCGGGCAGGCCGCAGGCCTGGCTGGACAGCTCCCGGTTGGTCACATGCCGTCCCATCACCTCGGAGAAAGCTTTGAGGGCGTCCAGGTCGGGGAAGTAGCTTACATGGTGGGACATCCCGCCCCCGGGCTCGCGGGTCTCGAACTCGGCGCCGCAGATGACGGTGACTTGATCCCGATAGCGCAGTCCGCCGCCGTCCAGCGGGACCATCTCGCCCTTGTCCAGCAGCGCGCTGATGTCGTCGATGACCGGCGGCGAGGCGCAGTCCACGATGCCGACGATGTCGATCCCCTTGCGCTGCGCACACTCGATGGCGATGTTCTCGAAGGTGAGGTCATGGGCGGCGGTGATCTTCACCGCCCGCCCACTACTGCTCTTGCCGATGTGGACGTGCAGGTCGCAATACAGGTACATGGGAACCCCTGAGGACGGCGGGTGATCGGGACAGCTCGCCAATGCCGGTCGCGCCCGGCCTTTTGTCTTACCCTCCGGCCTCGCCCTGACCGGCCGCCGCCGTCGCTCCGGCGGCCGCATCGGACCGCCGCATGCGCCGCGCCCTGCGCAGCGCTTGCCGCAGATCACGGGACAGCGCGCCCATACGCCGGCGGCTGCTCGACACCTGCCCGGCGGTGCGGCGGCGACTGTAGCGCAGGGCGTAGAAGTCCTCCACCGTGGCGCCCAGCTCGGCCCGCAGGGTCGCGTCGCCGTCGAAGCCCGGAACCTGTGAGAGGGTGGCGACGGCTTCGGCCGGGGTCATCCCGAGCCTGTAGCGCCTGCCGGAGAGCCGGCAGACCAGTCGCAGGAGCTCCTGCATCTCCAGGGCCGCCAGGTCGATGGAGCTCATCCGCCAGCCGATGCGCCGCGCCAGTCTTCCCAGCAGCCGGCGGGGGTCGATGAGGGCGCTGAGGACCAGGTACAGGCCCAGCAGGATGCCGACGATCACCAGCACCTGCCGGGTCGTCCTGCTCAGCGCCACACGCCAGTGGCCGCTACGCAGCAGGGAGAGCAGGCCCTCGCGCTCCAGCGAGCGCTCCGCCACGGGATCGAACACGACCCACCCTACCCGGGGGAAGTACACCTCGCTCCAGGCATGGGCCTCGGTGCCGCGGACGATGAAGGCCCCCTGGTCGGGCTCATAGGTCCCGTGGTTGAAGCCCGTGGCCACACGGGCCGGGAGGCCGGCCAGGCGGCACATGACGCTCAGGGCGCTGGAGAACAGGTCGCAGGCGCCCCGGCGGCTTTCGGTGACGAAGTACACGACGGCGTCCTGCCCCGGCGGGGTGGGCGGGGCGTCCAGCGTATAGAGGCATTCGCGCTCCAGATACCGCTGCAGGGCGATGGCCTTGTCGTAGCCGTTGTCCAGCCCGGCGGTGATCTGCGCCACGAGCGGGCCGAGCTGCGTGGCGGGCTCGATCCCGATCTGCTCGACGTACTGGTCCTTGAGGATCTCGGGCAGATCGTCGAACGAAGCGCGGCGCAGCGTCTCCTCGGGGAAGTCGGGCACCCGCGACCACGCCTCGTAGCGCTGCCCCGGCTGCATCTGGGACACGCTCTCGATTGAGCCGAAGTGGTCCACGGCGATGCGCGCCGTCTGCACGCGGCCGAGCACCCCGCCCCCCGGCACGATCCGGAGGGTCGCGGCGAAGGGGGGCACGAAGACGGCGCCCGTGGCGTTCCCGAGGATCTCGGCCTCGATCATGAACTCGCGTCCGCGCAGTGGGGCCAGATCCCAGTCCGGCACGCTGGGGGCGTCTTCATCCTCCTCCCGGCCCCCGGGCAACCCGCCCGGGCCGAGGAGGCCCGTGGGCGGCGGAGAGGGGCTACCCAGGCCGGGGGGACTTGGAGGGTGGCCGCTTTCGTCCGGCGGCAGGGGAGCTCCCGGGACCGGGCCGCCCTGGGGCACCTGTGCTCGCGGCGCCGGACCGGGCCCGGCGGCCTCCTCGGCACCGGACGGTTGGCCAACCGGCGGCGCATAGCCGGCGGCGTCGCGCTCCCGCATGACCTCGGGAGGCAGAGGGAACGTCGGCACCGGCACGCCGACAGGCGCGGCCATCGGCTCCGGCCTGGGCTGCACCCGGCGCACGTCGAAGGTGCGCTCGCCCAGATCCACGGCACGCCCCGACTCCCGCGTGCTGCGACGCCACCCGCGCCCGTTGTAGTAGTCATACGCCCGGCCCCTCAGCAGGCTCGGGGCGTCGGCCCAGACCTTGAGCACGGGCTCGTGGGACAGCCGGATCGGCCCGCCTCCCACATCAAACCCATTGCGGAACAGGAAGTACCCCTGCACGTGGGCACCGGTGTAGTTGAGGATCCGCTGCTGCAGACCGAAGCCCGTGTACATCCGGGGGGTCGTGTAGTACAGCGCATTGCCCAGCACACCGGCGCCGAGAGCCGCGACGGCAAACAGCAGCACCGCCCCGGAAATGTGGGCCTGGACCCACGGCCACAGTCTGGCGAGCTTCCCGGCGCGCTCGGCGATGGACAGGAAGTGCTCGTAGCCCCAGCAGAAGATCGAGGCCAGCAGAAACACCATGAAGGCGCCCAGCATCACCGGGTTGAGGTTGCGGGTAGCCATCAGCCCAAAGATGGAGAGCCCCGGCACGAAGATGAAGACCAGGTTCTGCCGCTGGCTTTGCATGAAGCAGAAGCCCACCAGGAACCAGGTCATCAGCGTCGCCAGTCCGGGCTCCTCGTCGCCGACGACCTCGGTGGGGTAGAGCACCTCCACCCCCGGGAGACCGAGCTCGAAGCGCAGGGCGTAGCCGGTGAAGGCCAGGAGCATCACCGCTCCGCCGAGGAAGCTCAGGTTGGCCCCGGTACGCACCGCGATGAAGCTGGCCAGTACCGCCACGGTCACCCCGGCGTGCACGGCGAACTCGTAGACCGGTGCATCCGTGGTGACGGTAACCGCCGCCACCGCGGCATGTGCGGCCACGAACACGCCCACAAGCAGCGGAGCCAGCAGGCGCGCGTCCTCGGCCCGCTCCCCGCGCCGGCGGTCTCTGCGACGGAGACTTTCCGTTGACGTCGCCCTAGCCTCGGCGGACACGCCGACCCCTCCTCCACAGGTTGGTCTCCAGAGGCGTCGTGCCGTAGATGCGGATCACTCGCGCCCCCTGGGCGGTCAGCCGGCCCACGAACCCCTCGTACCCGGGCTCGTCATCGGGCTCGCCGCCGCTGAAGGTGTGAGGTGCCAAGGAGCACCACAGGACGGGATGCTCCAAAGCGCGGAGCCGCCCCGCCACGTGCACGGCGTCCTCGTCGGTAGCCGGCGACACGACGGCGATGACACAGCCCGGCGTCAGGGCTCGCTGGTGCCGGGCCAGCACCGGCATCAGTCCGCCGTCACAGTCCGGGGCCACCCGCGCCAGAGCCTCCAGCAGCACGATCTGCTGGCGCGGGTTCGAGGAGATCAAGACACTTCGGTCCTCGGCGCCCTCGGCCACAAGGCCCACATTGGCACCGCGCTGGAGAGCCTCCTCGGCCAATGAGGCCGCCAGAACCGCGGCGTACTCAATGCTGGCGCCGTCGCCCTCGCCGGCATGCCACCTGGCCGACAGGTCCAGCAGGATCACGGCGTCCGTGGTCTCGGTGTGCTCCGACTCGATGACGGAAAGCTTGCCCCTCTTGGCCGAGGTCTTCCAGGCGACCCGGCGCATGTCGTCTCCGGGCGCATAGTCGCGCAGGCCGAAGAACTCACTGCTTTGGCCCAGCATGCGCAGTCTGGACTTGTGCGGCGCCCGGCCTCGCAGCGACTTGGGCCACAGGTCCGGGATGGGGATCGCCCGCGGGTACACCAGGAGCTCGGCGGTGTCGCCGATCCTGCGCCTGAACTGCGCCAGGCCCAGATAGTCGGAGGTCACCAGGGTGGGCGGCCCCACCTGGTAGGCCCCGCGACGCCGGGCCAGCAGCCCATACTGCAGCGGCACCTCACCACCCGGCGGCAGATCCGCCGCCATCACCTCCCCGCCTTCGGGACTCTCGAGGCCGTCGGGAAGCCGGTCGCGGACCAGGACGAAGGTCTGGCGCAGGTCGCCGTCGTTGCGCACCGTCAAAGTCACCGCCCCGCGCTCCCCGGCGATCATCACCGACTTGCCGTGGCGCGACACGTCGATCCCCGCCAGCTTCCGGCGCCCCAGTGCATAGGAGACCGGAGCCAGCAGCCCCAGAGCGGCGAACATGACGAACATCTGGTTGACGTGGAGCACGAATGCAACCAGGAAGATGAAGAACGGCCCCCAGATCAGCGCATGGCGTTTGCCGATCCTCATGGCCCGCCTCCTCTGCAGTGGTCTTGCGGCCCGCCGGCCTTCTCCGCGGAGTTCACACATTGGGCGCCGGCGTCCTCAGGGGGACCTCCACGCTCTGCAGCAGGTCGGCCACCACGTCGTGGCTGGACACCCCCTGGATCCGGCGGTCCGGCTTGACGATGATGCGGTGCGCCAGCGCCGGCACCGCGACGACCTTGACGTCATCGGGGATCACGTAGTCGCGGCCCTTCACCGCGGCGATGGCCTGGGCCACCCGGATCAGCGCGATGGAGCCGCGGGGGCTGGCCCCCAGCTCCACATCCGGATGGGTGCGACTTTGGCCCACCAGGTGCACGATGTAGTCCTTGATGGACTCCTCGACGAAGACCTCTCTCACCGCCGCCTGCAGCGCCACCACCTCCTCGGGGCTCACCACCGGTGCCACGGCATCGATGGGATGGCTGCGCATCTGCCGACTGAGCACATCCACCTCTTCGGAATGGGTGGGATAGCCCAGGGACAGGCGGGTCATGAACCGGTCGAGCTGCGCCTCCGGCAGTGAGTAGGTGCCCTCGTATTCGATGGGATTCTCCGTGGCGACGACGAAGAACGGCTGCTTCAGATAGCGGGTCTCGCCATCCACGGTAACCTGCGACTCCTCCATGGCCTCCAGCAACGCTGCCTGCGACTTGGGGGTGGCGCGGTTGATCTCGTCGGCCAGGACCACGTTGGCGAATACCGGCCCCGAACGGAACTCGAACTGGCGGGTGTCCTGATTGTAGATGGAGACCCCCGTCACATCGGAGGGCAGCAGGTCCGGGGTGAACTGGATCCGCTTGAAGGTGCCGCCCACAGACTTGGCCAGCGCCCGGGCCAGCATGGTCTTGCCCACCCCGGGGATATCCTCGATGAGCATATGCCCGGCCGAGAGCAAAGTGGCCACCGCCAGCTCGATGGCCCCACGCTTCCCGATGATGACGGTCTCCACATTCTGGATCAGACGCGACGCCAGCGAGGTCAGCTCCTGCGGCGACATGAGCACTTCCTTCCCGTGAGCCGGCCGTTGCGGCCCACACAGGCCTTTGCCATACCTATGGAAGTAACTAACGCCGTAGGCCCGCGGATAGTTCGACGGATATCGGCGGCACGCCCGGTGAGCGGCGGCCGACGGGCCCCCTTGCGACGAGCCGGGGAGGAAGCCGCCGCCAAGCGGCGAAGTCTCTTTCTCCAGCGAGGTACCGCGATGTCATACCACTGGGGTCTCGCGGTGGAGAGCAAGCACGGTCCCCCACCACGGGGGACGGCCAAGGAGGAACAGCCCGTGGGCATGCGGGAAGCAATCACAAGCGGCCGGTTCATCATCACCGGAGAGGTGGCGCCCCCCAAAGGCCACCACTTCGAGCATATGGTGCAGGAGGCCGAGTTCTACCGGGATCGCGTAGCCGCCATCAATGTGACGGACATCCAGTCATCCGTCATGCGGGCCAGTTCCCTCGTCGGATGCCTCAAGCTACAGGAAGCCGGCCTGCCGCCGGTCCTGCAGATGGTCTGCCGCGACCGCAATCGACTCGCCCTGCAGTCCGAGCTCCTCAGCGCCGCCGCCATGGGTATCACCGACGTGCTCTGCCTTACCGGCGATTATACCACGCTCGGCGACCATCCGCAGGCCAAGCCCGTCTTCGACCTGGATTCAGTCACCCTCCTGAGGGCGGCCAGACGCCTGATGAGCGGCAAGGACATGGCCTTCTACCCGGACCGCAAGAACCCGGGCCAGTACATCGACGGCGAGACCCTCGACGGGGACCCGCCGGACTTCTGTCTCGGATGTGTGGTCAACCCCGGGGCCAGGCCCATCGAGCCCCAGATCTACAAGCTGCTCAAGAAGATCGAAGCCGGCGCCGAGTTTTGCCAGACACAGGCCGTCTACGACGCCGGCGTCTTCGAGCAGTTCATGGCCAAGCTCGGTGAGGTGCCCATCCCCATCCTGGCCGGCATCGTGGTGCTCAAGAGCCCCATGATGGCCAAGTTCATGAACGCCAACGTGGCCGGTGTCACCGTGCCCGACTGGATGATCGAGGCCCTGGCGGACAAGGAGACCCGCGTTCAGAAGAGCATCGAGATGAGCGCACAGCTCATCTCCGACCTCAAGCCGCTGTGCCGGGGCGTGCACGTCATGCCCCTGGGCTGGGACAAGCACGTGCCCACGATCCTGGATAAGGCGGGGCTCTAGATGCCTATAGGCACCGACTTGTGCACAGATGAATCAAGTTCTGGGGTCGCGATCACGCCGTTCGTGAACGCGTAGGTCGGGCTTTCCAGCCCGACTCGGCGAGCCGGAAGGCTCGCCGCCTGGCCGTGGCACCGACCGAAGGCGAATCTCCGTGCCGTGCTCGTCGGTTTGAGGCGGAGCTTCGCTAGTACTGCAACCGTACTTGCGGTTCGCGCGCGGCGGAGACCGTCCGATGGCCGGCCCGGGCTGCGTGCGAAGGCCGACGGCGGCCCCGCGGGCCGCCTTGGCGGGCTGGAAACTCAGATCATGCAGGTTCCGGGCAGGCGCCGATTCACGTCACCTCACCCCCCCGGCCCCCCTCTCCCTTACTCCGCCAAACGGCCGGCGGAGACGGGAGGAGGGGGGAGAAAGGCAGT
>Ga0334882_1001907_pt1 | contig 23183 bp, 15 predicted proteins | sample GraSluR1_MG_5_FD_207226 | JGI IMG/M metagenome (GOLD analysis project Ga0334882, IMG submission 207226) | Sludge microbial communities from methane-producing bioreactor in Wageningen University, Netherlands - Granular Sludge_15_04-R1 | ecosystem: Engineered > Bioreactor > Anaerobic >...
CTTTTCTACAGCCTTTTTCCCTCTTATCCGGGAAGCAGTTGACTTCTCCTTTGAGTTACTCGCATTATTACTGCCATCCACAGCCCTTCCCGATAATTCATTGATACTTGACTCAACTTCTTCAATGGATGCTGTTATTTCTTCCGCTGTGGCACTTCTTTCCTCAATTCCTGAAGTTATATTTGCCACACTCTCGTCTATATTCATAACTTTTGCAGATAATTCTTCTGAAATTGCGGAAAGTTCCTGGCTCGAAGAACTTATATTCTGTGAATTTTCTCCAATCGTCTTTATAAGTTCTCTAATATTCGACTGTGCTTTTTTCAGAGCTTCAAATATTTGAGCAAATTCGTTGTTTGTTTCAATTTCGTGTTCACCTGTGAAATCAAAATTGGCCAGACTTTTAGATATATCTACTACTTTAAAAATGTATTTATTTATCTTTCTCGGTATAATAAAGCTAAAAAGCAACGCTGCAACTATTCCTGTTATTATCAATATTGTTGTTATGACATCCTTATAGGGAAACGTAGTAATTCCTACAATTCCAATACCTGCAATAAATGACATCATGATTAAAAAACTTATAGTCAATTCTGTTTTTACCTTCATAAAAAATTCACCCAACCTTATTATTTAAACTGTTCATACTTTAATTTTTCAGCTAATTTGTCAAAAGAAAGCGGTCTGCTAAATATGAATCCCTGTATCTTACTGCAGGCTATATTCTTTAAATAGCCCAACTGCCCTTTAGTTTCAACTCCTTCTGCCACAATTTCAAGATTTAGTTCATGTGCTAGATTTACAATATTTTTGAGAATTATAAGAGCTTTACTGGAACTTTCAATTTCATCAATAAATGATTTGTCTATTTTAATTCCATCCAGAGGAAGATATGTCAGATAGCTTAATGAAGAATACTTTATTCCAAAATCATCAACAAATATTTTTATGCCCATATCCTTGAACTTGAAAAGAGTGTCCAGCACCTTTTTTGCCGGATTCATAAGTATCCTTTCCGTTATTTCGAAACAAAGACAATTTGGGGTTACTTCTGTTTTGTCTAATACATGCTCCACAAACTTTAAAAAAGAATCGTCTTCCAATTGATTTTCTGATATATTTACTGACATATGAATATTTCCATATCCTAAACTATCCAATTCTTTAAACTGACTACAGGCTTCATACAATACAAGTTTTCCAATTTCATTTATCATGCCATTTTGTTCGGCAATATCTATAAAGTATCCCGGTGATATAATTCCCCGTTGAGGATGATTCCACCTTAATAAAGCTTCCACCCCGTAAATTTGACTAATATTCGTATCAATTTGAGGTTGATAATATAACACAAACTCTTTTTTTGCTATAGCCTCTTTCAATTCAATCTCAATTTTCACTCTGTCTGCAAGATTATTATTCATACTCTCACTATAAATCGAATAGCTATTTTTACCACTTTTCTTGGAATTTAAAAGTGCTATGTCAGACATCTTGAGCATCTCACCGGCATCTTTTATATTTTTAAAATAAAATGATATACCTATGCTCACAGTTATATATAATTTTTTATTGTCAATTTCAATTATTTTATCAAACATTTTTAGAAATTTTTCAACTCTGGATTCTATGTCATCTACTTCCTTGAAATCAGTAACTAAAATAGCAAACTTGTCTCTATCAAGACTGGATAGGATATCATTTTCTTTTAACTGTATTTGTAAAGTTTCTGCAACTTTTTTTAACAAACTGTCTCCCAATTCACTGCCGTATATATTATCTATTGTTTTGAATTTATCAACATCAACTACAATCAAGGACATTTTAAAATTAGGCACTAGATTGAATTTACTTAAATATTCATTTAATTTCTTTATCAGAAATAGCTTATTAGGCAAATTGGTTGTAGTATCATAATAAGCAAGATATCTTATTTCATCTTCATACACTTTCTTGTATGTAATATCTGATATATAATTTATCGTCACACTACAACTTTTATCACTATTATTTACTTTTTTACCTTTATGCAAAATCCATTTTATTTTTCCATCTTTAGTCCTTATCCTGTATTCACAGTTAAAATAATCAAGATCTTTTTCCATATATTCCATCAAAGTATTATCCAGTATATATATATCTTCAGGTAAAATGATATTTTTTAATTCATTAAAAAAATTTTTCTTATCATATACATCATATCCTGTAATATTTTTCCAATTATTAGAGTAATAGAATTTATTTTTTTGTGAGTTCCACTCTACAATTACTTCATTGAGATTATTTAGGACAAATTCATACTTCTTTTTTATATTCAATTAAACCTCACCTCCCTTTAAAAGGCAATGTCTTTTAAGTATAACATAAAAAACATAATATATATTATATAACATATTTTATAAATATAAAATACGTTTTTTGCCAGTTAAACCATGTCACAATTCTTCCTCTTTTTACATTTTATTATATATATTTTAAGTATATACAATTTTTTTTACAATTACAAGTGTATTATACACTTCTAATTTGTTATATATTATTTAAAAAATTATTAAAGTCAGATTAGGTGGTGCATATGGAAATAAATTATAAAAAATTAGGTGAAAGAATTAGATCAATCCGCAAAGACAATGATATTACCCAGGAACAGCTGGCCGAAATGACAGGTCTTTCAAACAATTACATAAGCAATATTGAAAGAAATAGGTCTATTCCAAGTATTGAGACACTTTTAAAGATATGTAATAGTTTGCAGGTAACCCCTGATTTGGTATTATTGGATTCAATATATGTATCAAGGGAATATATAAAGGATGAAATTGCTAAAAAACTCAATAAATGCAGTGATAAAAACATACGATTTATTTCCAGATTTCTTGATATATTGATTGAAGAACAGGAAAATAATTAGTTTGCCAGTTTTAAATTGGCAGCTATAATTTTATTAAAACTAATCTATAGAATTAACTGAATCTTAACAAAAATATGTTAAATAAATGTGTACTTTATAATTCTGTCGTTAATTATGTAAATTAAATTATAATAACAGCATAGTATTTTCATTGACTTTTATAAGCCAATTCTTTGTTATATTTGACTTTAATTAAAATTATGAGAAAATTCCATATATTAATTCTTTTAAAATTTCATTATAAAATATTTTTAAATTTTAATAAAGCTCCAATTGACAGATCTGTATTATAAGTATATAATAAAGCTAATATATGAAAGGCGGTGAAACAATTGAATAAATTTCATGATAAAGAACCTGTTTTGATAACTCCTGATATTATTGATGAATGTTTAGCTGAATGCTTTGAAGTCCGAGAAAAAACTTCTCCTTCAAACAGAAAAAACAAGAAACATTTGAATTAGGCCTTTATTACAGGCTATTCTATTTTTACAAAATAGAATAGATGTATAAAGGCTTTTTTCTAATTTATATAAATTATCTTCATCATTTAATAAGCTTGTTCATATCTACTGCAACATTTCTAAGTTCATTTATATTTGCTTCAATTTCTTCACTTGCAGCAGCACTTTGTCCTATTTCATCCGTTACAGTCTTATACTTTGATATCGTATTTTCTGTAACACCGGAGACCTCCTCATTAAATTTAACTACATTTTTGGTTTCCGTTAAAAGAGTATTGGATGCAGTGCTTATATCTACAATATCATCGCTAAAGGATTTTAAATTCAGAATCATTTCATTTAAACTCTTATTAGTGTTATTGATCAGATTATTTCCCATTTTAGATTTTTCAGTATTGGAAGTCATTTGATGTTCAACTACATAAATGTTATTCTTAAGATCTTCCACTATTTGCACTACTTCTTCAAGTGATTTTTTTGTATTTTCTGCAAGTTTTCTTATTTCTTCAGCTACAACTGCAAAACCATTTCCATATTTGCCTGCTCTAGCAGCCTCTATTGATGCATTGAGTGCCAGAAGATTGGTATCTTCAGATATTCTTCCTATAAGATTCAATATTTCGTCTACCTTGCTTGATTTTTTCTCAAGCTCCCTTGTAGAATTAAATGTTTCATCTATACTATTTTTTATATCTGTAATAATTGAAATTGTATCATTTAGTGATTTTTGATTTTTATCCGTAGCATCAATAAATCCTTTTATCTTTGTTTCACTGGCTTTGGCTTTTTCTGCAACGACTTCATTTGCACCCAGCAGAGTATCCAGTATGTGTTTATTCTTATTTGATTTATTGAGTATTTCTTCTGATTCATTAGCTGCATTATTACTTGCTCCCGAGACCTCCTGAAGAGAACTTGTCTGTTCCTCTATAACCGCACTCAAGCTTTCACTGGATGCTAAAATAGTGTTTGAAAACTCAGATATGTTTTTAAATACATTTGCCATTTTTTTATTTTCATCTCTAATTCGGGCTTCCTTTTCAGTAATTTCCTTCAACAATTTAGCTGAAAAATATACGATCATAAATATTCCAGATAGTATCAATACTATAGCAACTATTCTCATACTCATTTCAGCAAGCATCATTCGCCCGCCCGGTAAAATTGATGGTCTGCTTACAAACAATACCGCCTGACATAATATGCTCAATATTATGGAAGAAACAATCATTTTTATATCAAAAAACAGTGCTCCCAAAATTACGAAGAAAAAAATTGTAAGCCACATCTCATTCAAGTTCATAGTAAAATTTAAAAACATATAGTGAAAATAAGTTATGAATAAAACTACAAGCTTCGTAATCTTAAAAGCCCTTTCGTTGAATTTATCTTTTTTCACCGTAGCTCTGTAGCATTTAAAAAATATTAATGAATAAACTATGACAAGAAAACATAATGTAATCAAAGAATTTGTTGTTATGCTTGTATTTAATCCAAATATTTTTAAGCCATAAAAAAACATAAGTGACAAAAGGCAGCTTATAGAATATATAATCAATACAAATTTAAGAGTTTTTTTGTTAAAACTCAATATACTACTTTCTTTATTTTCCATCTTACACCTCCAAAAGTATATTTAAATAATTTAGTCTAATTTTAAAATTTATGCTATAATATGTTATATTATAACATAAATTTTAGTTATATTAACTTTTTTATTAAATTAATTGTTTTAATCTTACAATCATACCCAGCAGCTATGCTAATATATATCAAGGAGGAATCTCATATTGAAGTACAAAAACGTTAATATTATAGGGACAGGCATATACCACCCTTCTAAAAAAGTTTACAATGATTATTATATCAAGCATTTTAAAAAATTTGGAAAGGATATAACCAATTTTCTTGACAACCTGGGCAGGAAAGAAAGGTATCTAGTTGACAACGATAGGGAAAATGCATTAACCATGTCAATAGAGGCCTCGAAAAAAGCACTTCAAAATGCCGGTATATCTGCAAATCAGCTTGACGCCATAGTATTTTCTTCAGATACACCTGAATATTTGTCTCCTTCCAATGCCGTTATGATAAACCACGAACTAAAAGCATCAAATGCGCATACTGTATATGACCTGAACTCTAATTGTGTCGGAATGATAGTTGCAATGGATCAAATAAGTCGTTATATGAAGACAAGTAAAAATATAAAATATGCGCTCGTGGCAGGCGGCTTGCTAGTATCTTCAATTGCCAGAAGCGATTGCAAATATACCTATCCAGCTTCCGGAGATGGCGGTGCGGCAGTAGTTCTTGAATGTGTCGAAGAAGATATTCAAAGAGGAGTACTGGATTCAAAATACTGTACAAAATCCGAATACTACAATACAATTGTTTCACCAAGCTGCGGCCTTACCAAAGCCCGACTCAACTCAACAAGCGAATACGATAAAAAACAGCAGTGGACCCCTTTTCACCTTGATTTTTTTGCTTTGGAATGGAGCAAGGCAATATATGAATTTGAATCCACATACAATTTTTCTACAGATGAAATTGAATACTTCTTTTTATCTCAATACTCAAAACAGTTTATAATGGAAACTGCAAAATTGCTTAATATTAAAAATTATTGGGACAAATTTACATACATAGGTGACAAATATGGCTACACCGGAACAACAAGTCCTATGTTTGCACTGCACGAAACTATTCAAAACAAAAAAATAAAGGAAAATTCAAAAGCAGTATTCTGTTCCGTTGGTGCAGGTGTGGCAATGTGTTCACTGCTTTATCAATTCTAGTAGACAAAACCTTTCACAAGACTAGAAGAGGTGTTTTAAAATACCCCTTCTTTTTTTATATTGCCCTTCTATCAAATATCCTTTTAGCTTTTCCTTCACTTCTAGTTATAGTTCCAGGATTGAGCAAGTCTATATTGCAGTATATCTGCAGCATATTATGCAGCTTTGTATTGATATTTTTATGCAACTGAGATAAATTTTCTCTTCCATAAGCTTGTAGACTTTCACGAAGCTCTATTGAAATTATCAGCTGATCAAGATTGTTTTTTCTATCTATAGTCAACATATAATTAGGTGAGAGTTGTTTGAAACTCAAAAGCACTTTTTCAATTTGTATAGGATATACATTAACTCCTCTTATAATCATCATATCATCACTTCTTCCGCATATCCTTTTCATCCTGACAAACGGGCATCCACATTCACATTCATCGTATTCAATGGAGGATATATCCCTTGTCCTATATCTTAAAATAGGAAGTCCTTCTTTTAGCAATGTTGTAAAAACAAGTTCTCCTTCTTCACCGTGCTCAGTATTTCTTAAAGTTGCCGGGTCAATTACTTCAGGTAGAAAATATTCCTCATTTATATGGAGCCCATTTTGCAAACAGCATTCACCAGCCACTCCAGGTCCCATAACTTCACTTAATCCGTATATATCATATGCTTTAAATTTAAACTTTTTTTCAATATCATTTCTCATCTCATCAGACCATGGTTCTGCTCCAAAAACACCGATTCTAAGATTGAGATCTTCAGGTGATATTCCCATTTTTACCATTGTGTCATATATATGCAGTGCATAAGATGGAGTGCATGCAAGTACTGTTACGCCAAAATTTTTCATGGTCAATATCTGTTTTTCAGTATTGCCACCAGACATTGGTATAACGGAAGCTCCAAGATTTTCTACACCATAGTGGATTCCAAGTCCTCCAGTAAACAATCCATATCCATATGAAATTTGGACTATATCATTTTTTGTTACCCCATATCTTCTCAGGGTATCGGCTATTATACCAGACCACATTGCAATGTCCTTTTTCGTATATCCAACTATAGTTTGTGTCCCTGTTGTTCCGGAGGAAGCATGTATCCTTACAATTTTATCCATAGGTGCAGCAAACATTCCATATGGATAGTTATTTCTTAAATCCTGTTTTGTTGTAAATGGAATGAACTTGACATCTTCAAGTGATTTTATGTCTTCCGGCAGCAATCCTATTGCATCAAATTTCTGTCTGTAAAATGGAACATTCTCATAAGCATACTTAACAATATTTCTCAGCCTATATGTTTGAATATTAAAAATATTTTCTCTAGTACTTTGTTCTTTTACATTATCCATAACTATTTTCTCCTTATAAATTACATATATTTTCTCCATAGTAATTATCGACCATAGTTTTGATTAATTTAGAGTTTTATAATATATTTTTTAATAATATAATAAAAAGCATAATAATACTATTTTTCTATTTACACATAAAAAATCCTCCGGGAAGTAACTGCTACCCGAAGGACTAAAATATCCAGTAATTTCAATATTCAATTAGAGAATAGTTATATTTTCAGCTTGAGGTCCCTTTTGTCCCTGAACTACATCATAGGAAACTTTTTGACCTTCTTCAAGAGTTTTATAACCATCTGCATTTATCTGAGAGAAATGTGCAAAAACATCTTTTCCATCTTCTCCTGTAATAAATCCATATCCTTTTTCTCCATTAAACCATTTTACTGTACCACTCATTTAATTCATACCTCCGAAATTTTATTTTCCTTAAACTCTCTGCAATAATACACAATAAAATTTCGAACTTAACATACTTTATAATAGTGCTAATTGAAATATATATCTGTGTTTAAATTATTTACGGTTCATTTAAGCTTTATTTAGATTATATAACTTTTTTAATTATAAATCAAGTAATTTAATCAAAAAATTTTCACTGAAATTATATTATAGTACCTGGATTTAAAATTTCATTTGGATCAAATGCCTTTTTGACTGCCCTCATAATATCTATTTCTCTTGGTGAAAATTGTAAATACATATGTTTCTTCTTTGTTTTTCCTGTACCATGTTCTGCAGTTATAGTACCACCGTATTTTATCGCAGTTTTATACATTTCCTCTTTAAGCTCTTCATAATAAGATGGCAGTTTCCCATTGTCACTTAAAATGAAATTATGGACATTACCATCTGCTATATGTCCTACAGATGGAATAGACGTATTATACTTTTCAGCAAGTCTCGTGAGGTCATCTAAAAAATCCGGAACAGATGAAGGTGGAACTGCCATGTCCAATCCATCCGATACTTTATCTCTAAACGGAGCGTATACGTTACTCCTTATTTCAAGAATATCTCTCTGCTCCCTGGCAGTTTCTGCTATAACACTGTCAAGAGCATTATGTTTTTCACATATTTCAACGATCTTTTCACTGTTGTTGTAAAGTTCATCTTCATCAGCTGCATCGATTATAAACATAAGATCTACAGATCCTTTTTTTAACTGCCATATCATATCAAGATCTTCAGCAGATTTTTCAGTCACAGATCTGTCCATATACTCTATTGCTCTCGGTGTAATTCCCTCCTGGAGTATTTCAGGCACTACATCTGCTGCATTTCTTCTGCTGTCAAAGGCTACTATAAGTGTTCCCGTATGTCTGCTCTTTGCATACAGCCTCAGTGTTACTTTTGTAACAACCCCGAGTGTTCCCTCACTTCCTATAATCATATTCATTAGATCATATCCCATATTGTTTTTAAGTAATTTTCCTCCAAGAGTAACTATTTCTCCTGTAGGCAGTACTACTTCCAGGGCTTTTACATGATTTCTCATAATGCCATGTTTTACAGCTCCCGATCCTCCCGCATTTGTTACAACCATGCCTCCGATCTGTGCCCCTTCATCTCCAGGATGTATCGGGAAAAACAGTTTGCTCTGTTTATTCAATATTTCAAGCAAATCTGACAGAGTAGCACCAGCTTCAATAGTTATCATTAAATTTTTCTCATCGAGTTCCACAAGTTTGTTCAATCTCTCCAGAGACAATATTATACTCTGCCCGGTTGGTATGGAACCTCCTACGACTCCCGTACCTCCCCCTCTTGCAATTACAGGTATCAATTTATCATTTGCATATTTCAGTATTTTAGATATCTCTTCAGGTGAACCAGGTTTTACTACTACACAATCTTCTGATGCCTGCGGACGTATAAGCGGTTCAGTTTCATCATAAAGATAGCTCCTCATCTGTGATAGATCATTTATTACCCAGTCACTACCTGAAATATTTTTTAGATTTTCTGCAACTTCATTTTCCAACTAATATCTCTCCCTTTTATTTACAATAAATACAAAAAAACAGACCATGTCTGCCGGGGCGAAACATGATCTGTCGCGGTACCACCCAATTATTTACTTGATCTTACATAACGGTCTTAAAACCGGATCTGCCTACTACTGTTTCAGCTTACAGCTCAAGGATGAATTTCAATATATAATATGGGCTCTCACCACATTTCCCATTCTCTTTTCAATCAAAAATATACCTACTTATTCCCGTCACAGCATTTATCTTTTGTAAAAAAGTTTACTATAATTTTAACAATATGTCAATATAGTATTAACAGCACGCTATACAACAAGTCCCATAATCTTCATCAAGAAGATCCAGAAAGTAAGAGTAAATGCAGAAAGAAGTGTAGTAACGACAATTATACTGGAAGTCAGTATATCATCATTATCCATGCTTTTTGCCATAATATAACAGCTGACTGTAGTCGGAGAAGCGAGCATAATAATCAAAGCAACAAGCTTCTGATCTCTAAATCCAAAGTATGCTGCCACGGGCAAGAATATAGCAGCCTGAACAACAAGTTTTATAACTGAAGCTATCATGGTTGGCTTTATTTTTGCAAGCGCTTTTCTTCCCTCAAATCCGGCTCCAATTGTAACTAGCGCCAGAGGTGATGCCATAGCCGCAAAGTTCTGCAAAGTTTTGTCCATCATCATGGGTAAATGAATCTTCAGCAATGATACAACCATTCCAAGAAATATTCCAATAATAATTGGATTCGTAACAATATTTATGCAGGTTCTTTTTATGTTGACATTTTTGCCCTCCATATCCCTGCCTTCAAAAGTAAGTACTATAACAGAATATATATTGTAAAGAGGTACAGCTCCTATCATCATCATAGGTGCCATTCCTGAATTTCCATAAATATTCTGGATAAATGCAATCCCCATAATTGACGCACTACCACGAAATGAAGCCTGTACAAAAGCTCCTGTCATATTCTTATCTTTCATGAATTTTTTAGTAAAAAACCATATGGACCAGAAACAAATAGATGTAACTACTGCACAAAACAATATGTATCTTCCATCAAAATTTTCAGCTATGTTCGTCTTGCCTATATCAGTACACAAAAGTATTGGAAGGGTAACTTTAAAGTTGAATTTGTTGGCTGCCTCTATAAAACCTTCATTGAGCATTCCTATACATCTCAATATATATCCAATTACAATAACGAAAAATACAGGCATTGTGGCATTCAAACTGTATATGAGACTATCCATCTTTTAGTTTTTATTCTTCCAAGTATTTCTTTCATAGGTTATATTATTTATAATCATTGATCTTCCCCCATTCCGATAGGCCATAATAATTATTTTTACAGTATTTTACAAAAGTTTTTCTGGTTTTATGCTTTTCTTTATCTTTCATATAGGCATTCCATGTATATGAATCATTATTCAGAGATTTTTTTATAACTTCCTCTGATGATGTTTTAATATCAGTAATTTTAAATACATCAATTATCTTTTCAAATCCAAATAATTCTTTTTCAAATCTTTCTTTTATGTCCCAAAGTGAAATAGGCCTTTTATTTTCCTTCAAAATTTTAATGGATTTTTGTCTTATATATATAAGTAATATGTTCATCAGCTCTCCCAAATCCGCTTTTCTATATCCTCCATTCATATGAATATACTTGTAATAGATACTCTCCTGTTCCGACAAAAATACTTCGCCTTCCGATTCCGGTAAATCAAGTACTTTCTTTATTGTATCAAAATCTTCGTCATTTAGGCAAAAAAAGTCCCCAAGTACTTTGTCAATTTCTTTTTCCAAAAAGTAAATTCTTTTTTTTAGTCTTATATTATTAAATTTTATCTTGAAGTACCCTGTTGCTAAATTATCCTCTTTCAATATTTCATCAATATTTGCATCTTTCATAAAAGAGAAATTTTTCAATATTTGTTCTACTTTTTCACTTACCGACTTCTCTATGTTAGAGTTCAATGTCACTCTTAAATCCATAACTGAATTTGGATAGTAGTCATATATACCTTTACCCATTTTTTTTGCAAACAGCTTAAAATAGAATTCATATATACTTGAATTCAGGACTCCAGTCAAGTACTCAAGTGAAGCTTTATTTTTAAATTCATTCTTAAGTACCAATGAATACACATCTGCACTACAATACGAATTGTCTGAATCCAGAGCAAATTTATTGTTTTTTCCCTTATATGAAAAGACAATTTTCTTCTGTTCAAATAGTCTATGATCTCTTCCCCATTGAAGCTGGTACCATTTTCTAACTCCTTTTCTACATTCCCTCCTATTTTTTAATTTATGAACATAATTTTCGATAAATTTCAGACTGTTACTATAATCTTGTTCATTCTCTATCAAATCTGAGTAAATTAGATTCAAATCACTGTTCAATACTCTATATTTTTTTATATTGCTGTTTTTTATCCACTTTTTTATCAATTCTTCTTCAATTTTATTCCTGGCAATATTTTCATTGGATACTACAAATGCTCTATCGCATCCCGTTATCACTCCCTGAAAACTATCAGCAATATCTCTAAGTCTGTAACTTGTACCATCTATAATCTTTCTATATATTTCATATTGATTTTCCGGTATTAAAATCCATCGTTCATCCCCCAGAATGTGCTGACTTATATGGAAACTTTCAAACAGATCAGTTTTCATCGTATTTTCAAGGTCAGCCTGATCATCAAATACAAAAGTATCTTTCAGCAATTTGTTTACCTGTATTTTATTCTCTTTGCTATTTTTACTTCTATCATTTCCAAAAATATATATGGAAGCTGCAACTCCCGCTCCTTCAAAAATTTCTGCTCCATAAAAATCTACTATCTCAAAAATAATGCTCTTATTTTTCAAATACTGTCTTAAATTTTTTCCAGTAGGACTTTCCATAAAGTATCTCGATGTGATTACAGCAGCTTTTCCTTTTATATTCAAAACTTCTCTTATCCTGCAAAAAAAGCAAAAGGATAAATCTGACTTGTCTTTAAAGACTTCTCCATAATTGTTAAATAACCATTTCTTATATTTTATATCCAGTTGCTTATGCCCCACATAAGGAGGATTTCCAACTACATAATCAAACCTGGTATTCCAGAAATCAAACAACGGCAAAATTCGCTTTTTTACCGTTTCCCACCTTACGAGACTGTCACACTGAACTATATTCAGTTTATCCGTAAAGTTGTCAGAATCCTTCAAAAGCAGATTTATCCTTGTCAATTGTACTGCAAAACTATCTATATCAGCACCATAAATACAATATTTCAATATATGATAATGGACATTTTTCTCTACCCAGTATTGACTTCCCTGTAGTCGTTTTTCCGATCTATTTCCCCTGATAACATAAATTTTTTTACCATACCTTTCTCTTAAATTTTCAAGATTGTCTAAAAATTTTTTTTTCAGAATGTCATAGGCCCTAATTAAAAAATGTCCTGAACCACAGGAAATATCAGCTAAATTTACAAAAGGATTTTCCAGAACATCTGCTTCACCAACTGTCTTCTTCAGCATATACTCTATAATAAACCCAGGTGTATAAAACTGTCCTGCAGCTCTGCGGGAATTTTTATCCATGAACTCCTGATAAACATCTCCAAGAATATTTTCATCTGTATTTTTAAAGTTAAATCTGTCTGAATTCAACCTTCCCATAATATCATTACAAATATCATTGAAATAATCAAAACATGGATCTCCACATACGGGATTGAGAAATTCATACTCTTCTTCACTATATAAAATTATATTGCCGCAGGATCCTTCCTTACAGTTAAAAGCAAGTTCAATCAATTCCGCCAGTGTAGAATTGATGACTGTATTAACTTCCATATTTTTCATAAAGCCCTTATCCTCACATATCCGTACAAATAATATTTTATTCAGCAGAGAATACGCGGCCCTATCATAAAAATCATTACCATACTTACAATCAGATGTTTTTCTATAGAATTCAAATAATACTTTATGGATCTCCCTTAATTCTAAAATCAGATTTATTTTTTTCATTCCCCTCAGCCTTTATTCTATACCCCAGTTGTTGAATTTTTCTATGAGCCATTTATTGCCATTATAAATTAATACAGCATCTATATCCACAGTATCTTCTGGAGTATAATTGTAACCTCTGATAGTCATATATACTTCATTATCATCGTACCTCTTATCTATAATCCTGCAGTTATCAAGCACCACTGCCGACTCAGGATTACCATATCTCATGTATGTCCTTCCATTTATATTCTTGAATTCAAAGCTTATAAAATTATTTATATAGCTGTCAGTATAATATTTATTGAGCCCATAATTTGAATTCAAGTAATTGTAAATGGAATTTACACCAGTATTGTCTTTTAAAGGCGCATAACTTATCCCTGAAATATCAATATACGAATTACCATCCACTTCAATATCGAGCAAATCCTTGATGGCATTTTCTCCATCTGTCAACAATGCTTTAGCACTCCCGTCAGAAATATAAAACCTGCTCTTTAAATCACTTTCAATTCCTTCACTTATAGCACCAGTACCACCGAGTAAAATAAATTTTTTATAATTTGAATCATCAAGATATTGCCTCTGTTCATATATATCCTTATCATCCGTCAATATTATAGGAGAATTCATTTTAGCAGCCAATGCGCTTCCTGACAATGCATCGGCAAAATTATTGCCGCCTGCAATAATCGCAGTATCAGAATCCAGGTTAAAATATCTGCACAAGTTTAAAGACGTGGCATATCTGTTTTCTCCCCCGATCCTTATTATTTCATCCTCCGTCAAAGCAGGCAGGGTCGCTTTCAGTTCATCAATAAGTCCGTTATTTATAACACCTGTTCCTCCTACAACATATATTTTGTCGGGGAGTATTTTCTTTAATATATCCTTCGTTGTTCCATACAATTTTTCAGAGCTGGACATAATAATTGGATATGACTTTGAAGCTGCAATACTCGACACGCTCAGAGCATCCGGGAAATTCAATCCATTGACAAAAATTACCGGCTTTCCTTTCTCCACATTCATGGAATCCACAATCATTGAATTTGTTTCAAATCTATCAATTCCGCCTAATCTTCTTACATTTTTATATCCAGCAGCCTTCAAGCTGTCATAAAAATTTTTATCTACCGAAGCTTCCCCTCCCAATATATATACAGTTCCATCAAGGTTAAGTCTGTCCTTTATAAAATTCATGACACTTTCATGGGATGCCGTATCCTTTCCAGCAAGAAGAATAGGTGCATTCAGTTTTTTTGACAATAGGGAGCCAGATAATGCATCCGGGAAATCAGTTCCACTGGCTACAATTACATTCTCCAGTTTTTCACTGCCGAATTGATATGCTATATTCTGCGAAGTTTCATATCTGTCTTTTCCATATATTCTGCTTACAGAATAATCACCTTCGGCATATACCGATCCGGAAACTCCTGCAATTAAACATATCAGCATAATTACAGCTATAATCTTTTTCATTGTTATTACCTCCACTTAATTTTTAAATATGTCCTGTTTTATATTTCCATTGAATGTTCCTGACTTGAGCATATCAATCTCATATTTATACGGAGGTTTCTTAATTCCTTTATCATTTGAAAGATATGGTGTTTCCAATATCTTTGGTATATTTTTCAAATCTTTATGATTTGCAATATAGCACAGTACATCAAATCCTATACTTCCAAAGCCAATCATTTCATGTCTGTCTTTTCTGGAGCCACGCGGATTTTTACTGTCATTGAGATGAATAACCTTCAACCTGTCGATTCCAATTATTTTGTCAAATTCATTCAATACTCCGTCAAAATCATTTACTATATCATATCCTGAATCATTTATATGACAGGTATCAAGGCATACAGAAAGTTTTTCGTTGTACTTCACTCCATCTATTATCTTTGCTATTTCATCGAAGCTCTTTCCACATTCCGAGCCTTTTCCAGCCATGGTTTCCAGAGCTATATTAACCTTCTGGTCTTTTGTAATGACTTCATTGAGTCCCTTTATAATCTGTTTTATACCCATATCAACCCCTGCACCCACATGTGCACCGGGATGAAGTACTATATTTCCTGCCTTTTTCATAGCTGCAGTCCTATCTATCTCCTGTCTTAAAAAATTGATTCCAAGCTCAAAGGTAGCAGGTTTTATACTATTTCCCATATTTATTATATAAGGTGCATGCACAACTATCTCTGAAACTCCATGTATATCCATCTCCTTTACAGCCTCGTCAATCCTGAGTTGATCCAGAGGTTTTCTAAAAGTATTCTGGGGTGCTCCAGTATAAACCATGAATGTATTTGCACCATATGAGACAGCCTCTTCAACAGAGCCTAAAAGCATTTTATTCCCATTCATAGAAACATGTGAACCTATTTTCAAATAATCATCTCCTGTATTTTAATTATACCAAATAATAAAGCCAGATGAGTATAATATCCTCTCTGGCTTTCATTTTTTTACTACAGTATCGTTATTTGATTAAACAGCATACATCATTTGCAAATTGTACCGGATCTTCTACAGGGAGACCTTCAATCAAAAGTGCCTGGTTATACAGCAGATTTGAGTACATTTTCAATTTTTCCTTGTCTTCTTCAAATGCTTTCTTTATGGCTTTGAACATCTCATGATTCGTGTTTATCTCAAGTATCTTGTCAGCCTTGATATTTTGATTATTTGGCATCATATTGAGTACCTTCTCCATTTCAATAGAAAGATCCCCTTCATTTGCAAGGCAGACAGGATGAGTCTTCAATCTATTTGACGCCCTGACTTCCTTGACTTTGTCCTTCAAGACATCCTTCATGAAATCAAACAGCTCCTTGTTCTCTTCAGTTTCCTTCTTGCTTTCCTTGTCGTCTGAGTCAAATCCCAAATCCTTGCTTGAAACTGATTTGAATTCTTTATCCTTGTATTTCATCAGCATTTTAATTGCAAATTCATCTACATCGTCAGTAAAGTAGAGTATTTCAAAGTTTTTGTCTTTAACAAGCTCAGTTTGTGGAAGTTTTTCGATTTTTTCTATGTTCTCACCAGCTGCATAATATATATATTTCTGGTCTTCCTTCATACGGGAAACATATTCATCTAAACTTACAAGCTTCTTTTCAGTAGAAGAATAGAACATAAGCAGGTCCTGAAGTACATCCTTGTTGGCTCCAAATTCCGAATAAACACCATATTTCAGCTGTTTTCCAAAGCTGTTGTAAAACTCAATATATTTGTCCCTGTCATTTTTCATCATGAGGAGAAGCTCGCCCTTTATTTTATCCTTTATTTTCTTTGCAATAAATTTGAGCTGTCTGTCATGTTGGAGAAGTTCCCTTGAAATATTCAGGGAAAGATCCGCTGAATCAACCAGCCCCTGGACAAAACTGAAATAATCCGGCAGCAGGTCAGCGCATTTCTCCATTATCAGAACACCGTTCGAATATAGCTCCAATCCCTTTTCAAATTCCTTGGTATAAAAATCATAAGGTGCCTTTGCCGGAATAAAGAGCAGCGTAGTATAGCTAACAAGACCTTCAGCCTTGGAGTGTATAACCTTAAGCGGTTTCTCATATCCAAAATGTTTATCCTTGTAAAACTGCTCGTAGTCTTCAGGTTTCAACTCATTTTTATTCTTTCTCCAAATAGGAACCATACTGTTTAAAGTCTCATCTTCAAAATAATCTTCATATTCCTTGTCATTGTCCTTTTTAGGTCTGCTCTTTTTTACCATCATCTTTATAGGATATTTTATAAAATCTGAATATTTTTTAATCAGCGATTGAATTTTGTACTGGTCCAGGAATTCATCGTATTTTTCATCTTCAGTATTTTCCTTGATTTTCAATATAATCTCAGTACCTACGGTTTCTTTTTCACAAGGCTCTATCTCATAGCCTTCCACGCCACTTGATTCCCATTTATACGCCGTATCTGAATCAAGTGCACGGCTCTTTACAGTTACCTGGTCGGATACCATGAAAGCCGAATAGAATCCAACTCCAAACTGGCCTATTATATCCACTCCATCTTTTATTTCATTCTCATTCTTGAATGCCAGTGATCCGCTCTTTGCGATTGTCCCCAGGTTATTTTCAAGTTCCTCCTTTGTCATGCCTATACCTGTATCTGTAATTGTAAATGTCCTCTTGTCCTTGTCAAGCGAGATCCTAATATAAAAGTCATCCTTGTTGAAATTTACATTTTCATCTACAAGTGAACGATAGTAGCTTTTGTCGATTGCATCGCTTGCATTTGATATGAGCTCTCTCAAGAATATCTCTCTGTTTGTGTAAATAGAATTAATCATTAAGTCAAGCAGTCTCTTTGATTCCGCTTTAAATTGTTTTGTAGCCATTCTATCATTTCCTTTCAATATAGAAATATAATAAAACCACGCTTGTCTTTTTAGGTCAGCATGGTTTATTTATTATCACATCTCTGTTAGCACTTCACATAATTGAGTGCTAATTTTATTTTAGCAATTATTTCATCTTTGTCAAGACTATTCAGCGGCTTTTTCTGTAATTTGTGAAATTTTCTCTCCTGTCTTGCTCATTTCATCAAGCTCATTTTTGATATTATTCAAACTGTCAAGTAATTTGCTGTTTTTTTCAGATATTCCCTGCATATTGCCTGCACTGTCCGTAAAGGTTTGTGCCATTTCATTTATAACTTTTACTATTCCATCAATAAATGACTTCAATTCCTGGGATGAAGCACTGAAGTTGTTCATAAATTCATTTATTGTACCGGCATCCTCCATATACTTTGATGAAGCACCCTCGAATTTATCATAATCCTGTGTAACTTCCGTAGCTATGTAACTCAATGCACTTTGTGAACCATCCACCAGCCTTTTTACAGAGTCTACTACCGAATCGACTATTGTCTTTATATTTCCCGCAGTTTCTCCGGACTGTTTTGCCAGTTCCTTTACTTCATCCGCAACTACTGAAAATCCCCTTCCAGCTTCTCCTGCCCTTGCAGCCTCTATGGATGCATTCAAGGCCAGCAGATTTGTCTGTTCAGTTATATCAATTATTGCTTCCGTAAGCTTGTTTATTTCATTTACGGATTTACTGTCTTCTATTGCACTTTCTATATCCTGCCTTATCTTTGTATAAATCTGAGTTGATCTGTCACGGGATTCCTTGGTTGATTTCTGGAGTTTCTTTCCCTCCTCGGAAAATTCCTCTGCAAATTTTGCACCTTCTCCCGCCTTGTTTGCTATATCTTTCACGGCATTGCCCATTTCACCCGAAGATGCTGCTATTTCTTCTGCAGATGCTGAATTTTCCTCCAAACTTGCAGATACGTTTTCTATTGCTCCTGTGGATTCATTCAGATTCTTTTCCAGCTCAATCATAAAAGTCTTCACACTGCTTATTTCTTCGCCTATTCTGTTTACCAACGAAGTCCACTCATCTCTCAAATCTTCCAAATGGGTAGATGTGTCTTCATCCAAATTTTCCTGTACCGTATTTGACGGTAAAAATTTCTTTGAAAACAAAACAGATCCTATTATACTGAAAACAATTCCTATTGCAAGCATTATTGAAATTATAGATACTGAAACTTGATTAAATACAGCTGCCGAGAAAATTGCCAGAGGTATCATGACAATCAAAAAAATAGATATCACTGCTTTTTTCGTTAAATTCATCTTAAATCCACTCCTTTAAACTATAAGCTGACTAATTATCGTCAACATTAGGCAAAACCTTTATATCTTTCACCTAGAAATTTCCCATGGATTTTCTTTTCCCTCCATAAAAAAAATACAGCTTAAAATTGAATGTTCCACCATATCCGATACAGCCTGATCCGTATAAAAGGCAGTATGGGGTGTAACAATCACATTTGGCATTGACTGCAGGACTGCAAGTGCTCTATTATCTACAATCTCACCTTTCAAGTCGCTGTAGTAAATATTTTCTTCACCTTCAATAACATCCAGTGCCGCTCCTCCTATTTTTTTCTGCCTGATCCCGTCTATAAGAGCATTGGTATCAACAAGCGAACCCCTTGCAGTATTTATGATAATCACATTTTTTTTCATCAGACAAATAGACTCTCTGTTTATCATATGATGGTTATTTTCTGCTGCAGGCGCATGAAGAGTAATAATATCACTGTTTTTAAACAGCTCTTCAAGTGGAACATATTGTGCATATTTTTTAACTTCATCATTTTCATACAGATCATGGGCCATAAATCTGCATCCAAATCCGCTTAAATGCCTTATTAACGTTCTTCCGATTTTTCCCGTACCAATTACACCTACGGTCATATTACCTATTTCCCTTCCCTGAAAGCCCTTCAGGGAATAATCCTGAACACTGCTTCTTCCCATTATTAGTTTGATTTTCCTAAGAGTCATAAGCATCAGCATTATTGCATAGTCGGCTACACTTTCTGGAGAATAGGTTACATTTCCAGCCCTCATTCCCAGTTCTTTTACCTTCTGCATATCTATGTGGTCATATCCTATGGTTCTTGTTGATATGAATTTTACTCCTGCATTGTTCAACTTTTCAATTACTTCCCCTGGAATGGGACTTGAGATAACACTGATGCACTCAAATCCACGTGCAAGATCTGCATTGTCCATATCTGGTGCGTCTTTGCAGAATTTTATTTCAACATTGTACTTTTTACTGAACTTTGTAAAATATTCTTCTTCATCTTTTCTGTAGCTATAGACAAATATACCCATTATATCCAGACTTCCCTTCAAATACTAATAATATTATATGTTTATATTATAACCTAATTTGATTCAATTTGTAAAAAATTATAAGCCCCACAGGATTTCATTGAGGCTTATAATTTTAAATTTAAATATAAATTTAATTTACCATATTGAGTGATCGCTTTTCCAGTGCAAGTACAGCTTCCTTTATGGCTTCTCCCACCGTTGGATGTGCATGTATGGTAGTGATTATTTCATCCGCAGTGGCTTCAAGTCTTAGTGCAAGGGCTCCTTCAGTTATGAGATCCGTAGCTCTGGGTGAAGCAATATGAACGCCGAGTATCTCCTTGGTTTCCTTATCTGCAATTATTTTTATGATTCCACCGGTATCACCTGATATCATCGCCTTTCCGTTGGCGGACATAGGGAAAATACCCACCCTGTAGTCTATTCCCTTTTCCTTCGCCTTTTCCTCTGTGATTCCAACGGAGGCTATTTCAGGTTTTGTATACACGCAGGCAGGTACGGTTTTATAATCCATTGATACAGTTTTCCCGGATACATTCTCCGCAGCCACAACTCCCTGCTCCGAAGCAACATGGGCAAGCATATTTTTACCTGTACAGTCTCCTATCGCATATATATTTCCAAGGTTTGTCCTCATCTGATCATCCACACATATATGCCCTTTTTCAGTTTTGATTCCAATTTTCTCTGCTCCCAGTCCTTCTAAATTAGAACGTCTTCCAATAGCTACCAGTACCTTGTCTGCTTCAACACTCAAGTTTTCATTTTCTCTCATAAAACCAACTTCAAGATTTTCACCGATATTTTTTATTCCGGTCACTCTGCACCCTGTATTTATGCTGACACCTTCAGCCGACAGTTTTTTCGAGATTATATCCGATATCTGCCTGTCTATAGGTGGAAGTATAAAAGGCAGCATTTCCAGAATAGTTACCTTGCTTCCAAGAGAACTGAACAGAGTTGCAAATTCGATTCCTATCACCCCGCCACCTATAATTGCAATTGATTCCGGTATTGATTCCAGATTCAAAGCTCCCGTACTGTCCACTACTCCATCCAGCTCAACACCTGGTATGGTTGGTATGAAAGGCACTGAACCCGTCGAAATTATTGCATCGTCAAAATCAATATTCTCCATACTGCCATCTCTTTTTACGATTGAAACGGAATTCTGAGATTCAAAGGCGGCAGTCCCTTCAATTACGTTTACTTTGTTTGCAGCCAGAAGACCTTTTACACCTGAAACAAGTCTTTTAACTATTTTTGCCTTTCTATTCTGGACTCTGTTCCAGTTTATGCTTGCGGACTTCACTTCAATCCCAAATTGGCTGCTGTTTTTAATTTCACTGAACAGTTCTGCTGATTTAAGCAGTGCTTTTGTTGGTATGCAGCCTACATTCAGGCAGGTTCCTCCAAGCTTCTCCTTTTCAACAAGAGTTACCTTGTTTCCAAGCTGCGCTGCACGTATCGCAGCTATATAACCTCCAGGTCCGCCTCCTATTACAACTACCTTTTTGCATACAGCACCATGGCTGTTCTGCTTTCCTTCACCGCTTTGTTCAATCTCCGACTTCTTGCCAGTTTTTTCATTGCATTCTCCCAGAAGATTTGAAATATCTTCATCTCTACCTGCAATTATAGCCACCGGGGCAAGGCAATTTGCGGACTCTCCCTCTTCTACAAGTATTTTTCTGAGTACGCCGCTCTCCTTAGCCTCAACTTCATTGGTAAGTTTGTCAGTGGTTACATCAAATAGGATTTCCCCTTTTTTGACTTCATCTCCTTCTTTTTTGTGCCAGGTTTCTATTTCACCTTCTGTCATTGTCAAACCCAGCTTTGGCATTACCTCTATGCAGCTCATTAAAAATCCCTCCCAGATCAAATTTTATAAAAGCATCAATTCAGGTTTTTCCATATATTCTTTAATTTTTTTCAGGAACCTGGCCGCATAAGCACCGTCTATAGCCCTGTGGTCTGCTGTAAGAGACAGCTTGAGAAGAGGTTTTACAACTATTTTTCCATCCTCTGCTACAGGAGTTTCCACTATTCTATTGACACCGAGAATAGCAACCTCTGGCTGATTTATAATAGGAGAAAAACTATCTATGCCAAACATTCCAAGATTTGTTATAGTAAAAGTGCCTCCTGTCATATCATCAGGACTTAAACGGTTTTCCTTTGCCTTCCTGACAAGTTCTCCAAGTTGAAGTGTTATCTCTTTAAGACCCTTTATATCCGAATCCTTCACTACAGGAACTATCAATCCTTCATCCAGTGCAACAGCTATTCCCATATTCACATAGTTTTTCAGTATAAATTTATTTCCGGATACGGAACAGTTTACAAGCGGGAACTGTTTCAACGCAGTGGAAACCATTTTTATTAGGAAATCAGTATAGGTTATTTTAATGGTATCCTTCAACCGATCTTTGAACCTCTTGAGTTCTGAAACATCAACAGTAATATCATAGGTCACAGTAGGTGATATCTTAGTGCTTTCACTCATTCTTGCAGCAATCACCTTTCTCATAGGTGACATGTCTATTACCTTTTCATCACGGCTCTCAACTTCTGTCTGTGATTTACGTTCAAGCTTCTCCTCAGGTGTTTTTGCAACTGTCTCAATTTTCCCTGCAGCCTTCAGTACGTCCTCCTTCATTATTCTTCCCTGTTTCTTTATACTATTTAAATCCACATTTAGTTTTTGGGCAAGCTTTGAGGCAGCTGGTGACACCTTTATTCTATTGTTTTCAATATATCCTTCCACATCTTTCCTTATTATTCTTCCAAGTGGACCTGTGCCGGTCATTGCTTCATAGTCCACTCCATTTTGTATTGCAATTTTTCTGGCAAGGGGCGATATTCTTATCCTGCCCTCTCTTTTTACAGGAATGCTCCTTTTCAAATGCTGTTCA
>Ga0334882_1001908_pt1 | contig 23182 bp, 19 predicted proteins | sample GraSluR1_MG_5_FD_207226 | JGI IMG/M metagenome (GOLD analysis project Ga0334882, IMG submission 207226) | Sludge microbial communities from methane-producing bioreactor in Wageningen University, Netherlands - Granular Sludge_15_04-R1 | ecosystem: Engineered > Bioreactor > Anaerobic >...
CCTAGCATCATCAAAAGTATCAAAGCGGAATGCTGAAGTTTGATATATGGGCACTGCAGTAGCTCCTGTCTGCCTATCTACTTTTTGACCTGCATGAACCTGAAGTGTATCGAACTTTAATTCTCTCTTACTCAATTAATGTATCCCCTTTCAATTTAATTCTTTTTAATTTTAAAGCATTTTTGGGACAAGTAGTTGTACATATACCGCATCCCACACATTTTTCATTATTCATATACACAACTTTGTCTTTTTTTTCAAATACATTCAACTGACATCTTTGTGTACATATGCCGCAGTTTATACATTTATTTCTATCCATTGATATAATGTAACTGACTTCAGGCCACTTTCCCTTTAGATTCAATTCTTCAGATGCCCTCAGTGGATAGCAGCAGCATGTACAACAATTACATATGGCGTTTTTTTCAACTGTATGAATAAGTCCTTCTTTCTCGGCATGCTTCAATAATTCTACTGCTTCATTCCTGGTCAATTTTTTACCCATTCCCCTATTTTGTGAAGAATTTACTTCATTTCCAAAACTTATGCATACATTTCTATCAAATTGGCATTTCTCAGTAATAGACTTGCAATCACAGGGAATTACATAAATATCTTTTTCTACCCTATTTAAATATTGAATTGCATCTCTTAATGGGAAAATCTTGTTTCCATTTTCAGATAGATCATTTATTGACATCTGTTTTTTATAATCTACATATTTTTGAAAAATCCAATTTGAGATCTTTTCCCTGTCATTTTTATTTATACCTTGCCATTTATCCCTTTCAAATGAGGCCATCCTGCTCATCCTTGAATCTAAAGAATTGGGAGTATATTTTACTTCTTCACCAATGACTTTATTTACTACAGAATTTTTATAGGCGCTTTCCAAAACACTGCTTATATCTCGCTTCAACAACCCTTTCAATTCCTTTTCTGAGCGGGGTTCATTTTTTATTGCAAGTATAATATCTATATCATCTTCCGTATAAATGTAATTTAAATATGGTATTAATATTTCTGGAAAATCTAAAAGTTTTATCAACTCATTCTCGTTTGACATTTATATACCACCACTTTAATAGAATTATTTTCCCAAATACAGGCTGTTTTTAAATTCACCCTTTGATTTTAGAGAGGCTCTTCTCTCAAAATACAATATTATTTCATTTGCCAAAAATGCCAGTCCTGCAGACATAATAGTACCCCAGAGGATTTTCGGCAGATAGTTCATTCTCAATCCATCAAACAGTATGACTCCAAGTCCTCCCGCATTGATTACCGCTGCAATAGTTGCAATTCCTATAGTTACTACGGCAGATATTCTTACACCTCCAAGTATTATTGGAAGGGCCAGTGGAAGCTGAATTTTGAAAAACAACTGGGATTTACTTAAACCCATGCCCTTTGCAGCTTCTATTATTGCAGGATCTATAGAATTAAATCCCGCCAGAACATTTCTTACAAGAATATATTGATTATAAACAACCAGGACAAAGATGGCAGGTTTTTTCCCAATACCCAGCAATGGAACTAAAAGTGCAAAAAGTGCCAGACTTGGTATGGAATATATAGCACCAAATACAGCCAGCAGAAAGTTGGACAATAATTTCGAGCGGAAAATTAAAATTGACAGGGGTATTGCAATTAGCAAGGACAGAGCAAGTGTTATAGAGACAATATAGAGATGTTCTACAAATAATTTTGCCATTGCTTCATAATTTTTAATCAGGTAATTCAGCAAAATTCTCACCACCAATCTTAATTTATCTTAGTTTTGAGTTTGTCTTCAACTGTTCTAAAGTTATCTTTCCTACCGTTTTTTTACATTTATCTTCTACAACAACATATTCCCTATTATTTTCAAGCAAAAGTGATAATACCGTATCTAAAGTCTCTTCCCTGTCCACCCTGTAATCAGTACCTTCTATTTGAGAATTCACAGGTATCATTATGGATTCTGCCTTGAGTAATTTTAATCTCTGCAAAATATTATCAGAGGAAACCAGTTTTGATACATAGTCATTAGCAGGATTAAATACTATATTATTTGCAGTATCAAATTGCTGAATTCTGCCCTCATTCATAATTATAATTTTATCTCCTAATTTAAAAGCTTCATTCACATCATGAGTTACAAAAAGTATAGTCTTATGAAGTTTCTTTTGTATTTTTATAAGTTCATCCTGAAGATTCTGCCTTGTAATGGCATCAATAGCCCCAAAAGGTTCATCCATAAGCATCACAGAGGGATCTGCGGCCATGGCCCTTGCAATTCCAACCCTCTGCTGCTGCCCGCCAGACAACTGGCGCGGATATCTTTTTCTGAAGTCCTTTGGAGGAAGATTTACTAGATTCATCAAGTAATCTATTCTGTCATTTATTTTAGTCTTGTCCCATTTTAATATTTGTGGAACTGTAGCTATATTTTGTTCTATAGTCATATGTGGAAATAAACCTATTTGCTGTATAACATATCCTATTTTTCTCCTATAATCCTCCACAGGAAGTTTCCTTATGTTTTTTCCAAAGAATAATATATCACCTGAGGTGGTTTCGTATATTCTGTTAATCATTTTTAAAAATGTGGTTTTGCCAGAACCTGATGTCCCCAAGATTGTTATGAAATGTCCTTCTTCTATACTTATGTTTACATTCTCAACAGAATATTTAGAGGCTTTAGGGAATTTTTTACTTACATTTAAAAACTCTATTGCAATATTTGCCACTATGTTCACCTCTTTATAAAACTATTATTTTCCGAATTCCTTGTCAAAATAATCTTTTGCTACAGTTGCATACTCTTCCTTGTCTATATCCACCTTAGCATTCAGCTCGATTAAAGTCTTATCGTCTAGTTTAGCTGTAACCTTATTCAGGATATCCTTTATTTCAGGATTTTTATCTAAAATGTCCTTTCTAACTACAGGTGCCACATTATAAGGCGGCCATGCCTGCTTATCATCCTTCAAAACAACAAACTCGTCTTTTCGCAATTGTCCCTCCGTAGTATAAGCAACAGCAACATCTGCCTTGTCATTGTGAAGTACATCATACTTTATTCCATTGTCATATATTTTTTTATCTTTAAAATTAAAGGGGCCATACACTTTCGTCAGTCGAGGCATACCATCAGCTCTTACATCAAATTCACCCTGGGATGCATACCTTAATTTGCCGGCATTTTTCTGCAGGTCGGAAATCGTATGTATATTGTATTTATCTGATGCTTTTTTAGTAATCACCAATCCTTCCGAATCATTTCCTGAAGATGGATCAAGCCATATCAAATTAAATTTTTCCTTATATTTTTTGGACACCTCATCATAAACCTGCTTTGCGTCAAATTTAGGCTGCTCTTTCAATATCGACTGTAATCCAGTTCCCGTATATTCAGGATAGAGGTCTATTTCACCTTTGACCAGAGACGAATGTACTACAGAATCACTCAGATTCAATTTTCTTTCCACTTTATACCCTGCATTTTCCAAAGCATCAGCATATAATTCTCCCAAAACAAGTGATTCTGTAAAGTTCTTGGAACCGACTTTTATAGTAGGTTTATCTGAACTTGTAGTACCTGATTTGCTTCCACACCCTGTAAGGGAAGCTGTCAATAAAAATGTGGCTGTCAGTGAGAGCAGTATAGTTTTCTTCAATTTTTTTTTCATTTGAATTCCTCCTAATTAATTAAATCCTCTGGTATCTGGTGATACCATATTGCAATAAAGATAACAATATCTCTGAAATAATAGCTAATAGCGCAATTGAAATTCCTCCAACCAGCAACATCCTATAGTCATTTAAACTTAAACCTGTAAATATAAAATCACCCAACCCCCCTGCACCAATGTATGATGCCAGTGCAGCACTGGCTATGACCTCCACAGCAGATGTCCTTATACCTGTAAGTATCAGTGGCATTGCTAGGGGAATTTCAATTTTGAACAGTATCATTTTACTGCTCATCCCCATTCCCCTGCTGCTTTCCAAAATAAATTCATCTACATTTTTAAATCCTAGATATGTATTTATTAAGGTTGGAGGCACCGCTAGAATTACCAGTGCCAACAAAGCCGGCAAGAAGCCCGTCCCAAGTATTGGCATTACCAGCACAAGCACTGCCAGACTGGGGATAATCCTCAAAAAATTAAATAAGTTCATTATGGGCATGGAAAACACTTTATTTTTAGAACACATAATTCCAAGTGGAACAGCTATACCGGTGCTAACTAGAACAGCTAAAATACTTATCAATACATGTATTCTAACAGCTTGATAATATTGTATATAATTACTTCTTATATAGTCAATAATACTAATCAGTATGATGATTCCCCCCCTTGTCAAGTATTAAAATATGAGAGACTAAGCCAGTTTTTTTAATTCATTAAAAAAACCAGTTTAGTCTCTAGTTTTTCTAGTCAACTAAATAGGTATAATCATATTTTAGGCATTAGTATATATGTTTTTGATACTGTTGTCAATTTGCCACAATTTAATAAATTTATCAAATTATTGATTAATCTATTTCAAAATTATTAAAATAATAAATAATATAGTTATTATAAGATAGTTTATTAAAATTTAAATAGATATATTTATATTAAATAAAATATAAATGATGCAATCATTCAAAAGTCAATTGATTTGTATTTAAATATAATGTTAAATATATATAAGTTATTCTACATTTATGATCTGAAAGGAAGTTGTATATGAATTTTAAATCTGATATAAGAGAACTTAACGATTTAAAACAGAAGATGGCTTTAATTTCACAAGAATCATCTACCTATGAAAAACTTGCTTATTATATAGTGGAAAATTACAAACACATTATATTTATGACAGCCGCAGAAGTAGCTGCAGAAGTCAATATAAGTCAGGGAAGTGTTTCCAGATTTTGTAGTTCGTTAGGATATCATGGATATAATGATTTTCAGCACAACCTGCAGCAATTTGTAAGAGAAGAAATAACTGCACCACAAAGATTACAGTATACATCCCATGATAATAACAGTATTACAAACATACTCAATATGGAACACAAGAATATTGATGAACTGAATTTCATTTTAAATCAGCCATCCTATGAAAAGCTCATAGAAAAGATCGTATCTGCCAGGCATCTGGTTATAACTTCCTCCAGAATGTCAGCTACACTGCTTCCGTATACAAATTACATACTCAATAAAATTAGAAACGATGTAATACAAGTTACCCCTGAGAGTCCATTATGGGATACACTAGAATTCAGGGATGTAACTGCAACCTTGATATTTACTATAATGTTTCCCAGATATCCAAATAATTTAATACAAAAATTGAAGGAATTGAAGAAAAAGGGATTTACCATTGCGGCAGTTACGGACAGTATTATGTCCCCTGTTACCAATTTGGCTGATCCTGTTATAAGTGTACCTATAACAACATCTTCAATATTCGATATTTACAGCACCCCTATCCTGTTTTTAAATTTACTTCTAAGGGACATAGCCAGAGAAACAGAAGGTTTGGATAAAAGGCTGGAGAGTATAGAAAAATCTGATGAATGCAATAATTTCTACTATAAAATGTAAATTGACAAATAGTCAGGAATGAGGGGTTATTATGAAAAATAAATTACATGTCAATACACAGAGAATAGAAAGAAGCTTAAAAAAATTGTCCTCATTCGGAAAATGTAAAAATGGAGGAATAAACCGTTCATTTGGCAGCAGTACTGATATTCAAGCAAGAGAATGGATAAAATCATTATGGAGAAGAGATTTACAGCTGCCGGTTAAAGTTGATGCTATTGCAAATATATGGACACGACTGGAAGGAAGAGAAAACTTACCTCCAATAGTGCTTGGATCACATCATGACTGCGTAAAAAATGGCGGAATGTACGATGGAACACTGGGTATAATGCTTGCTACAGAAGTATTGCAAAAAATAAAAGAGGAAAATTATAATTTAAGGCATCCTATAGCTGCAGTATCCTTTTCAGGAGAAGAACCAAATCAATTTAATATATCTACATTGGGGAGCAGAACAATTACAGGAAAGTTAAAGAAAAGGCAGTTAGAAGATGCTGTAAACCAAGTTAGTAAAACTAAATTAAAAGATACAGTAAAGATATTGGGCGGAAATCTGGAAAATATAAATGAATATTTAATAAAACCCGGCGATATAGGTGCATTTTTAGAATGCCATATAGAACAGGGAAGAAAACTGTACGATAGGAATCTGTCATTAGGTGTAGTTACCAAAATAACAGGTATCTATAGAGAACAGATTCATATATTCGGTGAATCAAATCATGCAGGTACTACACTTATGCACTACAGAAAGGATGCACTGTTGGCAGCATGTGAATTATGTCTGGATTTTGAGCAAATAATCAAGAATATTGATAGAGATGATGTGGTTGGCACAGTTGGCTATATAGAGGCTCTTCCCAATTCACCAAATATAATTGTAGGGGAATCATCTTTAATTGTTGAAATAAGAACCAATAAAGATTGTATACTTCAATCCATAATTGATAAATTGAATAAAAAGATAGATAATATTACATATAAAAGAAAAGTAAAGATACTGCGAAAAAATATATTGAATCAAAAATCAGTCCCCATGGATGAAATAGTAAAAGATGCAATAAAATCCGCAATAAAATCTATTGAAGAACCATTTATTGAAATTCCAAGCATGGCAGGACATGATTCTGCTCATATGGCTGAAATCAGCCGAACAGGTATGCTTTTTACTCCAAGTATAAATGGGAAAAGTCATTGCCCTGACGAAAAAACTGATATGGACGATATTGAAAAGGCAGGTAATGTATTACTTAAAACTGTGTTAATATTAGACAAGGAGTTAAATTAATATGGAAAAAATATACAAGTCATCTTTAATATATCATAATAATCATTTCAAAGCAGACTCAGGTGTTGTTGTAGAAAATGGTGAAATACTGGAAATTGGATTGTTTGACAAACTCAAGCAAAAATATCAAAGTGCAGAAATAGCCGATTGGTCTAATAATATAATGATTCCCGGAACAGTAAATGTCCACAATCATTCATTCCAAAGTTTACTCAGAGGTATCGCTGTAGATAAACCTTTTTTAGAATGGAGAGATAAATCATTATATAGATTCTCACCTAAGCTCAATCCGGAAGATCTATACACCGGAGCACTATTTGCCTTCGGGGAAATGATGAAATACGGCGTTACTTCAGTAAGTGATTTCTTTTATGTACACAATGATGGTATAGAAAGTGATGAAGCCATTATAAAAGCAGCCCGGGATATTGGAATACGTCTTGTCCTGGCAAGATGCATGTATGATTGGGAAGGTGCACCAAATGGATATGTGGAAAGTATAGATGAATCCGTAAAAAGCATTAAAAAACTTGCCATAAAATACAACGACAATGAAATGGTTAAAGTTATACCCGCTCCCCACAGTTTGCATGCTGCATCGTTGGACATGATCAAGGCAGGTCACAAGCTGGCAATGGAACTCGGCACAAAATTTCACATACATGTGGCGGAAGAACCTTTTGAAGTCGATCAAATAAGGAGAAAATTCAATTCAAGACCAGTTGAACTACTTAATGACATAGGTGTACTTGATGATAATATGGTTGCCATTCATTGTGTATGGCTTAATGATAATGAAATAAGGCTCATGGGGAAAAATGGAGTTAAACTGGCTTATTGTCCTTCAAGCAATATGTTCCTTGCAGATGGAATAACCAATATTACCGAATTGATGAAATTTGATGTGGACATAGGTTTGGGTACGGATGGAGCGTGCAGCAATAATAAAATAAGTGTTTTTGAAGAGATGAGAATGTGTGCACTGCTTCAGAAAGTAAATACGCTTGACTCACTGTCAGTAAATTACAACCAAGTATTTTCTATGGGAACGGAAATTGGAGGAGATATCCTACAGCTTCCCGTCGGGAAAATTGAAAATGGCTACAAGGCAGATTTTATAGGTATAGATATGGATGATCTGTCTATTCAGCCTATTTTCAAGTCCAGAGAGCAGATTTTGCCAAATATAGTCTATTCCATGCAGCCATGTGCAATTAAGTACGTAGTAATTGATGGAAATTTAAGAGTAAAAAATGGTCATATAATAAGTGTACCTGAAAAAAATATTATAAATTCTGTACAAAATCTAGTATGTAAATTGGAAAATACCAAAATCTTATAGCAAACAATAAATTATGGAGGAAACAAAATGGATTTCAATGAGAAAATTAAAAATTCAATGTCTGTGACCTTAGATGATGAATTACCTGAGATGCCTGAATTTACAAGTGGGATAAGACGGGCACCTGATAGAAGCTATACTTTAAATGAGGAACAAACAGAAACTGCCGTAAAAAATGCCCTCAGATATGTACCGGAAAAATATCATGAAATACTGTTGCCTGAATTTTTGGAAGAGTTGAAAACCAGAGGAAGAATTTATGGATATAGATTTAGACCAGATGGAAGAATCTATGGAAAACCTATAGATGAATATAAAGGAAGATGTGTTGAAGGCAAGGCATTTCAAGTCATGATAGACAACAATCTTGATTTTGAGGTTGCACTATACCCCTATGAGTTGATTACTTACGGTGAGACAGGAAGCGTATGCCAGAATTGGATGCAGTACAGATTGATAAAAAAATATCTTGAGATTCTAGAAAAAGATCAAACTCTGGTTATAGAATCAGGACATCCCTTGGGATTGTTCAAAACTAGAGAAAATGCACCAAGAATTATAATAACAAATGCCCTCATGGTTGGTATGTTTGATAATATGGAAGACTGGGAAACAGCAGAGCAGATGGGGGTAGCCAACTACGGGCAGATGACGGCTGGAGGGTGGATGTATATAGGTCCCCAGGGAATTGTTCACGGTACATACAATACATTGTTAAACGCAGCAAGGTTAAAACTACATATAAAAAGGAGCGGAGATCTCAGAGGACATTTGTTTATAAGCTCCGGACTTGGCGGGATGAGTGGAGCACAGCCTAAAGCTGTCGAAATAGCAAATGGGGTTGGAATAATTGCAGAAGTTGATGAATCAAGAATAGATACCAGAATCAAGCAGGGTTGGATAAATAAAGCTTCATCTGATTTAGATGGAATATTCAAATTGGCGCAGGAATGCATAAGCAAAGAAGAAGCCATGTCAATTGCATACCACGGGAATATAGTAGACTTACTGGAATATGTAGTCAAAAACAACATAAAGGTTGACCTCCTGTCCGATCAGACATCCTGCCATGCCGTTTATGAGGGTGGCTATTGCCCTCAGGGAATTACTTTTGATGAAAGAACAAGATTATTAAGCGAGAATAGAGAAAATTTCAAGAAACTCGTAGATAAAAGTTTAAGACATCACTACGAGCTGATAAAAAACTGTGTTGACAGAGGTACATATTTTTTTGATTATGGAAATTCATTTTTGAAAGCAGTTTATGATGCAGGTGTAAAAGAAATTTCAAGAAATGGAATAGATGATAAAGATGGATTCATGCTTCCATCCTACGTGGAAGATATTATGGGGCCCCAATTATTCGATTATGGATATGGACCTTTTAGATGGGTTTGCTTGAGCGGTAAAAATGAAGACCTTATAAAAACAGATAGAGCAGCTATGAGCTGCATTGATCCAAGCAGAAGATATCAGGACATGGACAATTACAATTGGATAAGAGATGCTGAAAAAAACAGACTGGTAGTTGGAACCAAAGCCAGAATATTGTATCAGGACGCAGAAGGAAGAATAAATATAGCTCTCAAATTTAACGAAATGGTCAGGAATAAGGAAATAGGTTCTATTATGCTGGGGAGAGACCATCATGATGTAAGTGGTACGGATTCACCATTCAGAGAAACAGCTAATATAAAAGATGGAAGCAATGTAATGGCAGATATGGCAGTTCAATGCTTTGCAGGAAATGCAGCAAGGGGAATGAGTCTCGTTACACTTCATAATGGAGGCGGAGTAGGTATAGGCAAAGCTATTAACGGTGGTTTTGGATTAGTTTTAGATGGAAGTAAAAGAGTAGATGATATAATAAAAAGTGCTGTACTGTGGGATGTAATGGGAGGAGTGGCTAGAAGGAGCTGGGCTGGAAATAAACACTCAATTGAAACCGCTGTAGCTTTTAACGAAAAATACAAAAATAATGGATTTAACCAATTGACTATACCATATTTAGTGGATAAGACATTAATCGATAAGAATAAAAATAAATTTACCAAAGAGTGATATGTATGAAAAATATTATAGTATTAAATGCGGATGAAATTGCAACGCCAATAGGAAAATGTGCCAGATTCGGGAATGAAATGGGTCATATTAAAATAATCAAGCATGGAACTGTAGTTGTAGAAAACGGCAGAATTGCTGCTGTGGACACCACCCAAAACATCTTAAAAAAATATGATTTGAGAAATTATGAAATTCTAAAAGCTGAAGGTAAATGTGTAGTTCCAGGTTTTGTAGATTCACATACTCACTTTATATTTTCAGGATACAGACCTGATGAATTTTTCATGAGACTTGGAGGCCGCAGTTATATGAATATAATGAAAGCTGGCGGTGGCATAGAAAATACTGTTAAGGCAACGAGGAAGAGCTCCTTCAAGGAATTATACAATCTTGGAATGAAAAGACTGGATTCAATGTTGTCTTTTGGAATTACAACTGTAGAAGGTAAAAGCGGCTATGGACTTGATCTGGAAACTGAAATAAAGCAGCTTAAAGTAATGAAAGAATTAAACAAAGATCATGCAGTTGATGTAATAGGAACTTTCCTGGGAGCACATGCAGTTCCAGAAGAGTTCACAGGTAAAAGCAGCAAATACATAGATTTTATTATTGAAAGGGTGCTTCCAGAAGTGGTTGATAAAAAGCTGGCGGAATTTTGTGATGTTTTTTGCGAAAAAGGAGTCATATCAATAGAATTATCCAAAAAATTACTATTGAAGGCATCTGAACTGGGACTGAAATTAAAAATTCATGCAGACGAAATCATGTATTTGGGAGGAGCAGAATTGGCGGGCCGACTAGATGCTGTCTCAGCAGACCACCTGCTGAATGCCTCTGAAAATGGCATTGAATTACTTAGCAAGAATAAAGTGGTGGCAACTCTTCTTCCCGCCACTGCCTTTTGTCTAAACAAACCATATGCAAATGCGAGAAAGATGATTGATAGCGGATGTGCTGTGGCACTTGCCAGTGATTTTAATCCCGGTAGTTGTTTCAGCAACTCAATACCCCTGATTTTTGCACTGGCATGTATATACATGAACATGTCTGCTGAAGAAGCACTAACAGCACTTACCCTGAATGGTGCTGCTGCGCTAAATAGAGCAGATACAATCGGAAGCATCGAAAACGGTAAAATTGCCGATATGGTAATTCTAAAATATCCCGGCTACAAATATCTTATGTATAATACCGGAGTAAATATAGTTGATAAAGTTCTTAAAAATGGTAATACAATAATCTAAAATGGAGTTGGTCCCGCTATGAATCAAAATATTGGTCTGGTATGGTATGGACTATGGGTGCTGCCATTGTTTTGTGATAGAATAACAGGACTATCCTTTTCAGGTATAAAAAGTTCATACTTCATTCCTTTTGAATTTTATCCAGAAATAGTTCTTTGACTGCAATCAGCCAAGCTCCTCCACATAAAAAACCAACTATAATGTTGATTTTACCGATGAGCTGTACCGGATTCCACTGGTTGAATGAAACAATAAGCATTCCAACACTTCCCATTACAGTTGTAGCTGAGCTGAGAAGCGATGACGCCGAACCTGCATCATTCTCTTGTTGTTTCAAGATCAAATATGTACTCGGAGGACGAACACAGCTTTCCGTAATGGCTGCAGGTAGGAGTGTCAGTGCAAATATCCATGGCTTCCACCATCCTAGTGTATAAATCAGTATCCCGCTTAAAATTATAATTGCAAAACAAGCACAAATAATATGAAAACGCTTGAACCAACCGGAAAGTCTTATATAGAGAAGAGGTCCAATCAACATTCCAACAGCATTAAATGTAAAAAAGTAGCTATACTTCTGACTGCTTAATTCAAAGCTATCCTGATAGATATAGGAAGATGAAGAAATGAACGCCATAGAAGCGATGTTCACTGCTGAAAAAATAATTAACAATACAGTAAAGCTGGGATTTCTTAATACTACACCAAGACGACCTATCGTAGTAATCAGACCTGCAGTACTATTTTCTGATCCAATCGTTTCTTGAAATGCAATTGAACCAATAACTACAACTAAACCCAAAATTGCCTGTGCAAAAAATATTCCCCTCCATGAAGTAAATTTCAGTAGAAGTGCACCAATAACCGGTGCCACAGCAGGTGATATCACTACCATTGACTGAACAATTGCCAGAATTGATTCCTGTTTTTTCCCCTGATACACATCCTTGACCACAGCAGTAGCTACTGCGCTGGCAGCCCCTCCGCCGACAGCCTGTAGAATTCGAAACAGAATAAGCTGATTCACACTTCCTGAAACTGCACACAAAATGCTTGCAAGCATGTATCCAGTTAAACCAATGAGCAAGATGGGTTTGCGTCCATATTTATCACTTAGAGGACCCCATACCAGTGTTGCGAGGCTGTAAAATGCAAAAAACAGAATAAGTGTCAGATTCATCTTAAATTCGGATACATGAAAAAATCTTGCCATAATTGGAAGAGCCGGCAGATAAAGATCGGTAGATAGAGGTACAAACGCACTTAAAAGCGCAAGAAATAAAATCAATCCCCTGTTACCAAGATATTTTTGCGTTCTTTCTGAAATATTTTCCATAGCACTTTCTCCCTTTAAACTGCTTAAAACTTGACTATTTTAATTGTGTTTTGTATCTTTGATTCGAAAAGAAACCAGAAAACCAATTATGGAAAGCACCAAAGCAAAATAAAATCCGTAATGGGACCCTTTCACAAATGCTTCCGCTTGATTTTTGCCGCCATCAGAAAAATAAAAAGTTTGTCCAATGCCAAGCATGCATGTGGCAATTGCAGTACTAACAGCACCTACTATCTGCTGCATTGTATTTATAATGGTACTTCCATCTCTTGACATGTTCTTTGGAAGTCCATTCAATCCACTGCTCTGTGCTGGAGACATTGCCAGTGGAATACCAATTGATAAAATAATATTGCAGAAAATTATATAACTAACAGAACTGCTGGTTGATGTAAAGAGCAATAAAAATATACCCACAATTGAAATAAAAAAGCCAATTTTAACAAGGTATTTTGCTCCAAATTTGTCATAAAGTGATCCTGAAATATAGGAAACAAAAGCATTGATCAGCCCTCCTGGAAGTAAAATCAAACCAGTAGTGGCTACTGGAATCATCAGCCCATTTTGAATGTACTGCGGCAACAAATACATAGCGGATAATACGATACTAAAATTCACCATTACCAGTACCGCCCCTGTTCGGAATTTTGAAATCTTAAGAGCTTTTAAATCAAGGACTGGAATTTCCATCTGCATTTGTCTTTTTGCATAAACTATAATAGCAATGATACCGATTATAAGTATCAAAATTACAGGAACAGAAAATCCAAATTCGCTAATTAGACTAACACCGAGCACTATACACCCAAAACCAATAATAGAAGTCAAGCAGGACATTCCATCAATTTTCGGTTTAGTTAATTTATAAGTATTTACCATATATATTGCTGTAAAAATCATGGCAACTGCTAATATAATAACAAATGAAAAGAAAATCCAGCGCCAGGAAAGCATTCCCAAAAAGATTCCCGAAAGAGTAGGTCCAATTACTGGTGCAAACATAATAACCAGAGAAGCTACTCCCATGGCAGAGCCAATTTTATTTGAAGGAAAAACTTCTAAAATAACTGAAAACATCATTGGGAGAACCATTCCTGTACCAATTCCCTGAATCATACGTCCAGCTAGAAGGAATCTAAAATCAAATGCAAATCCACTGATAAGGGAGCCGATCATAAATGCTCCCAGGGCAAAAATTGTAAGTTTTCTTACAGAAAAACATTTCATGAGCAAACTGGTAAAGGGCAGAACTATTCCAATAACAAGCATATAACCAACCACCAGCCACTGGGCAATTCCCATACTAATATTAAAAGTATCCATTAATTGTGGAAGTGCAATATTTAGAGATGTCTCACTGAACATACCACTAAATGTACCTAAATATAATCCCATCATAACCAGATATGGATGCTTTACATCAACTCTGGCTTTTGAAAATGTCTGTTGTTGTAGCATAATATCAAATCATCTCCTCAATATCTCTAAAAATAAAATAATTTTCTCTCTAATATTTAGACCAGTCTGTATAATTGAGTCAGATATTAATAGAACATATATTAATTCTTCTCCAACAAAACGCCTATAATATTACTAATTGTTAAAAGTGGAATAGAATCCTTTCTTGTAACAGAGAGTGTAATAGCCCCTTCAATCATTATTTCGATGGTCATACCTAATTCTTCAGCTTTCTGTTTTGAAAACCCATTTTGAAGCAATTTCTTGGTATATACATGACTTAGTGCTGTAAACGCATTTTTACAAGCTTCTCTCAAATTCTCGTTTGAATAATATGTTTCTAACGCTATCAAACTTATTGAAATATTCTGAAGCTTGTTTTCTTCTTCTAAGTCATTTATTATATTATTTATTAAATGCTTTATAGCTTTAATGGGATTTGAATATTTATTCAGAGTGTCTTCCAATCTTTTCATTATGGCCTTGCTTGCCAATTGAATTGCTTCTAGTGCTAATTGTTCTTTACCATCAGGAAAATAATAATAAAGAGAGCCCTTAGGTGAGTTGCTTTCTTTTAAAATTTGGTTTAATCCAGTAGCATTAAATCCATTGATTTGGAAAAGCTTAGTGGCAGTATTAAGTATTTTTTCTCTTGAATTATTTTCAGAATTCATAATATATCCTTTCACAAATAAGATTATAATAACTAGTCTATATAATAGATTATTATAAATTAGTCATTATGTCAATATAGTATTTGACAATTTGCTTCAGTCACCTTTCAGATTACATAAAATAATTTTTTAGATTAAATAAAAAATAGTAGTTACTACTTGTCGGCAGCATCTACTATTTTTATTTAATAAACTTTGGACTAACAGTTTTTTACGCAGCCAGGCCATACTAAAGCATAATTAAATTATTTTCTCATCAAGTTTTATTGAGGAATTAATCAAACATCCTATTATTATAGCAATTGTTAAAAAGTATATGCTGACGTTTGAATTCACAGCAACAGTCAACCATCCTACAAAATATGGTCCTATAAATCCACCCAGATTTCCAAGTGCATTTATAAATCCACGTGCACCACCAGCTTCACTTGTAGAAAAAATAAGAGGAGGCATAGACCAGAAACTGCTGTTATATCCTTGCAGGAAAAATCCACATAATATTAAAAATCCATATGAAATCCATATATTGCTTTTGAACTGAACTGATAGAAATAACGCTAATGCCAGCCCAAGCATAGGTACTGCTGTAAACATCTTACGCTTCATGGTTTTATCGGATAAAACTGAAAATATCCATATACCAAACAGTGTCCCAATGTATGGAAATACAGACAAAACACCTATTATTCCTATACCTGAATTTGTAAGCTGTTTTATTAAAGTTGGAAGCCACAGGAAAAATCCATATATTCCAACTTGATAACAAAAATAACTTAAAGTAAGCTTCCATAGCTCTGGATTCGCATAAATACTATTTTTATTATTTGAGTGTTTAATATTGCTGTCTATCTTTAACTGCTCTTGTTTTAGGCTGTCTAGAATCCAATCTTTCTCTCCCTCTGATATCCATTTTGCATCCTGCGGACGATCACTTATTAACGGATACCATACTAATATAAGTAAAAGTGCGAGACATCCTTCAATTATAAATACCCATCTCCAACTAGAAAATGATATAATCCATCCCGAAATAGGTCCTGTTATAATAGATGCTATAGCAAAATTCATCATAAAAAATCCATTTGCTCTTCCTCGTTCTTCATTCGGAAACCAGTGAGAAATAATGACAAGAACTGCCGGCCACACTCCTCCTTCTCCAACACCAAGCAAAAACCTTAGAATCAAAAGCTGCCAGACCGAGGTTACAAATCCACTCGTTATAGAAAGTACCGCCCATGCAACAAGAGATATACCAATAAATTTTTTTGCACTTTTTTTCTCAGCATAATTTCCACCTGGAATTTGAAGTATCATATATCCTACAAAAAATATTCCTGATGCCAATCCTGCTATAGTTGAAGTCATGCCCAATGACTTATCCATTCCTCCTGCAATTGCAAAACTTATATTTGTACGATCCATAAATGCAACTATATATACAAGAATACATGGAGGAATAATATGTTTCCAGCGTCCATTTGAAATCTTTTTCTCATTAACATAATCCATAATAATTTACATCCTTTCTTAATAATTTATACCGAGAAGCAATCCTTTTCAAAATTTCCATTAAAGTTTCAGTAGCTATAATACGATTTCATTGCTTACATGGTATCGTTATCTTCAAATCAAGAAATAAAGTTCTCTAAAGCACTCATTGAACCATAGGGAATCCCCTACAGATCAAATGAATGCAATAAGAATAAATAATAAAATTTATAATTTACTATACTCTTCCAGAACACTGTCCAAAAGAACTTCTGCCTTTTTGTACACTGTATTCTGCATCTGATCAAACGGGAAAATTGATTTTGTAGAAATATCTACTCCTCGATGAACCATCAACTTTTTGAATAGCAGTGAAAAGTTCGAGTCCATATCATAAAGCGGCATAAGTTTATGGATTAAATATGACATATGTAGTGATCGATCAAAATCCTTATTGTTGGACGCCTTAACCAAATCACTCCATATTTCCGGAACAATATTAGAAAGACCTCCGATACATCCATTTCCACCTGATGAAATATTATAGAGAAATTGATCGTCAAATCCGGAATATACAGTAAATGCATGTCCCTCTGCTTCAAGACAAATTAAGTTTGTATGATTCGGCTCTGAGACAGAATCCTTTAATCCAACGATATTCTTATTTTCCTCCAGAAGTCTTTTAACTGTTTGTGGATCAATGGAATGCCCTGTTCTGGCAGGGAAATTGTAAATATAGAGGTCACCTTTCAGTGCTTTTGCCAGAGTATCATAAAAAACAAATATTTTTTCCTGATCCAGACCATAATAATAAGGTCCGATTACCATAGGTCCAGCATATCCCATGGAATATATTTCATTTGTCAACTCTACCGTATCTTGAGAATTCATACAGCCGGTGCCTGCATATAGTTCAACACGATTATTGGTGTATTCGGCATAGAATTTAAAAAAGTCACTTTTTTCTTTTTTGGTAAGACCTGTAAATTCTCCAGTTGAACCAAGTACGAGAATACCATCCACACCTCCTTCAACCAGAAAATCAATAACCTTTTTATTCGCTTCATAATCTGGTTTTTCGTTATCATCAAAAATTGTTACAACAGGGGTAATTATCTTATACATACTCAATATCCTCTCTTATTATCAAACTTTATAGTAAATCATATTTCATAATTGCACCTTCAGAGCCTGATGCTGCAATCTTGCAATACAGCCCTAGATATCCACGTTTGAATTTTGGTTCCGGACGTTTCCATTCCTTTAATCGTTCATGAATTTCCTCATCACTGACAAGCAAATTCAGACTGCGGCTCTCTACATCAATTTCAATTTTGTCACCATTTTTTATAATTGCAATCGGTCCTCCTTCTGCTGCCTCTGGAGATATATGCCCTACAAAGCACCCATTGTTTGTTCCACTGAATCGTCCATCTGTTATTAATGCGGTTGATTTGGATAATCCACGTCCATATAAATATTTCATGGCCTTATACATTTCACGCATGCCGGGTCCACCTTTAGGGCCTTCATATCGAATAACAACTACATGCCCTTCATGTATTTTGCCTGATAAAATTGCCTCTTCTGCTTCTTCTTCCGAATTGAAACAGATGGCTTCCCCTGTAAAATGGTGTAAGCTCTTATCAAATGCTCCCGGTTTTGTAATTCCCGTATCAGGTGCTATATTTCCGCGAAGCACGGCAACACCACCCTCATATCCAAATGGTTCCTTCATGGTTTTAATTACATTTGAATTCTCCGGATACTGATATACATGATCTGCAATATTATCTGAAACTGTATGGCATGTAACTGTCATCTGATCAGTATTCATTATTGTCTGCATTTCGTCCATTAAACGTATAACTCCACCCGCCTGGTAGAAATCAATCATATTATATTTGGATGCCGGATTGATTTTTGCAATCTGTGGAGTCGTTTTTGACAACTCATCAAATTCTTCAAGCACATTAATATCCAGCTCAGCCTCATAGGCAATAGCTGTAAGATGCATTACAGCGTTCGTACTTCCGCTCATGGCAAGACATACTTTAATCGCATTTCTTATGCTCTCCTTGGTTATAATCCTGCGGGCTGTAATATTCTTCTGTACCAGCTCCACAATCTTGGTTCCCGTTTTTTCTGCAATGGCTAGACGTGCAGCAGAAGCAGCTGGTATAATTCCGCCATCAGGCAATGTCATTCCCAAAGCTTCCGATAATGAACACATTGTATTTGCAGTTCCCAGATAAGAACAGGAACCACATGTAGGGCATGAAAGATTTTCCAAAGATACATATTCTTTTTCGGAAATCTTATTGGCAGTCAACATTCCATAAGCTTCAGTGCTTGAAGTCTGATCCGACTTGCGGCCGTCAAAAACAATTCCTCCATCCATAGGACCACCCGGCAACAAGATGCAGGGTATATCCAAACGGGCTGCTGCCATCAGCATTCCCGGTACAATTTTGTCACAGGAGCCCAACAACACGATGCCATCGAACAAATTTATCTGTGCCATTGATTCAACAGAGTTTGCAATTAATTCCCTGGAAGGAAGGATATAATGCATTCCATCATGTCCCTGTCCCATGCCGTCACAACCTCCAATTACTCCAAACTCAACTGGTGTTGCACCTGCACGATATATACCATCTTTTACCCTCTGTGCAACCTGACGCAGATTAAAATGTCCGGGAACACATTCACTCCACGCATTTGCAATTCCTATCAAAGGCCTTTTCAGGTCATCCGTTGAAAATCCCATTGATTTCCAAGTAGCTCTGTAATATTGATTTTGCAGTCCACAAAGAATTTTTTTACTTCTTTTCACCACTTTAACTCTCCTTTACATTTTAATCATGCAATTTTCCTGAATAACTCTATTAATTTTTCCTTACTGAAAAATACTGGATTTGCGGCAGCACATGCGTCCTTCATGGCATTTTCAGCTAGTGTATCAAAATCAGGATCTGAAACCCCAACTTCTCTCAATGACTTCGGGATTCCAACTTCTTCAGATAATTTTTTTATACTGCCTATTACATAATCCACGCATTCCTCATTTGTGCTGTCATTTACATCATATCCAATTGTCTCCGCTATTAATCTGAATTTCTCCGGTGCACCCTTTGCATTTTCTTCTTCTACTACTGGAAGCAATATTGCATTGCAAACACCATGAGGTAAATCATATAATCCTCCAAGCTGATGAGCCATTGCATGAACATTACCTAATCCTGCATTGCTAAATGCAATACCATTCAAATAACAGGCATAGCACATCTGCTCTCTAGCTTCAATATCTTGTCCATTTTTTACTGCTCTAGGTAAAAATTTAAATATTTCCTTGATTGAATATAGTGCTGTCGCATCCGTTACATCATTTGCTCCATTTGCAACAACAGCCTCAATAGCATGTGTCAGCGCATCCATGCCAGTTGCAGCCGTCAATGATGCCGGCATGCTTACCATCAGCTCCGGATCATTTATAGTCATGTATGCAAGAGAATTGGTATCCACCATTATCATCTTGACATGGCGTTCTTCATCTGTAATTACATAATTAATCGTCACCTCGGCGGAAGTACCTGCAGTAGTGGTAATTGCCACAATTGGCAGGGACTTTTTCGTAGTCTTGTTTACGCCTTCATAATTCTTTATATTTCCACCATTTGTTGCCAATATAGCAATTGCCTTTCCACAATCCTGAGGGGAGCCGCCTCCAATACTTATTACCAGGTCACATTTCTCTTTTTTTAGAATTTTCAGCCCGTCTTCAACATTTTTTACTGTAGGATTCGGCTTTGCCTCATTATAAACAATATAAGCAATGCCGATTTCATCAAGAATGTTTGTTACCTTTTTCACAGTTCCATTTTGTGTAAGAAATTTGTCAGTTGAAATAAATGCCTTTTTGCATCCCATATTCTTAATTTGCTCTCCAGCATCATTTAAACAATCTTTTCCAATTAAATTAATCGGTGGTACATGATAAACCATAATTTTCCTCCATCCATAATTAAATTTTTTATAATATAACCTTTACATTAAATTTAAATATTTTGTTCGTATTTACGTACTTAATATGTAAATACGAACTTCATGTTTAAAATTTATCACTTTTCTACGCTTATGTCAATATTTATTTTAATATTTTATAGTAGAAATATTTTTTTGATTTTGATATAATAAATAATAATATAGAAAATAGCTGGGTGGGTAAATTATGACATCTAATGAACACAGACCAACAAAGCGTGTACTGGATATACTTGAACTTTTATCAAACAATAGTAATGGGATGACATTAACAGAAATATCAAAAGCTTTAGATGCACCTAAAAGCAGTATCATGCCGTTGGTTCATACTATGACTTCAAGAAAGTTTATTTATATGCAAAAAGAAACCTCAAAATATTTTATAGGTATCGCAACTTTTTCAGTTGGTTCTTCATATGACAACCATACAGGTGCTTTACAATTAATAAAAACAGAAATGAAAAATATTGTTTCTGTTATCAATGAAACATGCCAACTGGGTATCCAAATCCGGAATAATCTACTTTATATTGCAAAAGAAGATTCAGCAGAACCAATTCGTCTTGTATCTTATGTCGGCAAACAACTTCCACTGTATTGTACCGCCATAGGACGTGCTATACTGGCAGAAAAATCAAAAGAGGAAGTGTATAATTTATATCCAGAAGGATTAAAGGCTTTTACTCCAAACACCATCACCGACTGGGATAGATTATTTGAAGAATTAGAAAAGACCCGCGCTCGGGGATATTCAATCGAGCATGAAGAATCAACACCACTTGTGAATTGTATAGGAATATCATTATGCAGCAAGAAACAAACAATTGCTGCCCTAAGTGTATGTATTCCGACTTTTCGGTTTTCAGAAAAAAAATTGGAAACTACTATCAAAGTATTAAAGTCTTCAAAAAAGAAACTTGAAACCTATTTTCAAAACTGCAATATCGATCTGGGTAATTTATAATAGTCTTGTCATAATAGTAATCCACAAAAAAGGCTGTGGCATCAGCGTAAAAATTTGGATAAATTTAATATATCTATTTCTGAAGAAGGAATGATTATAAAATGAAAAAAATTATAGGAATTATAGTTTTAATTCTAGTTTTAGGACTAACTGGATGCCAAAATAGCACTATCAAAAGTGAAAACACTGAGTCAGCAAAAAATATTACAAAAAGTGAAAATACCGAATCGCCAAAAAGTACTTTAGAAAACAAAACTACCAGTTTAGAAAAAAGTCCCTCTGACAGTGAAAACTCTACGCCGTCAGAAAATACTGCAAAAAACAACCATGCTGAGTCACCAACTATAATAACAGACGATACTTCAAAAACTGAAGACAACACGAATCTCAATACTGAAGAGAAAAACAATTCCAACTCTGATCAGCCAAATGATAACTTGAATAAAGAAAATAAGAAACAAGAATATATAACTAAATTGGACAATATTGAATTAGGATTTAAAGATTTTAACAATACCGAGAAAACAGCAGAAGATATGATAGAACATGCAAATGAAAGATATAAACAGTGGAGCGCTGCTTTGAATGAAATCTATTATGACATATTAAAGGAACAATTATCAGCTAGTGAAATGGAAGATTTACAAAATGAAGAAATTCAATGGCTGGACAAAAGAGAGATTAAGGCAAAAGAAGAATCCTCAAAAATACAGGGTGGAACACTGGAATCCGTATCATATACCAATTCATTAGCTCAATCGACAAAGGAAAGATGCTATGAATTGGTGGACAAGTATATAAAATAATATCATTAATTCTACCCCAATACAAATATGGGCATACCCTTTTCTTTTCGTTAGGCACTCATATTATATATTTTATACTTGACTTATCAAAGTATTTTCTGATATTTTCTCTGAAAAACTCTCTCATATAATTCAATTCATCATCTATATATACATATTTGCCATATCCAAACTGACCATATTTAAATTTCCTGATTTCTTCTTCCATAGGCAGCATTGTTTTAGGATACACTGTTAAAATATTTTCTTTTGCCCTTCTGGTAAACCTATGGGATATTATTTCAAAAGAAATTGGTGAATTGCAAAAATTATTTCCTATCTTATCTATAACATTTCCATATTCAGTTTTCCAATTAGAGTACAAAAATACCGGTGCAATTATAAAGCCGACACTATATCCTGCATTTAAAACTTTTGCGGCTGCATTCATTCTATCTTTAAGTTCGGGAGTTCCGTGTTCAAATTTACTTATTATTTTATCTGTATTTATGCTGAATCTTATGGCAGTTTTTCCATTGTGATTTAAATTGAGAAGATTATCTACATCAGTAAATTTAGTCACAAATTTAAAATACCCACTTTTACTTTTTCCAAAATGCAATATACATTTCTCCAAATTACCTGTATAAGACTCAACAGGAACAGGATCAGAAGTTGCTGCACCTTCAAATACTGTTATATCCGGCAGTCTCTCTTCAATATATTTATCTGCCCTGCTCAATATTTCATCTATATTTACATAAACCTTTGTATACGGCCTTTTGCTCATTTGAGTATTAAGATAACAATATTCACACATTCCCATGCAGCCGCTTGTCAATGGCAATTGATAATGTGCAGACGGCTTACAGGATTGAAACTTATAGGGCTTTCTAATTCCCAC
>Ga0334882_1001911_pt1 | contig 23150 bp, 19 predicted proteins | sample GraSluR1_MG_5_FD_207226 | JGI IMG/M metagenome (GOLD analysis project Ga0334882, IMG submission 207226) | Sludge microbial communities from methane-producing bioreactor in Wageningen University, Netherlands - Granular Sludge_15_04-R1 | ecosystem: Engineered > Bioreactor > Anaerobic >...
TACACTAACAATGAGTTCTTGTCGGCTAAGCTGAGAATTGAGAAGCGCTTTCTGGACAATGCATACGTTAATATGTCGTATGAACAGAATTTCAGGAACAATCTGAGGATGGCTGAACTTGGCATCCGCTATGACTTTTCTTTTGCCCAGACCGGCTTTTCCGTAAGACAATTCGATAAACGGGCTTCATTCACTGAATATGCAAGGGGAAGTATTATCAACGACCGGAAAACAAAATACCTTGGGACAGATAACCGGCCAAATGTAGGAAGAGGAGGCATTTCGGTAACTGCATTCATTGATCTGAATGCCAACGGTGTAAGAGATCCCGGAGAACCCAGGGCACAGGGACTGAACCTGCGGGCCAGCGGCGGGAGGATAGAAAAAAGCGAAAGAGATACAACAATACGTATCCTGGGGCTTGAACCATATACAAAATGTTTCATTGAACTTGATCCTAACAGCTTTGAGAACATATCCTGGAAACTCCCGGTGGAAACGTTCAGCATTACGGTCGATCCGAACATTCTGAAACCGATTGATGTACCTGTTATGGTTGCAGGTGAAGCAAGCGGTACCGTTTTCCTCAGAAAGGACGGTGAAACTAATGGCTTAGGACGTATTATCATAAACTTTTATACAACCGGAAATATTCCGGCAGGAAAAACCCTTTCTGAATTTGATGGCTATTACAGTTATCTCGGGCTTGCTCCCGGTAGTTATTTTGCCTGTCCCGACACGTCACAGCTCTCCCTGCTTGGAATGACATCTGCACCGGGCTTAATCAATTTCAGTATAACTGCCGGCATTGACGGGGACATCGTTGACGGACTCGACTTCATCCTTGAAAAGATGATTACAGATACAATACAGGACATTCTCCCTGTAACTGAGGAAATACCAGCCGTTAAGACCGACACAACTTACATGGTCCTGCATGAAATTACGGAAACCCTTTACACTATCTCAGAAGATTCCTGGGCAATACAGATAGGAGCGTTTAAATCGAGACAGCTGGCTGAAAGGTTCAAACGGAATCTTGAAGCAAACCTTGGCAAAAAAGTTGAGATTACAATTTCCGGTGAATATTTCCGGGTGAGAATACTTGATCTGCCGACACGCGAAGAGGTTGACGAAAATGTCGCAAAGCTCAACAAACTAGGCTTTAAAGAGCTGTGGATAATCAGACTTCTCGCCAAAGAACAGCAGAGGGTACTGATAACAAGAGAGGATTCTCTTGCGATGATACAAGAACGTGCTGCTGAAAAAGTACCTTATATATTTGTCCCTGACATGGCAATTCAGATAGGCGCTTTCCGCCAGGAATCAAATGCCCTGTCTATGTCAAAAAGGGTCTCTTCACTTATTGACAAAAACGTTGAAATTGTCAGGGAAGACGGACTGCACAAAGTACGTATTACAGGATTCAGCACTCCCGAAGAGATGGAAAGGTATATCCCGACACTTGAAATTCTGGGCATTAAAGACTTCTGGATCCTGACGGTGAAAGCCAGGGAGTCAGTTGTTCCCGGGCCTGAAGTACCTCTTGAAGAAAGGCCCGTGATCATACCTGTTGATTCTGTTATTCAGCCTGTTTATGAAATACCTGAGATAGCTCCTGCCATTGAAGAACCTCCTGCCCCGGTGCCATCTGTTGCATTGCAGGTAGCGGTATTCCATCAGAGGGCCAAAGCATTGCGCGCCCAGAAAAGAATAACTGACAAGCTTGGCCTGCCGGTTGAGATCGTTAAACAATGGGATTATTACCACGTTATAGTGACAGGATTCTATACACGTGAGGAAACAATAAGGTATTTCCCGGAACTTGCAGCATTGGGATACCCAGGTATCACTCTGATAGAAAATTATAAAAAACGGTATTAAAAATATATTAAAAGATGCTAAGATTAGGAATTCTCTCGCCCAGTATCCGTAAAGGCCGCAACAGCCACAGGGCTGCGCTTTATATCAAATCATTTATCGAAGAAAGAAATATTGGAGTTGCCGATATGATAGACCTTCTGGAATACAGGTTCCCTATATTTGACGAAAGGTTGAAATACCAGGAACACCCCGATCCTGGAATGACGGATTTTGCGGACCGGATAAAATCATCCGATGGCATTATCATGATAGTTCCCGAGTACAATGGCGGTTACCCTGCGAGCCTTAAAAATGCCGTTGATCTTCTGACTTTTGAATGGCGCCGCAAACCTGTGGCTTTTATTACCGTGTCTGACGGCAATTTTGCTGGCACCCAGGTTATAATATCGCTTCAGTTTGTCCTGTGGAAAATGGGAGCGATTACCGTGACCGGGCCGATGAGGATAGGGAACATTGACACTGTCATTGACGCAAAAGGAATGCCGGCAGATAAAGAGAGCCTTGATAAAAGGGCATCTTCTTTTATAGAAACTCTGGTATGGTATATAGAAGCAAATAACCGGTAATCATATAAATATTGCTATAGTGACCATGAGATTTGCTTTATATTTATTGATCACCTCCTGTTTTATTTCATGCCGGGATTCAGGCATTTCATATGAGCCGATACCGGAAGAGAGCGGTTTCAGGATGGAGGATTACTGGGTCTGGGGAGGATCTGTTATAAAGGTTGACTCTCTTTACCACATGTTCGCATCAAGATGGATAAAGGACAGAATGTTCCCGGAAAACTATCGAGAAAACTCTGAGATAGTGAGAGCTGTCGCAAATTCTCCCATGGGTCCGTATGAATTCATTGAAGTTGTGATCGGGGAAAGAGACAGCGCATTCTGGGATTCGAACATGGCTCACAACCCGACCATTCATAAAATTGGCGATGAATATGTGCTTTTTTACATAGGAAGTGATTTCACTACCATCCTGCCCGGGACAGAGTCCCTGAAACGAAGGGTCGGGTATGCTGCAGCCTCTGATATTTCAGGCCCCTGGATGCGCTCGGATAAACCACTGATTGAAGACGAATCAAACAATCCTGCCATCCTTCAGGAAGCAGGCAGGATAAAACTTGTTTACCGCGACCATGATCTCAGAGTTTACCTTGCCGGATCTGAATCCTACAGAGGGCCCTTTTCCATCATTAACGATAATGTATGGCCAAATAACAGGATAGAGGATTTTTATCTTTATCAGAAAAAAGACAGGATCTGCCTTGTCTGTGAAGACAATTCAGGGGCGATCAGCGGTCATGAACGATGGGGAGTGGAGCTTTTTACTCAGGATGGCGGAATTAGCTGGAATAAGTCTGATCCGGTCGTTTTTTACGATCATACACTGTTTTATCCTGGTAACTACTCTCTTCTCTGCACACGTCGCGAGAGGCCACAGCTTTTGATTGAAAACGGACTTATAACTTATCTGTTCACGGGGGTCTTTGATGGTAAAGATTCCTGGTGCCAGCCGGTTAAATTATCCAGGCCCGTTAAAACATCGAATTTATCTTTTAGTCCATAATCAGCTCATTCAATCCTTTACCCAGTTCAAAACAAAGTATTGATCCGGATCCATCCTGGTACCAGGTACCATTTGCAATGTCTTTCCTGCTGGTTATCTTAATCAATGATTTTTCCTGCCCACAGGTTTTTATCCGTGGTTTGCTCACTGATGCTTTTACTTTAAGTGTAAAACCCGGAGTCGCATAAGGGGCTTTAAGCATAATGGTATTTTCAGCTGACGAGATGGAAGTGAGCTCTTTGGCCGCCCAATATCTTGCTATCTCACTTAATTTCATCCATATAATATTATCATATTTCTGGTTTAGCCGCCTGTTGACTTCCATAAGGACTTTGAATCCTGTTTTTTCTCCATTGTAATAGATCCCCGGCCAGTGACATACCATAATGGCAGGCTCACCACTGTCAATAACTTCAGTCATCCGTCCCGACTGCAGGTCTTCAGAAATAAATCTGTCAGCACTTCCCGGGGTAAGCCCATCCCATCCTCCGAACCAGTCTCCTGTGCAGCCCAGAACTGAGACAACACATTTCGGATCGTTGCCATCCAGTCCGGAAGCGTGCAAGACCTCAGGGGTTACACTTTTATCTTTTTCAGTGTATAGATCGCGGAAGTAATGCGGTATCTCGGCACCATAAATATCACGAACCGACTCCAGTGTGCTCAAAGCCAGATTGTTCTGATTACGGGCGGCGTACCCGCCCGGGGTTGTTATACCTTCGCATGGCAGTTCTGCTTCCTTAAGGATCGAAAGAGCATAAGACTGATAGGCAGCAAGTTCATCAGCACTTTTATTCTGACTCCATTCCCAGTTTTCCATATATTCCGGCGTAGCTGAAGGATACGGCTTTCCTGTCTTAATATCGATAACCCTGGTGTGACTTACCATTTCCGGATGAATGTCCCAGTTGGGCAGAATAATCTCCTTTATCAGTTTCAGGCTGTCATTTAGTTCTCTTTTTGTCCACCCGGGAATAAAACGGTTTATCCATCCCGTGCATGCCGGATAAGGAACTACACTGTACTTACCTTTGACTCCGTTATCATGGCTCCATTCACCAAATTCCCTGACAAAGCTGTCGGGTATCTCCCGGGGGAGCTTCCTCCATTCCTGCTTATATTGTTCAGGAAATACTTCCGCGAACTGAGGTATTCCATAATGCGCCATATTCACCAGGCATGTCGAGTCGTCTATAATCAGACTTACCGGAACACGGTTATATGGATTGAGTACCTTTATCGCTTCTGAGCCTTTGGTTATTGGAGAAAATGGATAAGAGGCAAAAGCCAATCCTCCCATGCCCGCTGTTTTAATGAATGATCGCCTTGTGTAGTTCATTTGCTTTCCAGTTATAATAAAGGCAAGTTACATAAATTTTTCAGCGGAAATCGTATACTATTAATCCCGGTTAAACTGCCGGAATAGTTTGGTGAAGAATTTCCGTAAAGTATGATTTCCCATCCGTTACCGGTGGTATTATCAATTAGATTGGCATTTTATATCATAAACCCTTACCTTTAACCTTTACACTTAAAATGAAAATAATATGAATTACAATCAATTCAGAGGCTTTGAAAATATTCCTCCCGGGTGGAAGAAATATCTTTCGGGGTACAAAAAAATCCTGCTGGCAATAGTCGTGTTCATGTTGCTGTTGGGATCATTCTTCCAGGTTGATCCTGAAGAGGTGGCAGTAATTACACGTTTCGGAAAATATATAAGGACTGTTGACCCCGGACTGAACGCGAAAATTCCCATCCTTGAAAGGAAGTACAAGGTGGCTGTCGAAAGGCAGCAGAAGGAAGAGTTTGGTTTTCGCACCGTTACTCCCGGAATACAGTCGGAGTATGTAAAGGGCGGAGCTGCAAGTGAGTCGCTGATGCTTACCGGCGACCTTAATCTCGCTGATGTGGAATGGGTTATACAATACAGGATCAATGACCCGTATAATTATCTTTTCAAGGTAAGATCGCCGGTCACCACACTGCGCGATATTTCAGAAGCCTCAATGCGTAAAATTGTCGGCGACAGAACAGTAAATGAGGTCCTTACTGTGGGCCGGACGGAAATAGCTAACAGCGTGCATGAGGAGATGCAGAAACTGTGCTCTGAGTATTCACTAGGAATAAAAATAGAACAGGTTGTACTTCAGGATGTAAATCCCCCTGATCCTGTCAAGGATGCTTTTAATGCGGTGAACCAGGCACAGCAGGAAAAGGAAACACTTATAAACCAGGCCCGCTCAGAATACAACAAGGTCATTCCAAGAGCACGTGGACAGGCTGAGGAAACGATTCAGAAAGCCGAAGGATACGCTGCTGAACGCATCAACAATGCTCTTGGTGAAGCAACAAGGTTCAATGCTTTATACAGTGAATATATTAAAGCCCCTGAAGTGACCAAGAGAAGAATTTACCTTGAGACCATGACAAGGGTTATTCCAAAGCTTGGCAATAAAATTATAACTGATGAAGACGGCAACAATGTTCTGCCGCTTCTTCAGATGCAACTCAAAGAAAAATAAAACTGTATGGCTATGAAAACCAAAAAAATCATTATAAACCTTGCTATTGCTCTTATTGCATTGATTCTTATCCTGGAATGTACTTATATAGTAAAAGAACCCGAACAGGTTGTGATTACACAGTTCGGCAAACCCGTAGGGCAAGCCAAGATAACTCCGGGATTGAAGGTAAAGCTTCCTTTTATCCAGAAACCCAATTATTTCGATAAAAGGTTTCTGGAATGGGATGGAGACCCGAACCAGGTACCAACAAAAGACAAAAAGTTCATTTTTGTCGATGCTTATGCCCGCTGGCAGATAACTGACCCGTTGCAGTTTTTCAAGAGGCTCACCAATGAGAGGGGAGCACAGTCAAGACTTGATGACATACTCGATGGTGAAACCCGTGATTATATCGCGAACCATGATCTTGAGGAAGCTGTCCGTACAAGCAACAGGACGCCCATTCCGTCAGATCTTTCGGGAGAAGAGGTAGGAGACACCCTTTCTGTAATACTCACCGGACGCCAGAAAATTCAGGAAATGATCCTGAGATCGGCTAACGAAAAAGCAAAGGACCTGGGTATCGAAATACTTAATTATGTTGAAGAAGTCAGGGTTCAGGTATATGAGCGGATGAAAAGCGAGAGATTCCGCATAGCAGAGAAATTCAGGTCTGAAGGACAGGGTGAGGCATCCAAGATTAACGGTGAAAAAGAACGGGATCTTAAAACCATCCAGTCGGAAGCTTTCCGCAAAGCCGAAGAAATAATGGGGAAAGCCGACGCACGGGCAACTGCCATTTATGCAGCCGCTTATGACAAGTCATCCTCAGCAAGGAATCTTTACAGCTTTTCCAAATCAATGGAAACCTTCGAAAGGACATTTGATACAACTACAACCGTCATCCTTTCAACCAAAAGCGAGCTTTATAAATATCTGATTGGTTTTGATTGATATGTTGGTTTATTAGTATAAAATCCGACCATAGCTGTTTTGTTTCAACTTGTGAAACTTGTCATTCCCCGATTATCTTAATGAGCTTACCGGCCTGAACCTGATCTGTAAGCTCAAGGTTATTCAGTAATGCAAGTTCCTGCATCATTGCCTGAGATACACCATAATAGTTGAATGCGTTTGCAAGTGTGCCTGTACGCTGAACTCTTTTTACCTGAACTCTTCTGGGTTTCACATTAATCTTTGAAGGATCAGTAAGCCTGGAGAAATTGAGCATTGTTGCTTCAAAAATGCGGAAATAACTTCCAAAATTCTGAGCAGCGGCAACACCATGAAAAATATAGTAAGTACTGTTATAATCAATAAAATATGACAGTATCTGCAAAGATTGCTGCTGACCGGTTGACTGGTCCTGTGAAACCTGGCTGCATACTGTTGCAAGTGCAGGCATTCCGTTAACCGTTGTCCTCTTGCTTTCCTGTAGCGTAAGACCCAGCTGGTCTATTGTTCCCTGTGCGGCTTCTTCAAGGGAGTTTGCCGGGGCAAGAGTAAAAACCAGCAATGCATTGCCCTCGGAAGGAGCCATATTAACCTGGGTTGGCAGGTTCTCCAGCCTCCATCCCACTGGAAAAGAGAACCTGAATTTCAGTTCCGGATGATAGAATGTATTGCCATCGACATAACCCTGTCTGGGGTCCTCGCCATAAACGATCCCGTCTATCATCTGAAGATAACTGTCCTGATTTACCTTCCATTCAGGATAATTCAACGTGCTTTGCCATTCTGATGCGCTATGATGGACCGAATTATACCGGTCACCCGGATCGGGATGGGTTGACAGAAAAGTGGGAACTCCTCCCACAGACTCGGCCATATTCATTTTATTCAGCACCTGGAAAAAATCAGCCATTTTATGAGCATCATAGCTGATCTTGGATGAGTACTCAACTCCCAGCGCATCAGCTTCACGTTCATTGTCACGGCTGAACTTCAGAAAGAGCAGCTGCATACCCTGAAGCGCATATTCTGCATACTGTGCAAATTTTTCAGAGGCAATCATACCTCCTATCAGCAACAATTGTCCCAGTTGTTGCTTGCTTTGCTGGCTGACTGAGTGCCGGGCGGTTATATGTCCCATTTCATGTCCTAGTACTCCAATAAGCTCGGCTTCATTGTTAAGCTGGGCTAGTATCCCCCGTGTAAGATAAATGTAACCCCCGGGAACAGCAAAAGCATTTACAACAGGCGAATCTAAAATTTTAACATGATATTCAAGGCCCGGACGGTGGGAGATTTTTCCCATTTCATTTCCTTTTGTCTGAATGAAATTTACCAGGACATCATTTTTGTACTCCCCAAAACTGGCAACCACCTGCGGATCATATTCCGCGCCAAGTGCAACCTCCTGGGCTTCTGACATAAGCATTATCTGCTTCTTCCCTGTCACAGGATTTACGGCACATGAACTTATCGCCAGAAGTGTTGCCAATACTAATGTGACTGAAACGAAAAAGTTAAATATTTTCATTTGTGCAATTTTAAAAGTGAGCAAAAATTTAATTCTTTATTGCTAAATTTTATCCAATATCAAATATCGGTAAAATAAATTTCAATACGAATTATCCTGATTAAAATCCCGGATTATTCTACTAATAACCTCTATTTGCATAAATATTTCAGACCACAAAATATTATTATTAAAATCATCGTTAACTATTTCGTTTTTGTTAGCTTTGAAACTGCATAATCAAACATTAATGGTATATCTGAGGTCATTATTAAACTATATTTGAACTGATGTAGGTGGAGACCAGGAACCACCATAAAAACGGGGAGAAACCGAAAAGCCTTATGAGTAGGAAAAACTTATGAAAAAACACAATGAAAATCTTTATTAAATTATTATTTGTGGCGGTTATACTGACAGTAACTGCAGAGTCTTATGCTCAGACATTCGGATTAAGAGCAGGGGTAAATTTCGCCAATATGCTGGTCAAAGACGAAGACGAAACCTACAGCGAGGACTTTAAAATGAATCCGGGTTTTCATATTGGTCCAACTGCTGAGTTTCCGATAAATGACATTTTTTCATTTGAAACAGGTCTTATTGCTTCGACCAAAGGATTTAAAATAGATGAATCAGAAAGTGGTTTTGATTACAAGCTGAAGGCAAATCTGATTTATCTTGATATTCCCTTAACAGCCAAGGCTTCTTATGATGTCAATTTTGGCAAAATATACGGAGCTGTCGGTCCCTATCTTGGTATGGGGTTAATCGGGAAATATAAATCTGAAATGTCTTTTGGCGGCGAAACCGAAACAGATACTGAGGACGTCGAATGGGGATCAGGCGAAGATGCAGATCTTAAGAGACTTGATTATGGATTGACTGTTGGAGCAGGCGTTGAGATAAATGGCATTCAGGTCGGTCTTTCATATGGTTTAGGCCTTGCAAACACCTCTCCTGATTCAGAAGGTGACTATAAAGCCAGTCACCGTGTTCTTTCCGTATCGATCGGATATAAATTCGGGGCAAAATAGTAAACTGAACCTGATCTTATCAAAAGCTGATAATACTTCAGATATTTTATAGGATAACGAATAAATCAGGGGCTGCTCCGGCAGCCTCTTTTTTTGTCCTGTATTTTGTCGGATGGTTATCTGACTGATATCAAAGGATAAGTAAATTGTTGGCACTGGTTTTGATTGCTTTTGCATGGGTTTATAAGGCAGGTATATATCCCGGCACAGTAATTCATCTCAAATTCAGGGGTTGTGACAGAAGAATGATGAGCCTTTTCAGATATGGCTTTGTTTATATTGCCAACCTGCATTTCAGCAACGACATCGATAAATTAAACCATTGTGGCAGGTTTTTGTTATATACTTAGCTCAAATTGTGTAAATTTGACAGGTTTGTATTCATTTACCAATAAAAACAGAAAGAAAATGAAAATCAGAATATTAATAATTACAGCTCTATTTCTGTTATTCAACCCGGTTAAAGCTCAGCTAAGTACCTGCAAGGTAGTTATGCCAAGTATTTCCGGAACCTACTCGGGAGGATGCAAAAGAGGGCTGGCACACGGAAAGGGAACTGCCCAGGGTATTGATTTCTATGAAGGCCAGTTTGTTAAAGGTTTACCATCAGGAAAAGGAACCTATAAATGGAAAGACGGTCCATATTATGAGGGAGAGTGGAAAAACGGAGTCAGAGAAGGTAAGGGTAAAATGGTTTACCAGGACTCATTGGTCACAGGCTACTGGAAAAATGACAAATATATCGGTGAAGAACTCATAGCACCATATCAGATTACACGCAGCATGAATATTGCACGTGCAACCATCATTAAGTCAGGTTCGGTTGACGGAGTAAGGATTTTACTGTTACAGGCTGGTTCTGACAACATTTCCGTCGAGAACTTTTCTCTTGCCTACAGCAGCGGATCCGAATACCGGTCCGGCAGAATGTACGGTATTCAGAATGTATTGTTCCCTCTGGACGTTAAACTCAAATACCTCATCTGGAACAAGATGAGAACAGGCAAGAATGAGGTAATATTTGAGTTCACGATAAATGAACCCGGAGCATGGGAGGTCACCCTTAACAATTAAAAACTCCTCCTCAGAATTGTATTTTAATTTATGAAGACTGTCCCGCCAGCGCATTTTTAGCCTGTATACAAAACGGTTGGCTATAGTACTATGGCAAATGTCTTATAATTCCTAATTTCCGGTTTATATTTTATCTGTTATAATCTGCCATAGGTTTCTGTTATCTCATACAGGTATGCGGAAATGTCTTGATCTGTCATACCCTTTTTCATCCTCCAGGTCCAGTTGCCTTCACTGCGACCCGGTACATTCATTACAGCCTCTTCGCCCAGCCCCAGCACATCCTGCAAAGGTATTATCACAGCCTGTGAGACTGATGCATATGCCAGACGTGTAAGAACCCGGTGTATATTATCTTTTTTCACCCTGTGGCCAATGTATGCGGATAATCGTTTACGGTCGGCAGAGGAAGTTTCTTTCTTATACCATCCTGCAGTGGTATTATTATCATGCGTACCTGTATATACAAAGGTGTCGTATGTGAAATTGTGAGGTATATTTTCGGCCACTGGCATATTATCACCAAAGGCAAACTGCAAAACTTTCATTCCTGGTATGCCGGCCTTGCGTCTCAGTATATGCACCGGCTCGTCTATATCACCCAGATCTTCCGCAACAAAAGGCAATGTGCCGAATTCATCTGCCAGAGCATGAAATAGGTCCATCCCCGGGCCCTGCTTCCATTCACCATCCCTGGCTGTTTTAAGGTGGGCAGGCACCGACCAGTAAGCAGAGAAGGCCCTGAAATGGTCAAAACGTATCAGATCGAACAATTCCAGGTTCCTTTTTATTCGCTTCTTCCACCAGGCATAGCCGTTTTCTTTCATAGCATCCCAGTTGAAAACCGGCATGCCCCACAGCTGACCATTCTCATTAAAGTAGTCAGGTGGCACACCGGCCACAGCCAGAGGTTTCCCTTCTTCATCGATACTGAAGATCCTGGGATTAGTCCATACATCAACCGAATCATGGCTGATATAAATAGGCATATCACCAAAGAGCTCAATATCTAGTTGTCTGCAGTAATCTTTCAGTTCCTTCCACTGTATAAAGAACAAGTACTGGCACCATTTTACTTTGCCAAGGCTGCCGGCATAATCATCACGGAGGGCATCCAGTGCTGGCTGATATCTTTTCTTATATTTAGCGGGCCATTTATACCAGGGCAGGTTTTTATGCAGATCTTTCAATATTACATACATTCCATAATCATCGAGCCAGTATGATTCTCTCTCACAAAACTCATCAAAAGAAAGTGTATAGTTTTGGTACCCTTTTTCCAGATAACGATTCCAGGTAACAGAAAGCAACCGTTCCTTCAATTTAAGGGCCTCCTTAAAGGAGGCTTTACCCGCCTTGCCGGTAAATACATTTTCTATTTCATTTGCCGGCAGCAACTCCTGCTCAACCAGCCTTTCAGGGCTTATAAGCAATATATTGCCTGCCATGGCCGAGTTCGATGCGTAGGGAGAGAATCCATTCTTTTCATCAGTGGGATTAAGGGGCAGAATCTGCCAGTATTTCTGTCCGCTGCGGCATAGAAACCGCGCAAAGGAATATGCTTCCGGTCCCATATCACCTGTAGCATAGCCGCCCGGCAGTGAGCTTATATGTAAAAGTATGCCCGCTTTTCTGCCTGTTTCCTCTTTCTCTGCATTTATAACAGCCAGGGGTATGACTTGAAAGAGCTTATTCACTTTTATAAATGATTTTCTTTCTGGACGGATATCCCTTTCTGTCTTTACCTTATTCTTTTCATCTGTCAGGTCAGTCCATTCTCCCGGGGCATTAGGGGGTAATAATACAGAAGTATCCTGCCAGTCAAATCTTTTGATCATCTTCTCATCGCCTTTGCAGATAACAGGCAAATACAGAGGTACCACAACTATCAGCCAGCTGTTTCTGTACTTCCTGGCATAGGCAAGCACATTATTTTTGTAGGTTCCGGATGTATCCAGTGATATATAATCGCCATGCAGGAACAAATCCTGTTTTGTCCTCCGGTATGACAGCAGGATCTGTGTAAGCCATAGTTTGATCTTGCCATTATACCTTTCTTTCCACAGCACATCACCAGCCCTGCGGGTATTATCTTCCTTCAGGAAATCTATCTCTCCCAGCAAGCGCTTTATTTTATGATAATCAACTGGTCTTCTGTTATCGGGATCAACCAGGCTGAGGTCCCACAGCTCGGTGCCCTGATATATATCGGGTATTCCCGGGCTTGTACATTTGAGTATTAGCTGGGATAATGAATTGACAATACCGAAATCTGAAATCTTAAGATGCATTTTATCAAAAACCCTGCGAAAAGGACAGCTCTTTTTTAACAGGGCAAGGGTAAAATCTATTGCTGCCTGTTCATATATATAAGCAGGGCTGACCCAGTTACTGTGCACCTTGGCCTCGCGAAGGGCCTTGCGAATATATATCCTTAGTCTTTCTTCAATATCGACTTCCCTTTCACCGGGCATAGGAAACATACCGGTAAGTGTCTGATAAATAAAATATTCATCTTCCGGCGAAGGCATACCGTCATTTTTCAGTTCACTGTTAAGCCTCATATACTCACTCACCGCCCGGAGCCACTCAACAGGTATACAGCTGAGCACATTGAGCCGTGCCCTGACATCCTCTCCTCTTTTGGTGTCATGTGTTGATGTAGCATTCATGGTCATGGGATTTCTCTCCTGCCTCTGCTTCATCGTTGAGTGCCAGGAAGCTATACTTATCCCGAAACGTTCTGGTGAATCGCCAACCTCATTATGGCATATAAACCGGTTGTAGCTATACATTAAGGTATCTTCAACTCCTTTTGCCATTAATGGCCCGGTCATTTGCATCAGCCGGTGGTAAAAGTGTTGCATCCTCTCATCGAAAACATGGTTGCCTTTCCCCGTCTTTTCAAGAAGTAGCTGTTTTAGCAGAATGGCAGCTTCACCCAGGTATGCCTGAGATTTAACTATGGAATCAAAAATATCAGAAATAGCCTTGGCTTCATTAGATGTTAGCGGCATTTCCCTGCCATAAAATCTGTAAACCGGAAACTCAATTAAAAAAGCCCCAATTGCTTTTTTGATTTTTTTTGGATCAATATATGCAATGTCTATTTTCAGTGATTTCAGGGCATGTTTCAGGTCCAGGAACAGGTTTTCAAGCTCACCTGCCATTCTTTGGCAGAGAATAAATTCCTTTCCCGATTTTATCTGTCGTGAAACAGGTTCACTGTTCCTGCTTATACTTTTATAAAAGTCTGTAAACTGCTTTTCACTTTGGCTATTTGTAAGTACATTATTTACTGCTGCCAAAAAACCATAGCCGGTTTCTCCCTGAACAGGCCAGTTATTTGGAATCACTTCATCGTGTGCCAGGATTTTTTCAACAACAATGTAGGCTTCATTTCCGGCAGCCTTTCTCAACCTGTCAAGGTATTCTGCCGGATCATACAAACCATCTATATGATCGATGCGCAATGCCTGAAAAAAGCCCTTCTGAACCATTTTAAGGATTGTTGGGTGATAAGCATCGAAAACTTCTTTGTTCTGGATATTCAGGCAAATCAGTCCATTCACTGTAAAAAAGCGCCGGTAATTGATTTTTTGATGTGCAAGCTGCCAGTTGCATAACTGGTAAGCTTGTTCGTTTAGGAGTTCACGGAGAGATGTATCCGATTTGTTTATCCTTTCCAGGCATGAATTTATGTATCCTCGAATTCCTGGATCAGAAGCGGCGTCTGAGAGGCTTTTTTTATACAATTCCCAAGATTTATAAGCATTCGCCTTGCCGGTTAGTTTGGAAATATTATCAGATAATTTGTGGAACGCGGAATGGGCTGTGGAAAGTTCACTTTGTAATATTTTACTATATAAGGTTGGATTGACCGGGTAATCCTGTTCGTAAACATTAAAAACTAAGCGCCCTTTTTTAAAAATCAGTCTTATAATTCCTTTCCTAATGGCACTGTTCAACTCAATACCCAGGAATGGGGCCATTAAAGGTTCATTGGTTGACCACCTGATGTCGAAATAACCGGAGTACGGGGACTGCCTGCCTTTCTCCAACACGTCGGCCAACCAAGGATTACCTGTGTCATATGCCACATGATTGGGAACAATATCCTGCAACCACCCGATATGTTTCTTTTTAAATTTTTCACACAGCAACTCTAATTCTTCGCGTGTTCCTATTTCGGGGCTGATATTATGCGGATTAATGACGTCATAACCATGCACACTGCCCGGAACAGCCTCAAAAACCGGTGAACCATAAATAGTTCCTGTTCCGAGTTTATCAAAATACGCCAAAAGTTTACTGGCATCTTTAAAACCGAATTGTTTTTGGAACTGCAAGCGATATGTGCTGATCGGATAATACATCTTTTTTTGAATAAATTGCTGTGGATTCAGGAGGTATTTGGAAGGCCGTGTCATTTTCAGACTCCACCGGCAGGAGATGTTTTCATTTCCATACCGGATCGGCAGAATTAAACAGGGTGCGAAATTTCCTCTGTTTTGTGTCCAGGATATTTCATCGCCTGACAGCTTAAATAGTTTACCTTATGTGTAAATCAGCCTTTTTCAACTGTTCTTTTCCTTCTTTATAGCCTTGTTCTATCAGGTCTTTGATCTGGTCTGTGCTTACCATATTAAATTTTGACAGGTCTGGTGTGATCAACAGGTTGGCATCTTTTGTCTGAAATCTGGATGCTGCTTTCAGGGTGAAGTGAAAGCTGTTGATAATCACATCAAGTATGCTGTCGGGCTTATGGTAGGTTTTGTTGGCGTTTAAATCAACACCTATTACATAATCAGCTCCCATGTTCTTTGCGGTATCAATGGGTATGTTTTCTACAATTCCTCCATCTACCAGTAGTTTGTCATCAAGTTCGACGGGGCTGAAAACCCCTGGAATACAAGTACTTGCCATTACAGCTTGCGCCACGCGTCCTTTGTCCAAAACAACTTTATCTCCGTTAACGATGTCGGTAGCTATAACGGCAAGAGGTATGTCAGCATCTTCTATTTTCTTTTCGCCCAGGCTTTTCTCTAGAAGCTTACCCAGCTTAGCATTGGATAATAATCCGCTTTCAAAAATTGCAATTCCGGATATATCCGTCCAGCTTAACTCAAGCGCTATTTCCTCAATGTTCTTCGATGTATTTCCAAATGCATACAAAGCCCCGACAAATGCACCTATACTGGTACCTGTAACAAAACTTATTTCAACATCAATTTCCTCTAATGCTCTAATTACGCCGATATGGGCGGCGCCTAAAACTGCTCCGCCGCCCAGGGCTAATCCTATTTTCTCCATCCGGTTTAATTACTTTAGATTTCGATTAAATTGATTATGTTATTTAACTGGTTGTTAATGACTTTCCTCCCGTTTCTTTTGTATGAAGCATTTCTTAATTCTGCCTCAGGTTTCAGCCAGTCAGCTTCGGGTGGCGTATACATATTCCCAGGCTCAAAACAGATCTCATAAGCTCTTTTTCTGATATTGTCTTCCGATACGTAGATATTAGTACCCGTTTTCATGGTAGTATTTTCTTTCTCTGCCTGATTGACCATTAGTTCATATTATATTCATTGTATGTAATTTTACAATATTACGACAACTCTTTTAAAGATCTCCTGTTTCTTGGTTTGTGTTATATTTTTTGAAAGAGTTAGTTCGCTTTGTGAAAAACCAGTACGGGCAATTGAGAACTCTTAACAAGTTCTGCCGTAAAACTACTCTTAAATAAACGCTCAAAAAAGTTTCTGTTTTCTTTTAACACCACCAGGAGATTTGCTTTTGCTTTTTCAGCTTCTCTTACAAGAATTTCAACAGCATCTGTTCCTTCCTTGTCGGCTATCAACTTAAGAGAAATATTGTTGGAACCTGTTTTTTTATTAAGAATCTCGGCAAAGCCCTCACTTTTCAGTTTTATCTCAAACTTATCATCATCCGAGATGTGCAGCGCTAAGATATCCGGCTCAAAAGGTTTTGTCAACTCAATCAGGCTTTTTAGTGTTGATATGTCTTCCTCGTTGTAATCTGTGGCGTAAATGATTCTTTTTAAGGGTTGATACCTGGCATCTGGCGGTATGATCCAGACTGGACAAGGTACATTTCTGACAATATCCATAATAGTAGAATTTTGCATCCAGAAACTTTGCTCAGTCTGGCCCTGAAGCATTACCATGTCATATTCATTGTTTTCAACTTTTGCTTTGATTATTGCTGGTGCAGCGCCTATCTCAGACTTAAATTCAATGGAGGAGGTTACGGAGTGTTCTGTTTTAATTTCTTTAATAAATCCGGCAACTTTCTCTTTAACCTCATTGGCAATATTTTGAAGCTGCGAGGGGTATCCTGCAACCGAAGCACCCGACGCACCCATGTAACTACTGGTACCATAGACATGTGGATACTGAACATACAAAACATGAAGGTTCGCCTTGATATCTTTGGCAAACAATGCTGCAAAGCGAATCAATTCTTTGGATTTGTCAATTTCGTCAATTAAATAAGCTAGTGTTTTCATTTTATATAAGATTTTAGTTAAATATTTACAGTTTAACAATTGGTTTATGCAGTCATGCCGCCCTCAGTAGGATTGACGGTTCCGGTAATGAAGCTGCTTTCATCGCTGGCCAGAAATAATGCCAGTGCGGTAATGTCTTCATTCTTTGCATAGCGGCCCAGTGGCATGGATTTCTCCAAATACTGCTTTGCAGCTTTTGTTTCTCCCGGGGTAAAACCTTCTTCCAGTGAACGCATCATCGGGTTGTCAACAGGCTCAGGATTAATTGTATTTACCCTGATTTTGTTTGGTGCTCCCTCAAGAACTTCCAAACGCATCATACCATTGTTCGTATATTTACCCGCCACATAGGGCAACACACTGGCTTTGCCTGTCATTCCCTTAACTGACGAAGTAATGATGAAAGAACCATCCTTTCCCTTCATAAAAGGAAATACATGGCGTAAACCATAATATACACCGTGTAAATTCACCGCTATTACTGTGTTGTATAAGTCCAACGAATATTCATCCAGCGGTTTTACCTCTCCTTCTGTACCGGTATTATTAAAAAAAACGTCAACATGTCCGGAAAGCCATTTAGCCTCTTCAGCATAAACTTTTACCTGTTTTTCAGCAGTTACATCAGCAGTAATGTAATACAAATCAGGTGAGTTTATTTCTTCTGAAACTTTTTTCAAGCCATCTTCATCCAAATCAGTGATCAGAACCTTTGCGCCTTTGTCAATCATCCTTTTGGATGTGGCACTGCCAATTCCACCTGCGCCACCGGTAATTATTACTGTTTTGTTTTCAAGACGTTTCAAAATTTGGCTTTTTAGTTGATGAAATGTAATTTAATAATAGATGACTTTTATTATTAACAGATTTATTACTGGCATTTTCAGGCTACGGTTTGGGTGGCCTGAAAAATCGACTTTCCCGTTTAATTAAACAAAGATTTAAGCTTGTTAAATCCTTCCTTGAAAGATTCAGAAGCTGAAGAAAATACATCCTTAGCTTCTTCCCATTTTTCTTCTGTTGAATCAGCCAGCTCGTCATACTTGGCCTTCACTTCATTTCTTTTGGCCTTCAAGGAAGCCAGCTTCTCTTTATACTGGACTTTGGCTTCTGCTTTTGCCTTTTCAATTTTGGCTTCCCAAATACCAATCTGGTCGTCCATTTCTTCAATCTGTTTTTTTACTTTTTCTTTTGTACTCATCGTTTTATAATTTAAAGGTTAATTGAGAAATATCAGCTTGCAACGTTTAGTGAATTAGACTGATTCCTTATAATATAATCATTTTTATTTAATTTATCAAGTATTTTTCCGGAAAGTAGCTCTTTACCGTTCTGATGACCGCGATACTGGCCAGGGTGACATTCTCTTCAAATGTTGGGTATCTGACCGTGACTATAATATCAGCTGCAATAATAAACCTGAGCGCCGGCAACAGTTATGAATTGAAATGATTGTACGTTGATTCCCTCTCCCGGTATATCGACTTATGCTTAAACCTGCTGTATTCCAGCTTTTATAATCTGAAAACGGTTAACAGAAATATGACGAATTAGTTGCCCATAAGATTATGAATTGCAACATATGGATTGGAATGTCAATTAAGATGGCTATTGAAAGCCGGGGTAAACCAGACAAAATTAATATGACAGCTGGTAAATGGGGTGTAAATGAACAATGGATCTACAATAATCAGGATACATATCTTTACTTTGAAAATGGTAAATTAACTGTTTGGCAAAATTGAAATCTAAGAATTATTAAAACGACCGTTAAAATTGGATCGTTTTCAGTTATTTTTTAGTCATAAAAAGTGAAATCCCTGTAAGTAATAATTATTCAGGGATTTACTTAAATTTTTCTGTTGACCCACCTGGGCTCGAACCAGGACTCTGCGGAACCAAAATCCGATGTGTTACCAATTACACCATGGGTCATTATAATGATGATGCAAAATTAGAAAAATTTTTATATATACCCGGCCAATGATTCAGGAGGTCATCCTGCAGAATTGTTCACAGGGTTTTCAGAAAAACCGGATCCCCGGCGATTTTTTTCATCTCAGCTACTTCCACTATATCAAAAGGACATTCAACCAGCGACATCAGTATCAACCCCAGTTCATTCATGTCATCATCACCTCTCTCATGATACCAAATAACTTTCACCCTTTCGGAAATATCTTCCACCCCAGATAATAATTTGATAATGTTGTAAATCCATTTGGTGGAGCTTGTATTAATATATTCAAACCCAAACTCTACTGATGTCATGGTATGATCTGCATTGACATACTCTCTGATCCATTCGTAAACAGGCCGGTAGAATTCACGCGGATTTTCCGATATCGATCTGCCGGTTATAATAATCCTGCCCGCTTCCAGCAATACTGCAGGAGTTCTTCTGGTGGGCCTGGTTACGTATTTTTTGAACAGCTTCATTAACAGAAAAGCGGATTTATATCTTTCCTTTCTCTTTAAGTAAACGTAAAAATTGCAGGAAAGTGTTGGTAGCTACACAAAAATGTGCTCTCAATTGAATAATAATCCCATGGTTAAGTATCCTGCCTCAGATTATTTCCTCTAAAAAAGAGAAGGTTCATTATCTTCCCAGAGTGATGGATACTCTTCATCAAACCTCTTGAGAATGGCTTTCATAACTGTTTCCCTGAGAAATTCAGATTTGTTCTTAACCCTGTAACGGCTGCAGTAAATGCCAAATGCTTTTATTTCCCTGTTATTGAGCATCAGCGAAAGCCTGTTGGTCCTTTTCAGGTTTTCTTCCTTATATGAAATCCGCCTCAAAAATTAACGGTTTGAATCCTGCTTCTAATTTATCAAAACCTCATCTATTCTTTATTTAAGTTTTATTTAGTTTTTAACATAATTATAACAGCCAATCTGTAACAGATTGGCTGTGAGGTTATTGTAATCTTAAAAACTTTTATGTGCCGATTTAAATAAAGTACTGATTACCTTTTTCTTACACAGCCCAACCAGGGATGGCGGCATCTGAACCATATCCCGCAGTGATTTTCCGACAACCAGCCTAATCATTCCGGTCCTTAAGGGAATGATCCCTTTCAGATTGTCTAAAACATGCAATTGAGCTTTTCAGCATCTGTTCAGTGCATTCAGGTCAGCGAAAGCTTCCTTAAGCCTTTCAATAAATGCTTCTTCCCCCTTTCGGAGCCATATCCGCGGGTCATAATATTTTTTATTGGGCTTGTCTTCACCTTCAGGATTGCCGATCTGACTCTGCAAATAACCCTGTTTTTCCTTCTGGTATTTGTTTACTCCATCCCAGAAAGCCCATTGCAAATCAGTGTCTATATTCATTTTGATCGCACCGTAGCCGATTGCTTCTTTAATAAGATGCTTTTCTGATCCTGAACCTCCGTGAAAAACAAAATTCACGGGGTTCGGTCCGGTATTGAATTTCTCCCTGATGTAATCCTGCGAGTTCCTGAGGATAATCGGTTTCAGTTCAACATTTCCTGGTTTATATACTCCGTGAACATTACCGAATGAAGCTGCAATGGTAAACCTGTCGCTGACCTTTGACAGTTCGCCGTATGCATAAGCAACATCTTCCGGTTGAGTATACAGCTTTGAGCTTTGGATTCCGGTATGGTCAACTCCGTCCTCCTCTCCTCCTGTAACACCAAGTTCAATTTCAAGTGTCATGCCAATCCTGCTCATCCTTTCAAGATACCTCTTGCATGTTTCAACATTTTCCTCCAGGGGCTCTTCCGAAAGATCGAGCATATGAGAGCTGAAAAGTGGTATTCCGTTTTCCCTGTAATATTTTTCTCCGGCTTCAATAAGTGCATCAATCCATGGAAGAAGTTTACGTGCCGCATGATCTGTATGAATTATCACCGGAATACCATACAGCCCTGCCACATTATGGATATGCAATGCTCCTGATATTGCACCGGCAGTGGCTCCTGTCTGATTTTCTTTTGGTAATCCCTGTCCGCCAAAAAAATGGGCGCCCCCGTTTGAAAACTGTATCACAACGGGTGAATTCACCGCTCTGGCTGTCTCAAGAACAGCATTCACCGAATTTGTACCAACCACGTTCACTGCCGGAATTGCAAAATCATTCCTGTTTGCAAAATCAAAAAGCAATTTGACATCATTTCCGGAAATTACTCCTGGTTTCAGGTTTAATTCTTTGTTAATCATATATTTAAATATTAAATGAAAAATTCCTGTGTAAAGATAATTAAAAATCAGTATCACCTGATAATCATCAACATTGAAGTATGGTTGTCTTTACAAAGACTGGGATGCATTAAAGCCTGGCTGCAACAGTTGCTTTTTTGTTCACGACCCGTGTTTTTGTTAAATACAAGAAAATATTTATTCTGTCTCGGATATTATTTATCTTCGTACCTCATTTTACCAGCTTATCACAACCCGGCTGAGTTGATGAAATTGTTTAACGTGGTCTATTCCTTTTATAAGAATTATTGATAACAACATATATTTCCGATGAAAAAGTTATGTATCCTGCTTACCTTTGTTGTGTTTCCGGGTCTGTCATCAAGCAATGGCCAGGGCAGGGTCTGGACACTGGAAGAATGTATTTATTATGCCATAGATCATAATATCAGTATCAAACAGCAGACGATCGAAACAAAAGTACGGAAGAATTCCCTGGAACAGTCCAAGCTTGATCTCCTGCCATCAATAAATGGTACAGTGTCACATGATTATTCATTTGGCAGGGCTCTTGATCAGAATACATACACATTTTACAACCAGACCATCCTCTCCGACTATTTCTACATAGGGGGGAGGACGAATATTTTCAATGGCCTTCAGAACGTCAACACTATTCAGAAGAATAAATATGAGTTGCTTGCAGGAGAGCAGGATCTGCAGAGTATCCGCGACAATATAGCCCTGAGCGTTGCACTTGCATACCTCCAGATACTCCTGAACAGGGAACTGGTATCAGCCAATGAGAATCAGCTTGATATTACACTGCAGCAGATTGAAAAGACTAGAAAGCTTGTTGAAGCAGGAAGTGTTGCCAGGGGTAATCTTTTACAGATTGAGGCTCAGGCAGCCCAGGAAGAACTTCACCTGATAACTATGAGAAATCAGCTTGAGACGTCTTATCTCTCTCTGACGCAGCTTCTGGAGATTGAATCCCCTGAAGGATTTGAGATTGTCGTCCCTGATATTGACATCGGAACAAGCTCAGTTGTCACGGGTGATGTCAACGAAATATTTAATCTTGCATCGCAGTCGCGACCTGAGATCAGGAGTTCTGAGCTGAAACTTACGGCAAGCGAATACAATCTGAAAATAGCAAAAGGCGGCAGAAGTCCCGTCATTTCACTAAGCCATACCTTCGGGACAAGGTATTCATTTATTGAAGATATGCCCGGATTGCAGTCTTTTGAGGATCAGTTGAAAAACAATAAGAATTACGGATTGGGATTATCCCTTAATATCCCGGTGCTTAACGGATGGCAGGTAAATAAAAATATTTCCAACTCAAAACTTGCGGTTGAAAACAGCCAGTATGCCCTTGAAGGTACAAGAAAACAGCTTTACAAAGACATCCAGCTGGCCTACAACGACGCAATTGCCGCCCTGGAGAAATATAATGCAAGTGTAAAGGCAGTGAAGTCTTCAGAAGAATCGTTCAGGTATTCCGAACAGAAATTTGACGTCGGTATGATAACACCTTTTGACTACAATGCATCCAAAACACAGCTGCTTAATGCTCAGTCAGATATGGCGCAGGCAAAATATGAATTCATCTTCAAGACAAAAGTCCTTGATTTTTACAAAGGGCTGCCTATCAGTCTTAATGACTGAAATACATTTATTGATGAATTAAATTATGCTGCCATAAATACTTTAAATGAATATTTTAACTGATATCATATAAACAAGATATTGACTCATAAATATGAAAACCAACAAAATACTTAAGTTTCTTGTTCCGCTTGTGGTTGTGCTGATAATAATTGCAATCATCGGCAAAAAACAAGGATGGTTTGGAAAAGGTGCTACAGTAAAGGTTGCCGTTGAAGTTGCTGAAAGGAGGAAAATCGTGGAATCTATTA
>Ga0334882_1001914_pt1 | contig 23129 bp, 21 predicted proteins | sample GraSluR1_MG_5_FD_207226 | JGI IMG/M metagenome (GOLD analysis project Ga0334882, IMG submission 207226) | Sludge microbial communities from methane-producing bioreactor in Wageningen University, Netherlands - Granular Sludge_15_04-R1 | ecosystem: Engineered > Bioreactor > Anaerobic >...
AATGACTTTACGACACCTGTGGAGTACGTTGTTACACAAGGCGCGGTCAACAAGACGTGGACGGTCACGGTAACTATAGCATCTTAAGGCCGGGAGCAATCCCGGCTTTTTGCTTTTGGAGGCGATCTTATGGCACACGTGTTTGGAAAGAGGGACTGCGATATTGTGATCGTGTCCGGCGGAAACGAAAAGATCCTTGCCTATGCAGAAGGGCTGCGTATCAATAAGAACTATGAGCATACGACGTACAGAAAACTGAACGCGAAGACTTACAAGGCAGCCCCTTTGGCTGAGAGCTACGAGATCACGCTTGACGCCCTGTATTTTGACGAGACCGGAACGATCAACCCCGCCACCATCTTCGACACGTTGGGAAAAGGCTTTGCTTCTTTTTCCGTGAAGATCGTTGACAAGCAAGGCGACACACCGAAGATCACGGAGACTTACACAGGCTGTCGTGTGATGGGTGTAGATCGCGGGGATCAGGACGCAATACTGAAGAGTGTAAGAATCTTTGCAGAAAACTACTCATAAAGGGAGTGACAGAATGGACGGTTTTACCAAGGCAGATAAAGGTATGTTCAAGACGACCGGTGTGCATACGATCAAGGCCGGAAAGATCAAAAAGGAAGTGGCGATCAAGGCTTTGCCGATCAACATCAGCGAGATGATCAACGATGAACTGCCCTACCCGGACGCGCCAAAACGGTTTGACAAGCAATCAAAGCAATTCATTTACAATTACGAGGACCAGAACTGGCTGAAGGAAAAGGCGAAGATTGACTACCTGCGGACGTGCGCGATCTGTGTGATGGGGATCGATGAGGAAAAAAGCCCGATCGAAGGCAATACCCTGTTGGATAAAATCAACACCTTGCAGGAGATGGAAATGCCTTTGGGGACATTCGTGGAATTGAGTAAGGCAATACAGGAGTTGTCCGGCATCAAGGAGGATGAGTTTCGAGGCGGCTAAGGCTGCCTTTGGAGGACAAGATGCAATCGACAAGGAACAGGTGACATTCAAGTATTTGATCTATGACCTTGCGGCGGAGTACTGGCATGAGCCGTATGTGGAAAAGATCCTTGCTGGGATGGATAAAAAACAGCTGTTGTACTGGCTGTCTTACAGAGAGATCCGGGCAGGGATCGAAAAGAAAAGGATGGACGAATCAAAGGCCGAAGCGCAGAGCAAGGCAAGAAGGAGGTGATCCATGGCAACGACATTACCAGCCCTGATGGCGAAGGTTTCGTTGGACCATCGGGAGTTTGATCAGGGCATAGCCAAGGTTCAAGCGGGACTTCAGAAAATGGAAACATCCTTCCGGAATACCTTTAATGCCATGGAAAATCTGGGGAAAAAAGCCGCGATTGGTTTTGCAGCCGTCGCGGCGGCTATAACCGGAGCTACGAAAGCCGCGGGAAATTTTGAATCGGCCATGATCCGACTCCGCGCTTCGGTTGCGGATAACGAAGTGGAAATGCAAAAACTAGAAGCCGCAATCAAAAGAATCCGAGCCGGAAGCGGTGAGAGTATTACTACGATCACCAATGTCATGGCCCAAGCTCGATTGATGGGTATGGATCTCGGATTAACCACAGATCAAATCATTGACCTCGTAGATGTTTCGGAGCAATTGGCTACAATCTGGGGTACAGACATGAACTCCACAATGCAGTCGCTTATGCAGGGCCTCGCGGGCGCAACAAGAGGCTTGAGGCAATTTGGAATACAGCTTAGCGATACGGAATTGCAGACATGGGCGTATGAAAGAGGATTGACAAGGGCCTTTGAGACGTTGACAGAAACCGAAAAAGCGCAACTCCGGTACCAGGCGGTTATGGAAAAACTGGCCCCAACGCTTGGGGTTGCGGGGGAGGCAGCGAGAACCTTCAACAACTCGTTGGGCCGTGTGAAAAACGCCTTTATCGATCTGGCGGCGGTTGTGGGGACAGCGTTTCTGGATCGATTCAAAGACGCCTTGTGGGAGCTGGGGTCTACGTTGCTTGCTATTGCCCAAAGCCCTGCGATGGTTGAGTTTATCGTGCGGGTGCTGACAATCGGAGCGGCGATTACCGGAGCGGGCGTCGCAATCGGAATCATGGGAAAGATTGGAAACATTGCTCTCTCCTTGCTCTCAATGGGCTTTGCGGCCTTGACAAACCCGATCCTTTTGACTGCCATAGCTCTTGGGCTTGTTCTTGCGAACCTACACAACATTATTGCATTTTGGAATGAAACAGAATCAGATCAAATCCCTGAATATTTTGCGGATCTTCAAAGGGCAATTGTCGAAGGGGATTTTCTGGGGGGCGTGGAAGCCTCGCTTCGGATCGTTGTGGGCGGCGTCAAGTGGGTTGTCAATGGAGTTGACACTACCATCGGGGCCGCTGTCAAAGCCTTTTCAACCGACGCAGAGGAAAATTGGACAACCATGACTGCGGCGGTCAAAGCGGGAGATTGGTGGACTGTTTCAGGTGTAGCGATCGGTATGGGGTTGCAGGTGATCTGGGATGGATTTCAATGGGTTGTAGGCCAAGGAGTCAAGGCTTTTGGCGACTTTCAGACGTTTATTGCAAAGGGTTGGAAGGAACGCATGGATGATATTCAAGCTCTTTGGGATGAAGGCGACAAACTTGCGGCGGTCCTTAAGATAGGCCTTACCGTGGCTGTTGAAGTCCTACAGACCGTTTGGAATGGGGTTGACAATGCAGTTGATCTGATTGCGGGAGATATTGACAACACTTGGGAAGAACAAAAAGCGAGGATCAAGTCTTTGTTTGAACCGAGAGCCGAGGAGGAAACCTCGAGCGAATACGGAGCCAGACTGATTACCGGTACGATCTATACTGTGGTTATGGGTTCAATTCGGTTTGTTGAGTGGCTCTGGGAGACAGGTAAAGATACTGTTACAACTATTCAAAATACATTCAATCTGGAATGGCGAGTCCAGAAAGAGGCTATTTCCACGCTTTGGAAAGACGAAAAGCACATTTCGGCTATAATTTCTGCTGTGGTTTTGGGGTCATGGTCATTTGTGCGGTGGACATGGGATAATCTCGAAAAGGTCGTGACGGACTTCGACGCCTTTATTGCAAAGGAAAAAGACGATCGATGGCAAGAAGTACAGGATTTGTGGAATGGCGAAGGGTCCCATGAAAAGCCCTACCAATTGACAGCAATCATTTTTGGAGCAATTTCCGCGGTTTGGGATTTTGGCCAGTCTGTTGTGCAAACGGTGGAAGATATAATTGGGAAAATTCAGGCCTGGTATGAAGGTTCGGATCTGAAAAAGAACGTTGATTCAGCAGTTGGCAAGATTCAAGAAGGGAATGTGCCCTTATACGAGTTTGGGCAAATTGTTGGAAATATCGTTGGTGAAGTGATCCCTTCTTTCGTGGGAATGGTGATCAACGTTACTGGTGAGGCAATCAAAGATCTGGCCAACACGATTCGACGCGAGGCTTTCGGTATGGAAGAAAAAGAAGGCACATTTGATATTGGGGATGTGTTCATTATTCTTGCGGGCACTTTCAAGGCGATTGAGTTTGGCCTCACAGGGATAACAGAAGCTATGAGAGGGTTCAACGAACAAATGGCTGCAGAATTGCAAAAGCACGTTTCCCCGAATGTGGATGACGTCGATTTTGGCCTTGATTCAGAAACGCTTCGAGAACAGTTTGAAGCTTTTGGAAAGGCATTGTGGGAGGTTATTTCAGAAGGTTTCAAGGCGGCGATGAATTTTGGAAAGCTGATTTTACAAGGGATACAGGATGCCTTGACCGAGGTTACTGGATCAGAAGAATTGTCAAACATTGTTATTGACTTGACGAGATCCGTTTTTGTGGTTATCGGAATCAAGTGGAGCGTTGCTCAGGCAAGCCTGTTGCTTGCTTCCATAGGTGCGTTTTTTGCAAAGTTCGGAGGTAAGTTTTTAGGGACTTTGGCAGGATGGATCGTTCCGGTTGCTCTTGTTTTTTCAATCGAGTTTCTTTCGAGGCAATATCGATCGGCCATTCGCGATATGGAAAGTGCTTTGGGTAGAGAGCTTTCAGAGGGAGATCTTTGGAGAGAGCTTGATCCATTCGGGAAAAACCTTTTCAAAGATCCGAATCTCGAGGGTCTTACAGGGTTTGCAGAAGATATACGAAAAGCGTTGGCTGGCGAGTTTTCCGCTGGCACAAAGGATTTTGCAGAAAAGGTCTTTCTTTCCTCTTTTGACGAAGGAGTTTTTGCGGATTTGCAGGTGGGAGTTGGGAGCCTGTTTTTGTCTTTGGCAATATATACCGAGAAATTTTTCGATTGGGTAGGAGAACTGCTAAATACCACAATTTTTGCCCCCTTCATCTGGCTGTTTCAACAGATAGACGCGTTGACTGGCCGACAACGCGACGGAACCGACGCGTTTTCGGCAATGACGACCGAAGATGTTTTATCTGGGCAGTTCCAAAAAGGTATGTATAAAGGGGTCCTGTTAGATATGCTTTTTGGCGATCCAAAAGAAGGGTTTCATGGAGCGTTTGACAAGGCTTTTACCACAATGCCCGAGGTCTTGCAGGATAAAATGTTGGATTTTGAGGAATGGCTCGGAAGGGATCCTCTTCGCATAAATGCTGAACTTGAACTTTCTACTATTTTGGAACAGCTGAAAATGATAGAGGGAATTGTTCCGTATTTGAAAATAGGGAGCGGATTCATACCGGAAGGGTTTCAGGTTGGTGGGTTTACGGAAAATGTTGGTGATTCTCAAATCGCCGGAGTGGTTCACGGCGGAGAATGGGTCGCGCCTGCATGGATGGTTCGAAAGGATCAAGGATTTTTCCAAGCCCTTGACCGCATGAGAAAGACGGGCTACAAAGAAGGCGGGCCTGTAGGAGGGTTTGCGGTAGGAGGGTTTGCAGGGGCCGGAAACATGGTCGGAGCCTCTCTTGACGCGTTAACTTCCGTGATCACGTTCATGACTCAGCAATTCTCCCAAATCATTCGCAACTTGCAATCCTTAATAGGCGAAGAAAGAGCAAACGAAATCATCGGGTATATTCAGAATATGGAACGGTACGTGCTAGAAATGCCAGATCTTTGGAGAACGGGGCTTACCGAAATGTCCACAGCCATGAGCGGTGCAATCGGAGAATCCACAGACGCAGCCGGAGGATACATGAGCGATATGATTGACAAACTGAACCAAGGCAGCCAGAAAGCGATGGATACCCTGAACAACGGGGCAATCACGTTCGACACGATCATGGAGGCTGCAAAAGGAAACGCAGAAGCTCAGGCACAGATCCTTGAACAGGCGGGGAACAAACTTGCTCAGATCGGACGGTCGATTCTGGATTTCATTATATCCCCCATACGTGAAGGCTTTATGAAGGTGATCGGGCCCGCGATGAAGAGGTTGCAGGAACCTTTGATGCGTCTGGGCATGATTCTTGGGGAGGTGCTACTTCCGATCATCGAGGCTTTGCTTCCTCTGTTCCAAGCCCTTGCCTATGGTCTGGCGATGGTGGTCAACGTGTTTATTGGATTGATCAACGGCGTGATTATGTTGCTGAACGCCCTGCCGTTTGTCAACATTCCTCTGTTGAACTTCATCGACCTCAGCAAACTGGAGCCGGGATCTTACGACGAAGATGAAGACTATCCGGGTAGTACTACAGCCGGTTGGAATCAGCCGATCACGAATAATTTCGAGATCGTGTTTACCGGCAATACAATACTCGACAGCGATGATGAAAGCGTTGAACGGTTGGCCGACGCCCTTGTGCGGTACTGGCGCGATCGTGGAGTGAAGGTGGTTGTATGACGATTGAGAGAATTACAGGGAGCCCTGCGATCACGTTGACCTTCGAGGAAGAGCGGCAGGAAATCTCGCCAACGAAGGTAGCGATAAGGAACGAATCGGTGACCGGTAGGATCTACAGCTATACCGCGAAGGTGCGGAGATCTTGGAACATTACCAGTCATTTCACGAATGCAGAGAAGGAAAGCCTTCTCTCCCTTGCCTCGGATCATTATGTCAAGGCGGTCATAGGCGGCGTGACCTACTACTGCGTATTTGAGATACGATCTATACAGGTGATCGAGACGTGGAGTACCAACCACCTATACAGGGCGGATCTGACGCTCGAGGAAAGGGGTTATGGCGTATGATCCAAATCCAACGACACATCAATGGCGCGTGGGAAACCGAAGGATCCTCTGAACCTTCCGGACTGCCTACAGGTATGTTCGGCGTGGAGTGGAAAAGCGATCACGAAAGTCCTGCCCTGAAAAGGTTTCAGCCATCCGAAGAGGGGCCGACAACCGGTATGATCAACGCCCTCAAGCACGGGCGCATTACCTTTTACAGACCCCGTGGGCGGATCGGGCATACAGAGACGGTTTTGGACTTTTACTCGTTTTCAGAAGCCCTGGCATACTCGAGCTGGCCAAAACATATGAAAGTACGGATCATCGATACCGAAAGAACAAACGTCGACTTCTACGATGGAACGGCTTTATTCTATGGTTATGTGGATCGGCACACTTGGAACGAAGACACCAAAACCGTTCGCGTGACGTTGCGCGACTATCTGTACCGTAAGAAGGACATGGAAACACATGGGGAGCTTTTCGTGAACAAGACTGTGTCTCAGATCTTGGAGTACTACGCGAAGGACGCTCAAAGAGGGATGGGGTTTCATACCACGCGGTATTTGCCGGACGCGGGGAGCGCGAAGTATGATCCCACCATCCCCTACCTGTACATTGAACCTGATACGCCCTATCATCAGATCTTGAACGATATGGCAGAGGCTTTGGGCGGGAAGCTGTACCAGTCGCCCGGGCGGGAAAATCCTACATTGATCGTGGAGTTTGGATCGCTCTATGCGAACCCGGCTGCCTATGCCTCAACGGCTCTGGTTTCTCTGACCGAGAATCAGTCCAAAGACATCGACATCGAATACCCCCCACGGGAGTATAACGAGTTTGTGGTCAAGAGCTACAGCAAAGAGATCAAGGTGGACGTGATCCATCTCGCGACTATGGACAACGGCTTCAAGATCCCTTCCGCAGGTGTGGGCGTGGCTCCAAAAGAACACTATATCGAGTTTTCCATGCCGGTGTTGAAAATCCTCGAAAACAACATCGACTTTGTCGGCTGCCCGGGGGTGACCTTCGATACCAACCTGTACAATACCAATTTCATCGATAACAACCCGTCGGGATACCTGAAAAACCCAAATCGGATTCAAGTGCGGTTTACTAATTCGAGCGGAAACCCACGGGAATTGAGCAAGTGGAATATCAAGGTTGAGGGCGTTGATGAACAGATGATCGAGGTAGCTCATGACGTGTCGAGCGGGGATGACTGGCACAGGAAATGGGAGCTTGACAGCAAGATCATATCTCAAGACAACGACTGGCACAAAAGACGGATGAACTACGAAATAGCGATGCTCAACAACGAAGCCGGTTTCAAGATCGTGGATCCTTCTGTGCAACCCTACGTTGGACCAAGAACGTCTGCTCAAAGCCAGCCGGAGTATGTGGTGGATCTATCGGGAGCAAAGATCGAGGTTGAAGAGCTGTCTTACAATATCGACCGGAAGATCTGGGAAGTGTGGGGCCGTGTGGATCGATCGGCCTATAATCCGACGGAACTGACCAAAGAAGGCGGAGCGACCGGTGAAAAGCCGAAGCCTGATCCGGAGTTTCCGGATCCTTTGGAGCCGACACCCGCAACGCCTAACGCCCCAACGCTATCATCTGCGCCTAACACCGCCCAGAACAGAATGATCCTCACGGTCAATGTGGGCGGGCAGACCGGTCCGTTTGACTATGTGGTGTGGGAGAACGTGACCGGAGCCGAAGTGACCTTTGGGTTTACTGCCGGGAACGTTTCAATCCCTGTCAACCATAGCATGGCATATCGCGCGAAAATCCGAAGGCTCGGGGAGTACAAGAAAAGCGAATGGAGTGCTCAATCCGCTGCTCATACCACCGGAGCCTTAGCGGTTCCAAATCCGGTCACGTTGAATGTCCTGACCACAACCTTCAATACCGCGAACCATTATTCTTCCGTAACCGCGACGTGGTCAAGCAGCGCCGCGCCAGACTTTTCCTCGTATGAGATCGAGTGGTTTCAAGGAGACGACCGGATCGGATCCTACCATATTACAGATATAGCCACACTGACCTATATCCACGTTGTTCCGCAAGCGGCGACGATCAAGGCGCGTGTGAGGGTGTGGAATGACAAGGGGCTTTTTTCTACGTGGTCAACGTTGAGATCGATCACGAGTGCGCACGACACCCAAACTCCTGCGAACATCACAACCCTGACCGCTCGACCTTCGCTAAGAACAATCCTGCTCTTTCTGGCGTGGCCGGGCTTCGACTCCAAGCTGATCTATTTCGAGGTAGAAGTCAGCGTTAACTCTGGCGGGTATGCGTTTATCCGAAGAATCTATGATGAGTGGTTCGAGTATGAGCCAGCCGATCCCTCGAACAAAGCGACCACATATAGATTCAGAGCACGGCCTGTCCGAGAACACAATGTCATTGGGGCTTGGAGTTATAGCGATACTGTGACGCTGGGGGACGCTACTAACATCATAAGTGATATGCACGTTGCGGATTTGAGAGCCGACAAGCTCAACGCGGGCTTTTTGAGTGCGGATCGAATCAATTCCGGAACGATCTCCTTCGAGAAGTTGACCTCTGGCACTTACAACCTCGGGGCCGGAACCGGGACGAAGCTGGCCTTGACCAACAACATCGAGATTGGCCATAACGTGGGGCCTCAGCAGGTCGGTGGAATCTATGTGTATCAACCCGACGGGCGAGGTTATGTATTGAACTCGAACGGCCTTGGGTATACGAACGGGTATACTATGTTGCCTTTGGTTACGTTTGTATATTCTGGCACGCATGAATATGTACACAACCCCGCCCTTACGGAAGCGCAGATCTTGGCGGGGCAAAAGATACCGCTACATATGTCCTTCCCGCCGGGATCTTTGGACGTGCAGATCAGTCTGTCCTCGTTCGACGTGATTGCCGATGGAAGTGGCTTGCGAATCACAACCCAGCACAGCTTCGACTACGACGCCCAAGGAAGGATCACACACGTGAACGTGGCGGCGTTTCGCGCGGCTGTAACACAGTATTTCGTTAATGTGCCTGCCAGTCTTTCAATAAGCGGCGCGAGAAATACCACCAATCCCCTGCAGACAGATACGATCCGGGCTCAGGTGGTTGAGGGCTTGATCGCCACACCGTCTTCGTTGGGGTTTAGCACAAACCGACTGGTCGCTTTTTCGTCGGATCCCTTTGTTTTCTCGCAACCTCTTTCAACGACCAAGACGATGACAATCAACCCGAACGGATGGTACGTGAAGGACCAAGAATGGACGGGCCATTGGAAATCGTGGAGAGGCGTGGCCACAATGACGTGGTTGGATACAACGACCAAGTATACATATAACCAAACGAACTGGGAAAGTGCGATGACGTGGCAGAATACCTACTACCAACAAGTGGGGCGGTTGTACAGCGCGGTGGTTTCGGGGTGGAAGTTTGGCAATCCCGAATCAATCAACGCAACTGTGAATGTGCATATATTGTTCAAAGGCGAGTGAGGAGGATAAAAGATGTTGCGAGTTGAACACAGGGGCGGAGTAAGACCGCCAGAAATAGAAATCATATTCGAGAGGCCGGGAACAACACAAGGGAGTCTGCTTCTTGAAGTGGTGATGCGTTTCGGCTATTTAGAGCTGGACGAAGAAGGAGAACAAGGTACGCCGGATTACAAGGGAGAAGGATGGGCGGTGTATGAACATATAGATAAATGCGAGATCCCTATATTGTGGCGCCCGGAAATGGAGGCATTCCTGACCGCTCAATACAACTCAGTAAAATCGTGGTTCGAGCAACAGGTGGTCGCGTTGGAAACAAAAATATCAAGCAAGATCTTCGTTGATAAGGAGGTGATGGAATGAGAACGATGTACCCAGGAAAAGTCAACAGCCCTGTAACGGTTCTTGTCCAACCGCTCAGGGCGTCGGATGAAGAGATTGTGGTCTTGGACGCCTCTGTGCTTCCGGACGGTCCAAACCTGTGTACGATTGGAACTGATGAAGATGCCGAGACGATCAAGTACACAGCGAAGATCGGGAACACTTTGTCTTGTGCAGGCGGGCGGGGCTTTCAAGGAGCGATCAAGGAATGGGAAGCCGGAACTGCCGTTGGCAGGATGATCACGGAGTATGACGTCACGAGCCTGCAAGAGAACGTGGAAGATCTCGACGTGATCAGTCACGATCGACAGCACGGGCTTGGATCGACCGACGACCACACAGGGATAACTGGAACCGAGAACAATTTCATGGGAATAAATGGGAGCGGACTTCCGAAGGACTCTGGCTCGAAGGCTGCCGACTTTGCAACAGCGGGCCATAATCACGCGGGGACTTACGAGCCTGTGATCACACCAAAAGGATCGGCTTACAACAAGAACTTTGGAGCTGGATCCGAAGAAGTTGCAAGAGGGAATCACAACCATGACGGTGTGTACAATAACTACGCGCACCCTACCGGAGGTAGCGGATCACAGACGGGATTGACCGGATCGACTGTGATCAACGGTATTACTGTCAATGCGGAAGGCCACGTGACTGGATCGACCACACGCAACATGACCGCTTCTGATGTAGGGGCTTCCGCTTCCGATCACAATCACGCGGGAACCTACGAGCCCGCAGACGCAGCAATCCAAACCCATATTACAACAGCCCACGCGCCTTCTGATGCTCAGAAGAACGTACAGTCTGACTGGAATCAAGCGGACACTGGGGCTGATGATCACATCAAAAACAAGCCGACGAGTATGGCTCCTACTTCTCATACGCACGGGAACCTGACGAACGACGGGAAAATTGGAGCCGACGCAAACAAGCCGGTGATCACGGGAGCGGACGGCGTTGTGCAAGCCGGGGCCTTCGGAACTACCGCGAACACCTTTGCTGAGGGAGATCATGGACACGCGGATTTGCACACACACAGCAACAAGACGACGCTCGATGCCGTGCCGGATCATACTTCTGCTTCGACCGATCACGTGCTGAAAAAGACGACCGAAGGCTTGGCGTGGGGATCCGTCGCGACTGGGACGCACGACCGATTGCATAATCTCAATTCAACGGATGATCATACCGGGGTTCTGGGAGACGAGAACAATTTCATGGCCTTGGACGAAAACGGATTGCCAAAAGATTCTGGCAGTAAAGCGGGCGACTTTGCCGCTTCCGGGCATAACCATACCGGAACCTACGAGCCCGCAGACGCGGCGATTCAATCGCATATCTCGTCTGCTCACGCCCCTGCGGACGCAAACAATTATGTACACCCTTCTGGTGATGGGAACAGTCATGTGCCCACGACGGGGACGGAAAACGACGGAAAGATCCTCAAGGCCGGAGCGACAGCCGGATCAATCGCGTGGGGGACACTTTCACATTCAGACGTTGGAGCAGCTGCTTCGGACCATAACCACTCAGGTACGTATGCTACAGCTACCCACACCCACGGAAACTTGACCAGCGACGGCAAAGTGGGCACAACAGAAAACCTACCTCTCATTACAGGCACAGACGGAGCGGTACAAGCGGGAGCCTTTGGCGCGGGAGCTACAGACTTTGCCGCGGGCAATCATACGCATACAGGTTACGAGGCTACTCTCAACGCTAACCAAAAGGTTGCCATCCATATCAGCGAAGACGAACCAGTCTCATGGGCAGACGGTGAGCTTTGGTTCCAGATACCGGAGGGAGAATGATGGCTAAAGTACGCGTAGACGGTACACCAACAGACTTTGTGCCATACGTGAGAGTGAGTGGAGACCCAGTCAAGCCATTGAAAATATATGCCAATCAATCAGGCACAGCGGTAGAGGTATGGCCATTGCAAGACGGGATATATGGTGCGGAGTGGGAAAGCGATAGTCCGTTGCCGGAATTGGAATGGTTGGCTGATGCGGAGACTGAACCAACTCTACTTGAGGGAACCTATGGTGCGGAGTGGGAAAGTAATATACCATCTCCATATTTACGAAGGATAAGGTGAGAATATGAGTGTATGGAATAACAGATACCCTTGGAATGGCATGAAACGAGTAGCGGTCAAGCGTGTGGATGACGATGGTTGGACTACTGCTCACAAGTTTTATCACGACCCAGAGAATACAGATAAATGGGATGACCCTGCGGCAGTAACAGCAGCGGGCTTTGGTGATATGGTATCAGGTACGGATGATGTGGTATGGACAGGCACAGGCAGTTATGAGGCTGAGGGCTTTGACTGCTACGTGGAAATACCCAAGTTTTATTACAAAAGAGAAATAGACGGCGTGTATTGGAGATGGTATATATCTGATACACAACACGAAGGATTCAAACTCCATCCCGCTTTTTCACTTGATGGTGGCAAAGACTTTTTCTACCATTCAGCGTTTGAGGGTTGGAAAGACGCTGCTGATAAGATGCGGTCTTTGCCGGGTAAGCAGCCTACTACACTTACAACTTACACCAACGAGACGGCCTATTGCACAGCCAACGGCGCTCATTTGTTGCATATCTACGAGGTAAGTGCTGTACAAATGTTGTTTACCGTGGAATATGCGACTTGGAGTACGCAGACGGCTTTGAGCGAGGGTATTACAAACTTGAACTCCGGAACGGTTAATCATTCGCAAAACACAGGGCATACACGCCCGCTTGGTAACGCAAGCGGTGAGATAGAGTTGACCTCTCTGGCAAACGGAGCAACGTTTGTGTCTGGCCAAACCAAGACATATCCATTCTCCTACCGTGGCATAGAGAACGTGTGGGGCAACGTCTGGAAACGCATTGATGGAGTTATCAAAAAGCCCGGCGGTGTCAATGGGTGGAAAATAGCGGGTACTGACCATGCGATTGGTTGTATCCAATCAGGCTCTGGAGGCTACTACTCACAGATACACAACGACGATGCGTGGGATTTTGGCTTTATGGTCAACAACGCTACAGACGGTGCGACCAATCAATATTTCTGCGATGCGATGTGGTCAAACACAACGAATGATACAGTCCCTCTTTTCGGTGGCGCTTGGGCTTATGGTTCTCGGGCTGGTGGTTTCTCTTGGTATCTGATTGATCTTGGGTCTTTTTCTTTTCGTAATTGTGGGGCGCGGGCCGCGTTTTAAGGTTTACGGTCTACGCTCTTGATTTTTATTTCAAAGAAGATGCGTCAAGTCCCTCTATTCAGTGGCAATTGGAATAATGGTTCTCAAGCTGGTAGTTTCTATTGGAATCTGAATAATCTTGGGTCTAATTCTAATCGTAATATTGGGGCGCAGGCGGCATTTTTACCACAGGCGCATCTTGCTGACCTCTTGGTCGAATATGTTACACCAATCAATCTGTGTGAGTAGGCGTTGCTCGAAAGCTCGGAAAGGACAAAATGCGGTGAAGAGACACGGACATTTGTTTGAACGAATCACGGATATAGACAACTTGAAAGAGGCACACCGTAATGCTCGGAAAGGTAAAACAAAGTACCGTGAAGTGCAGTTTGTAGACGAAAACGAAGAAACCTGTTTGCACCAGATACAGCAGATGTTGTTGACTGAGACCTACCAAGTGTCGGAGTATGAGGTGTTCGCCAGAAAAGAAAACGGTAAGGAAAGGATTCTGTCCAAACTGCCATACTACCCAGACCGTATCATTCAATGGGCGATTTTGTTGGTTATTGGGCCATTGTTCGAAAAGAAACTGATAACCGACACGTATTCAAGTATTAAGGGCAGAGGTATGCATCTTGCCGTTCAACGAGTACAGGCGTATCTGAAAAAGCAAACACGTACACAATACTGTCTGAAAATGGATGTGCGCAAATACTATCAGTCCATTGACAAAGCGATATTGAAACAAATGTTGGGCAAGATGTTCAAAGACCAAAGACTTTTACACTTGTTGGCACAAATTGTAGACAGTTACGAGGCGGGCATTCCGATTGGCAACTACCTCTCGCAATATCTGGCTAACATTTATCTGGACGGGCTTGACCGCAGAATTAAAGAGGTACACAAAATCAAAGGGTACTATCGCTACATGGATGATTTGGTCATCATTCACAAGAACAAAAAGTTTTTGCATCACATTTCCAAAGATGTGATTTGGTATTGCGAAAAGTATTTGAACCTTTCAATCAAGAAGAACTATCAAGTATTTCCAGTCGAAAAACGCGGGATAGATTTTGTAGGCTATGTTATCCGCAAAAATGGTATACGCTTGAGAAAAGGCATAAAAAGCCGGATGAGATTGAAATTAAAGAAAAAGCAGTACGGTTGTATACCCAGTTATAATGGTTGGTTGAAATGGTGCAATTGCAACACGTTGAAACAGAAATATCTATTCGAGGTGATAACATGAAGGTTGAAACACGACCGAAGGTCGAATCCCAAACACAGCCACAACCCATATCCATACACGACACACAAGCATGGCTCAGACGCAACATCGAGCCCGTCGAACGTGAGGATATGGACGGTGGCACATGGCATGGTTTTGTTTACGATGAGATAGTGGTGGACGGCTACACAGAGTCGTTTGTCAACAAATGGCAAGATGACATATGGGCAAATCCCGACAACTACAACGTGATAATGCACAACGGACATCCCGTCAAGCGTCTTGGCAAGGTTCACGCACAACGGCAGGAGCTTGACAGGCTATGGGAGATGGACGCTGTTATTGACCAGTTGGTAGTAGACAGTCTGGAGGGATTGGTATGAAAAGCCCACTCTTTGTCAGGTTGAAAGCATTGTACGACGCAGGGCGGTTGTCCGAGGCAGGGCTTGTAACGGCTGTGTCTCGTGGATGGATAACGGAGTTGGAGAAGGATGAGATACTTGGCATAGAGTGAGGTGAGCGATGGAGGAGAGACGCACGCATATACGACGGGATGAGGATCAGGAACGGCACAAAGCCGACAACTGTTTTTTCTACCGCGAAAAGGGCACATATGAGCAGATGATCAAGGAACAGCAGACGTTGAACAGCGCCATCATGGATATGCTGACCTCGTTGAATGATAACCTGCAAGAGTACAAAGAGGCCGGATCGGAGGAAAACCGCCAGATATTGGATAAAGTCCATATACACGTCAACGGTCTGATTGAACAGATACGCGAAACAGACGAGCGGGATATTCTGCAGAACACGCAGATCCAAAAGATATTCGCGGCTTTGCAGGAGCTTCGATCCTATGTCAATATGCAGATGGATGACGGCACGAAGGCTGAGGAAAGGATCAATAAGCTCGACCGAAAATTGACCAACCTTTGCAAGGAATTAGCCTCGCTTAAGGAACATCTCGACAACGGATATTCTGACAAGCTTGTGTCAAGGATAACAGCGGAAAACGAAAAGACTGCCGACAAAAGCACGGATAAGATGACCGAACGTATGATGGGTATGGTTGAGGATATGCTACGTGGGAAAATAAAGTGGAAGGAAAACCGGCAGCGGTATTTTTGGACGTGGTTGATCCGGCTCACAGCTGTCGGCGGGATCGGTTATATGCTAGTGGACTTGATAGTGAAGAAATGGCTAAAATAATGGAGGTGCGAAAATGGAAGGATTAAGCACGGTATTGATCGGCTTTGGTATGGTTGCAGGACTGGCGGTGTTGTTCTGGGCAATCTTCCGTTTCGGGATCCCGTCGAACGCCTTGACGATCTCAGGCATGGGATTGCAGATTGCGAAGCTCGTGGTCCAGATGATGTTTCCGAACGATCCCGAGAAACAGAAAAAGTTTATCCCGATCATCGAATTGTTGATTGTTGGCATATCAGAGGTGGACGTGTCGAAGAAGACGATCGAGGCGACGCTGCCGGAGGGGGCCACAGACGTTCAACGCCACGCGGCCTATACGGACGAGGCGATCAGAATTGCGGAGATGCTCGGGAAGGAACAGGGCATCACGTTCGATGGCGTGACCAAGGAGATCCTGAAGACTGCCACGCGTTTCATTCTTGGCTTTTTTCGATCAAGGGGAGCCGTCACTGCTCCAACAGGCAATATCCTCAGTGATGGGCTTCATGGAATCGAACCAGATAAGGATGGCATCTTTCGTGTTAGCGGGGCAAGCGGGCCTTGATCTCGATCATGTCCTGTTGAAAGAGATCTGGAGAAAAGATCCATGGACGATCAACCTTGGAGCAGGGATCCGACACTTCGGTGGAACAATTGGTTATACACCTGACGTGTTGATGAGATCGTTCGAGATACACGGCGGGATATTTCATAGCTACGAGGATCTTTGGAATATGCAATTTCGACCGAAAATCGGCATAGGCGTTTCGGTAAAAATGTAAGAACCCCCTACAAGCATACTCACGTTCGATTTAAGCGTTTGAATATATGTTTGAGGGCGTTTGGACGCAAACGATGTTTTCAACAAAACACAAGGCATCCTGTGCATCTCTGGGGTGCCTTGCTTTGTTGTTGGAGATCTGGACTTTCACTTTCCGGATCTTGATACCGCTTCAAACTGACTAAGTACTACCAAAGTGACTGGTGGCGGCGGTTCACCACCTGTCGTCGTGCTGAATAGTCAGTTTGAATCACCGATCAATGATCTTGATATAGCCGCCAGGGTGGATTTCGATGCGTTGTATGAGGTTGGCGATGAGATGTTTTTTATCTGTGAGGGTTCCTTCCAGGAGCTTACGCATTTGGTTGTACCTTTCCCGCACCTCATCTTCCGTAACGAACTGATCTGATTCTGTTTGGATCTTGTGAAGCTCTGACATGATCTCTTTCTTTCGCGCCTGGAGTTTTTCGGATCGTTTTTCAAGCTCCTGAGCAAGTGGGGATCTGGCAAGAATAGCTTCAACGGCTGCTTCTATTGTGCTTTCTATTTCCTGCAGCTCATCTTTGAAGACCATGATCCTGCTTTGTGTAAGCTCGATCTTTTTCTCTGCTTCCTGGTTGATCTCTTCTACAAGCGCCTTGAAATCGAGGTCTTTCAACACCACTTCCTGAATGTAGGACAACACATACTTTTCGGTTTTGGCTTGCCCGGACGATATACATTGCACATCGTGGAAACGTTTCCATCGCCCGCACACATACTTGGGATATTTCGACCCTTCAAGTACCATTCTTGTGTTGCAGTCTGCGCAATAGACAAGCCCTTGGAGCAAGTCGGTTTTCTTTCCGTGCCTATACCCTATTTTGGTGCCTTTTGGCTGCGCCTTCTCCCAGGTCTCCAGATCGACAATAGCTTCGACTGCACCTTCCACCTCGATGGTGTCCGATCGTTCTGCGTGACGGTTTTGTTTGGTGCCTTTTCGATGCACATAATACCCAGCATAGACTTTATTCCGGATCATATCGTACACGGTGGCAGATGACCACGCTTTGCCGGATCTGGATGGTATGCCTTGCTCGTTGAGACGTTCTGCTATCTTTGCATGGTATAGACCGTCAACCCGCCATTTGTAGATCAACCGGATAATGGGCGCTTCCTCTTCGTTGAGTACGAGGATCTTCCTGTTTCTGGAGGCTTCGGGATCCCGGATCTCTTTGGTCTTGTATCCATATGGTGGAGTACCCCCCAGCCAATATCCCTTCTTGATGACCTTGGTGGTTTTATCGTAGATCTCCTGCTGCAGGTTCTCCAGGTAGAACTTGTTGATCCCCGACATGATCCATCTTTGCAGCCTACCTGCAGGCGTGGTTGTATCGAGCCGTTCTGTAGTGCTGACCACATAGATCCCCCGGCTTTCAAGCTGTCTGAGCAGAAGTTGTTCTTGCACGTTGTCGCGATGGAATCTGTCCTGCTTGTACACCAGGATGATTTCAAAATGTCCGGCAAACGCCCGTTCGATCATCGTGTTGAATTGTGGCCGATCTTTTTCCCCAGAAGCTGTGATCTTGTCGACGTATGTTTCAACCACGTGCAAACCGCCGCTCTTCGCAAAGCGCTGTATTTCTTCAAGCTGCGTGTCAAGCGATGTCTCGGACTGCTTTTGACCGGAAACCCTTGCGTAAGCGGCGGCTTTTTTCATTGTTGCGAGACTCGAAAAGGTTTATACACAACACGGCCAGGATTGGATGTATTATCAAACTTGAAAATGTATTCCTCAAGCACGACTGCGTTGAACGCATTTTTTTGTCTGAGTCTGACTTTGTAGGCATAATTCCAGCCTTCGTTCAAATCGTTTGGTGGCAGCATGAATTGCTCAAAACGGATGTATTCTATACTCCGCGGATAGTTGGCATGTTCGTTCCAATACTCTTTGATCATATTTGCACACCTCCCATATTTCGCCGCATCTCAATGACACGACTTATCAAAAAGCGGTCGACACCGATCTGTTCTCGTGGCAGGCAAGACTTTTTACCAAGCTCTTTTCAACGATTCGTTCATGTTCTCAAAAACCCCGATGTAACGGTAAACATCATATAGCCGCTCGAGGTTTGGAAACATGACCTTTTCTTTGGTAAAAACGTCAGTGATTGTCTTGGTCGTATAATGATCCAAAGCGATGTGTTTGTTTTGGGAAAAAAAGGTAGAATGGGCATTATTCCATTTCAAACGCCAAATCAAATGCCACTCGTTGGGAAGGAGATATAGCAAAACCCCCGTGTCTTGTGTTGCAGATCTTAACTCGAATCCGCGTATCACATCAGGTATGACATAATTTTCTTCTCTTCGCACTGGTACAATAGTTGTCCCGCCTATATCCACAACCATGTTCAACTGTCGAGAATTGTATGCAGTAGGGGCTATTTCTGCAGTAGTCAATTTGCCTGACGAATCGAGCTGAATCACTACCAATTTGATTTCCGTGAGACGAATATCTCGCGGCAAGAAAAGGGTGTCTGCAAAGATAGTCACATCTACAGAAAACGCATCTCTGCCATCATAAACAAGAAACCTATTCTCGCCTGTGAAAGAGATCCGCACATCATTCTGTACAAAAGCATCTGCTGCGATATTTGCGCATAATCCCGCGACAAAACCAAGAATCAAAAAAACACTCAACGCCAATGTTTTCATCCCACACCTCCCATAGTTTTCACAATCCCCCACGGGGATAAGCTCGTATCTCAATCACTCTTCCCACGATATGGCATTCAATACCGATTTCTTCTCGGGTGAACATTCTGGGCGGGTATCTGGAGTTGTCGCTTTGGAGATGGACGCGAGAGTCTGTGTAGTAGTATCGTTTGACGATTCCTTCATCTTGGTTGACGATGACCACGACCATGTCCCCGTTGAGGAGTTCGTCGATCGGTGTTTTCTGCACAAGGACGACATCTCCCTCGAACAACCTTGGTTCCTTGCTGTCCCCTCTGACTTGCAGGGCAAAGTCGGCTTGCTTTTCTGTCTCGATGAATCCCATGACATCTTCCGCTGCTATGGCAATGGATTGATCTCCTCCTGCGGAGATTCTTCCTAACACTCTGATTCTGTATCTTTGGCTGGTTCGGTCGAAGTGGCTGAGATTTTCTGGTAGTTGGATGTCGGGGCTGTCGGATTTGCCCAGTAAATAATCCGGTGTCGTTTTAAGCGCGTTCGCCAAAGCATATAGGTTCTCAAGCGTGGGCTGCGTCTCGTAGTTCTCATAACGTGAGATTTGCGCTTGTCTTACGCCTATCATTTTTGCCAGATCAATCTGACTTATATTTAGCTCACGCCTTCTATCACGAACCCTATCAGAGCGCAGCATATGCATAGTTTATCACCTCCCCGCGTATAAGTATAGCATAATTATTTGTTATTGCGCCAGATTTATTCGCTTGACAGCATACGGTACGTATGATATAATATACGCAAGACCGTATAATGGAGGTGAGAAAGGAATGGAAAATCCCATTCGAGAGTTCCTGGATGAAAAAGGAATCACAAGCATCGAGTTTGCGAGGATCGCGGGAACGCATGGTGTGACGGCTGCGCAGTTGATGGTCGGATTCCCAATGCGTTTATCCAAAAGGTTCAGAGAGGCGATTGAGCGGCTCGGTGGAGATCCTGAGACATTAAGCAAAGCGTATGAGGAATGGAGAAATCTTTCAAGCGAAAAGGCGGTGGTTTAGTGATTAAAAACGGCGTAGGATCTTCCAATTGCACGGATGACAAACAAGACGGTTTTGCTTGCATGATCGGCTTACACATCAAGATCGTGAAAGACGTTATGCAGAACTTTGCCAAAAAAGGTTGGCGGCATCCAGAGAAGTACCATTTTATCGACACGAACGCCGGTGACGGCGTTCATCCGTATTATGGCGACGGATCGCCCATTTTATTCTTGAAAGCAGCGCAACGGCAGGGCATCGCGTACCACGGGCATTTTATTGAAAAGTCACGCCGTAACGCCGAACAACTCAAAGAAACTCTTGAACGGATCGGGCTTGCTCAGCATTGCGCGGTTTACCACGAAGATCATTCCAAGGCAATTCAAGAAATCGTCGGTAAGATTCCACGCAACGCATTTGGATTGGCTTACATGGATCCGAACGGTTTACCCAGTTTGGATGTTTTGCAGATGATCGCCGAAAAGCTCCCGAAGATGGAACTTCTGATCCGTATTCCTACACGTGCCTTGAAGAGGGTTAGAAACGCTCCACAATGCACAGGATACTCATTGGTTGATCTGATTCAGCAGATCAAGAAAGAGTACTGGCTTATTCGCGAAACCTTCGCACATGACAACCGGTTTGATTGGACTTTTCTTTTGGCATCGAACTACTCCCAAAAAAACCGCAAGACCTTTATGGAGTGGAAAAGCAAACGGTTCTATAGTCTCGGATCGCCAGAGGGGATCGACATCTTACATCGTTTGAACTTCACCAAAGCCGAACAAGAAGAGATCAAGAATCTGAGCTTGTTTGTCACGAACGAAGCAAAAAAAAGGAGCGGTGGGGTATGCGAAAAGTGCAACTTGAAACCAGCTACAGAAGTGCATCATCTGAAATATGGCAACGGTAGAGACCCATCCCGCGTGATACACGTATGCCACCAATGCCATTGCGAACTCGAGGAGGTGGCAGTATGAATCTTGTGATCAATGAAGAACTGAGAAACATTATTCCACCATTGACAACAGAAGAACGAGAAGCGCTGGAGAAAAGCATCTTGAGAGATGGCATCCGTGAACCGCTGGTCGTCTGGGGCAAAGTGATCGTTGATGGGCACAACCGATTTGATATTTGCGAGAAGCACGGTATCATCCCCGAGCTGACCTTCATCGACTTTGACAGCATCGATGATGCGAAAGTCTGGATGATAGACAATCAGATGGCGAGACGCAATCTTAATGATGGCCAGAAGTATTTGTTAGTGTCCCAGAAGCGGGAAATACTTTTGGAAAAGGGTAGACAAAAAATGTCAGAGGCAGTATCGGTCGCCAATCAAGAAAGCCCAAAGAAGAACCCGCTTTCAGGTTTGTCAGAAAGTGACAAAGCTGAAAAAAAGACAGAACCCCACAACACTCGTGACGAAATTGCCAAAGACTTGAACTGGAGCACCGGCAAGGTTGCGCAAGCCGACAAAGTGTTCAAGAGCAACGATGAAGAGGCAAAACAGAAAGTGATGCGAGGCGAAATCTCCATCAACAAGGCTTATGAACACGTAAAACAAGAAGAGAAAAAAGAACAGATCGCAAAGCCGCCAGCTCCCAAGCAGTTCAACCGCACCAATGACAACATCGGCTGGGCAGCGTGGTCATGGAATCCGGTCACGGGTTGCAAACATGGCTGCGAGTATTGCTATGCACGAGGTATCGCCATGCGCTTTGAAGGAACGTTTGAACCTTCGTTGCGAACGGACAGATTGGAAGCGCCAGCCAACACAAAACCACGCACCGACATCACGGGTGGAAATCGAGTGTTTGTTTGCTCGATGGCTGACCTCTTCGGACATTGGGTTCCAGACGATTGGATACAAAAAGTGCTTGCACAAGTTGAAAAGCATCCTGAATGGACTTTCCTGTTTCTTACCAAAAACCCTGCACGGTATGTGGGTATCACCTTCCCCAAGAACGCATGGATCGGCGCAACGGTGGATACTCAAGCAAGAGTGAAACCGACAGAGAACGCGTTGGATCAAGCACAAGCCACAGTCAAGTTTGTATCCTGCGAACCATTGCTTGAATCAGTTGTCTTTTCAAAACCGGAAATCTTCGATTGGTTCCTGATCGGATCAAAAAGCGAAGGAGAAAAGAAGGTACAACCCGATACCGAGTGGACGAAAAGTCTCATCTCACAGGCCTACCAATACGGTGTGAAAGTATGGATGAAAGACAACTTGAACCCTATCCGCGAAGTCCCAAAACCTGCCTGATATACGCTCGTATAATCCGAAAATCCAAAAAGCTTGACTTGTACGTATAATTATGATATAATTTATTCGGTCGAACAGATAAAGGTCTTTGAAAAGTGAATCGCAAAACGTATAAGACGATCGGAAAATTAGGACAGTTCACCCTGAGAGATGGGCGGTTCTTTGAAAAGTGCATAGAGAAAAAAGATTGAACATTCAAATACCAAGGAGGTAATAAATGGGCATGACATTTGAACCCAAAGTACTGAATGTAGAGCAATTGGAACCATTCAAGATCCGTGACGTTCGGCAAAGCATTCTGGATAAGATTCAAGAACGGATCGAGCAAGCAGGGTACAACCCCTCCCGCCCGTTGAGCGTGGTTCAAAAGAACGGCAAGTATATCGTTGCAGATGGGAACCATCGCTTGGAGGTTATTCGCAAGTTGGGCATTCAGGATGTGCCGTGTGTGGTGTATCAGGATGATCCGTACTCCATCGCAACCAAGAGCAATCAGGATGAGGATACTTATGCTCCGATGGATTTGTTTGACTGGTTGGATGTGATTCGGAAGTTGCAGGAGGATGGGCTTACGCAAGCAAAGATCGGTGAGGTTATTGGGTGGGTACAGCAAAACGTAGCGCGTTATCTTAAAACCGGAAATCTTACACCACAAGTTTTGAGTTTGGCAAAAAAGTACCAAGAGGGACGTGGTGTAAAAAATACACCATCTGGTGTATTCGATTTCACCGAGGGCTGGTTCCGAAACTCAGGCATA
>Ga0334882_1001922_pt1 | contig 23014 bp, 19 predicted proteins | sample GraSluR1_MG_5_FD_207226 | JGI IMG/M metagenome (GOLD analysis project Ga0334882, IMG submission 207226) | Sludge microbial communities from methane-producing bioreactor in Wageningen University, Netherlands - Granular Sludge_15_04-R1 | ecosystem: Engineered > Bioreactor > Anaerobic >...
GAGGGAAGCGAACTTGAAGCTGCCGTCAAAGTAGAATTTTCTGTTTTCCATTACGAGGTAAACGATTTTACTGTTTCTTATTATTGCTTTTTTTGTGTTGCCGTCTTCAAAATCAAAGGTAGTTACGCTTTTTTCAAATATATTTACTCCGCAGCTTCCGATAAAGGCTTTGGAAAATCTATAATTTGATATATTTTCTATGGTCATGGATCCTGTGAATCCATTTAGATCTTTACAGATTATACCTCCGGGACAAACAATCTTGATGCAGTTTTTTTCATTGTTTATAATTGACATTATATCAAGCATATTTGTTACTACAGTCAATTTTTTGTCGGATTTTGAAATAAGCTTTGCAAGCAGTATATTTGTAGTGGATATATCCAGAAATATAGTTTCTCCATCTTCTATAATGTCAAAACACTTCTTCGCAATTGTGGATTTGGATTCCACATTGAAATCTTTCCTTGCATCTATTTTTTTGTAATGGGCTGATTTTCGTATGGATACAGCGCCACCGTATGTTCTTTTCAGTAAATTTTTATTTTCCAGTGTTTTAAGGTCTTTTCTGATGCAGTCCTTGGTAACATTGAACTTTTGACTCAGGTCATTTACTACGACCTTGCCTTCGGTATTTAAAATGCTGAGTATTTCATTGTGTCTTTCTTCAATAAACATATTGATCATCCTTTTGAGAGATACTATTGTACATCAATAATTATTATATACCATTTTAACAATATAAAACAATAAAAAGTATTCTATTGAAATGTATATTATTTAGTAGTACAATAATAATAAAGATAAAACAATAATAAACAATATAAAAACAGGATTCGAGGTGAATGCGTAATGAATCAGAGAATAGAAGATCTAAAAGAACAGCTTTTCAGTCAGAAAAGAGAAATTTCTTTGGAAAGGGCGCTTTTGTATACGAAAAGCTATGAGAAAACAGAAGGAGAGCCTACCGTTATAAGAAGGGCAAAAGCTTCTGCCCATATACTGGACAATGTTGAAATATCAATCAGACCTGGAGAACTTATTCTTGGAAACAGGACCATAAAGCCGAGAAGCGGAATTGTTTCACCGGAAATGGATCCTTACTGGATTTATGATGAACTTGATACCATCCATTCAAGGCCCCAGGATCGATTTTATATAGGTGAAAAAGATAAAAAAGTATACAGAGAACAATTGTACCCCTACTGGAAGGGCAAGTCCATGAAAGATTTTATAAATTCAAGAATAAGTGGATCCATAAGAGAAGCTGTAGACAAAAATGTCATAGCACTCAATCAGACGGACAAGGGACAGGGACACATCATAATGGATTTTCCGTTTGTGCTCCGGAATGGACTTCAATACATTATAGACGAAGTTGACAAAAAAATTCACGAAAACGATAGCAATGATTTTTATAAGGCAGCATTCATAGTACTCAAAGCTGTACAGAGACATATTCTGAGGTATGCAGAACTTGCACAAAAAAGTGCCTTTCAGGAAAAGGATACGCAGAGAAAAAAGGAATTTCTGGAAGCAGCACGTATATCAAAAAGAATTTCCAGCGAAAAGCCCAGCAGCTTTTATGAGGCCTGTCAGCTATTGTGGTATATAAGCATTGCGGCACAGTATGAATCCAATGCAAGTTCGCTTTCTTTAGGACGATTTGATCAGTACATGTATGATTTCTACAAAAAAGATGTGGAGAGAGGTGTTCCTAAAGAGTTTTTGAAAGAACTTCTGGAATGCCTGTGGATAAAGACCAATGACGTTGTGCTTGTTAGGAGTGAAAACAGTGCAAAGTATTTTGCAGGATTTCCGACAGGATATACAATAGCACTCGGGGGACTTACCTACAATGGAAGATCTGCCGTCAATGAACTTTCGTATCTGTGCCTGGAAAGTTACCATGATATAAAGCTCCCGCAGCCTAATCTGGCAGTAAGGCTCAATGAACTCATCCCAAGAAGGTTCCTGAACCTGACATGTGAAACTATAAGACTGGGGACGGGAATTCCGCAGATATTCAATGATGAAGTTATAGTACCTGGATTTTTAAACAGAGGGGTAAGACTCGAAGATGCAAGGGACTATGCTGTTGTCGGATGCGTTGAACTGTCCATACCTGGAAGTACTTACGGTCTCCATGACATAGCCTTGTTCAATTTTTTAAAAATAATGGAAATCTCTCTGAGAGAAAACAGGAAAAAAGAAAATATAACTTTTGATTCCATAATAGATGATATAAAGTCAAAAATTGTCCATTATGTAAAGCTTGTGGCAGAGGGGTCAAATATAGTAGATATAGGACACAGGGAATTTGCACCTGTTCCGCTGCTTTCGTCACTCATAGACAATTGCATAGAAAAGGGAAAGGATATAACTGAAGGTGGTGCAAGATATAACTTTTCAGGTGTTCAGGGTATAGGAGAGGCAAATCTGAGTGATTCGCTCTATGCACTTAAGAAAATTGTATTTGAAGAAAAAAAATTGAGTTTCAGCGAACTTGTGGAGGCTCTGGATGCCGACTTTGAAGGAAAGGATTATCCTGAATTGAGGGAGGTGCTCATAAATAATTACGATAAATATGGAAATGACAATGACGAGGTGGATTTCATATCCTCGGATATATTGAGGTATTATGCAGAGGAGCTTGAGAAGTATTCAAATCCAAGAGGTGGAAAATTCATACCGGGAGCATATACGGTGTCGGCCCATATTCCGCTTGGGGAAGCGGTAGGTGCGACTCCGGACGGAAGAAAAGCCTACAGCCAGCTTGCTGACGGAGGACTTTCGCCCATGGTTGGAAGAGATCTTCTTGGACCTACTGCCGTGCTGAAAAGTGTAAGCAAGCTTGACAACTATCTTACAACGAACGGCAGTCTCTTGAATGTAAAATTTTCTCCGAAAGCACTGGCGGGAGAGGGTGGAATTAAAAAATTTGGAGACTTTTTGCTGTCCTTCATGAAGCTTAAAATACAGCATATACAATTCAATATAATGTCAAGGGAAACTTTGATGGATGCCCAGAAAAATCCTGAAAATTATAAGGGACTTGTAGTAAGAGTTGCAGGTTACAGTGCATTCTTTATAGAATTGAACAAAAAAATTCAGGATGATATAATCGCAAGGACCGAGCACGCATTATAGGAATGGATGTGATTGTTTGTGAAAGCATTGATATTCAATATTCAAAGGTATTCTCTTCACGATGGGGACGGTATAAGGACGGTTATATTTTTTAAAGGATGTTCTCTTCACTGTCCGTGGTGTTGTAATCCGGAGTCACAGTCTTTTGAGATAGAAAGAACTGATGGAACTGCAAATATAGGAAGATTTGGAGCAAACAAAGGCAGGATTTTTGGAAAGTATATGACACTTACTGAAGTGCTTGAGGAAGTCGAAAAAGACAGTATATTTTACAACACATCCGGTGGAGGGGTCACTCTCTCGGGTGGCGAAGTACTTTCGCAAGGTAGATTTGCAATTGAACTTCTCAGATGTCTCAAAAAGCTTTCGATAAATACAGCCATTGAAACATCCGGTTATGGGAAAAGCAGTGTCTTGATGGAAATGTCGAAATATCTTGATTTGATATTGTTTGATCTCAAAATAATGGATAAGTATAAGGCCAGGGATATTATAGGTATTGACATAGATTTGGTGAAAAGCAACATGAGACTTCTGGTAGAGCATAATAGGAAGGTAATTCCACGTATACCACTGATTCCGGGCTACAACATGGATAAAAAGAATATAGATGCAATAATTGATTTTGTTGAAGAACTTGGCTTGAAAGAAGTCCATATACTTCCGTTCCATCAATACGGAAGTAGAAAGTACGAATATTTGAACAGGGAATATACCATGAAAGATATGGAACCTCCCGATACCGGGCTTGTTCATGGAATAAAAAAAAGAATTGAAGAGCATGGAATAGATGTATTGATTGGCGGTATGTAAAAGTTTAAATTTATTATAATTTTATAAAAAGAGGAGAGATTTTAAAATGGAATTTATGTTTGACACAGCAAATATCGAAGATATAAAAAAGTATAAGGATATTTTCCCTATAACCGGGATTACAAGTAATCCAAGCATTATAAAAAAAGTGGGAAAGATCGATTTTTTCAATCATTTCAAAGAAATACGCAGTATACTCGGTTTTGAAAAAAGTATTCACATTCAGGCAGTAGCCAGGGATTTTGAAGGAATAGTCAAGGATGCAAAGACAGTGCTTGAGAAGGTAGACGACAGTGTTTATATAAAAATTCCGGTAACAGAAGAAGGATTGAAGGCAATGAGACAGCTCAAATCCGAAGGAGTGGGAATTACTGCAACTGCCATATATACAAAAGTTCAGGCGCTTCTGGCACTGGAGGCAGGGGCGGATTATCTTGCACCGTATTTCAACAGGATGGAGAATATGGATATTGATCCTCGTGCCACTATAAAAATGATTGCGGATATGATAGAAAAGTATAATTATTCCGCCAAAATACTTGCAGCAAGCTTCAAGAATGTAGGTCAGGTCATGGATGCATTTTCATGCGGAGCACAGGTTGCAACCGTAGCACCTCAGATTTTGCACGATGCTTTCAAGATGCCTTCCATAGAAAAAGCGGTAACTGATTTTACTTCCGACTGGGAAAGTGTATTTGGAAAAGGATTTTCCATTTCGGATCTTTAAAGTATTATGGAGAGGATGATATGATTAAAGTAATAAAAAATGATATCAATATATCCGCATCTGTCTCCTGTATGGATCTCTGCAATCTGAAAAAGAGCATGCTTGAAGTTGAACAGTCTGAAGTGTCTTTTTATCATTTTGACGTAGTGGACGGGAAATTCAACAGCTGTTTCATACTTGGGGAACCAACGCTTCGGAGCATGAGAAGGGAGACAAATCTACCTGTTGAGGTTCATCTGGCGGTATATGAGCCTGAAAAATTTATAAAAGCCTATGCCTCAGCTGGAGCGGATTATATAGCAGTCCACTATGAGGCCGTAGGGGATTTTGAAAAAATATTTGATATGATTCGCCGTTATGGTGCTGAACCTGTTCTTGCATACAAGGCTTCAACTGCTCCGGGTGACGATTTTATATCTCTTGCAGGAGAAGCGGCCTGGATACTGAAGCTTACAGTAAATCCGGGATTTCCAGGACAAAAAATGCAGGAGGATGCAGCAGTTCATATAGAGCAGATGAGGAGAATGCTAAATAGAGCAGGTCTGAAAACCGGTATCCAGGCGGACGGGAATATTAATGAAAATACGATTCCTTCAGTTGTAAGGGCAGGTGCGGATATGATGACGGGAGGCACTTCCGGCCTCTTTTTAAAAGACCGTACTGTAAAAGAATCATGTTCCAGAATGCTCTGTGTCGCACGAAAATATAAATAGAAAAATTAAAGGGAGGAGACCTGGATGGATAGATTGTCGAACAGTGTCAATTTCGCTATAGCTGGATTTGGGGGAATTGCAAGGACTCATGCACTAGGAGCATATATGGGAAATATGAATTTCCCTCTTGAGTACAGCTTGAATTTAAAGAGTATTGTAACGAGAAGACCTATGGATTTTACAGTAGGAAGAGTGGAAAACTTTATAAATATGGATGAGGTGCTGAGTGACAGGAATATCGATTTTATAGACATATGTACTCCAAACAATTCACACCTTGAAATTTTGAAAAAAGCTGTGGAAGCAGGAAAATCCGTATATTGCGAGAAGCCTCTTTCCTCTTGCATGGAAGACTCGATTGAAATGGAGAAGCTTGTCAGAAAGAACAAGCTGAAAAACGCAGTTGCCCTAATATACAGATACATGCCTGCTGTCAGGCTTATAAAAACTGCCATACAAAGACAGATCATTGGAGATATAATCGACTTCAAGGTGAAGCTGTACCATAAAAGTTATCTTAATCCTTTAAAAAAAGGAAGCTGGAGGACAAAACAGTCTTCAGGGGGTGGAGCACTTGTGGATCTTGGAGTACATCTTATTGATATGATCCATTTTACACTTGGCAGGATAAGAGAAGTGAATTGTGATACGAGAGTGTTTTTCAAGGACAGAACTGATGTGGATGAGATAGCCTTCTGCAGGATGAACATGGAGAATGGAGCAAGGGGAACTCTTGAAGTATCAAGAATTTTTGCACAGGAGGATGAACCTACCACCTATACTCTGTATGGTACGAAAGGTTCTATAAAGATGAGTTCGGATAGTCCCTATTTCATGGAATTTTATGATTACAAAGCAAACAGGGTGGAGAGGATATCTTCTATTCAGGATGCTCCAGTATCAGGTTATTATCCTGGAGAACGGCAGTCTCTTGGATTTCATCAGGACTGCCATACAGCATGCATAGTCAATTTTGCAGACAGTATATTCAATGGACGGGATAGCGGCAATATAGCAACATTTAAAGATTCATTGGATTCAGAAACAGTAATTGATACATGCTATAGATCTGACAGGGAAAAACGTACTATAGAAGTAGATTATAGATAAATTGGATTGTTTAAAAACCCGGGATTTTTTAAAGTCCCGGGTAAATTATTTATTCTAGTTCTATTCCATTTTTAGAATTCTGCTTGGCTAACTCCTGTTCTTTTCTGTATGTTATAGAATCCTGTTTTTTAAAGAATGGGAAATATATTAATGTCGATGTTATTAGAATTACTATCTGCAGCAGAGCAGCTCTCCAACCTCCAACCAGCAATCCTGATATAATTGCAGGTGTACTCCAAGGCAGCATTATTCCTGAGAAAGGGTGAACAAATCCCGTTGCTATGGATACGTAAACCAACAGGCTGGCTACAACTGGTGTTGCGAAGAATGGAATGAACATAATAGGATTTAATACTATTGGAAATCCGAAGGTAACAGGTTCATTGATGTTGAAAATGGTAGGAAATATGGCGATTTTGCCCAGACTCCTGTATTGTTCCGATTTTGCAGCAAAGAGCATTGCAATTACAAGACCAAAGGTTATTCCAGATCCTGAAAGTATTATAAAGTTGTCAAGAAATTGCTGGGTTACAATGTGAGCTCCACCTGAAACAGTTAAACTGTGGGTTTTCTGAAAAAGCTGCTGATTTGCCATGGCGTTTGCCGTCAATAACGAGGTAACTACACCATTGACAATTGACTGACCATGTACACCAAACCACCAGATGAAAGAAATGAAGAATGCGATTCCTATAACTCCAGGTAAGGAATCTGTTAATCCCTGCAAAGGAATCTGCAATACGGTATAAATCCATTCTATAAAAGTCTTGTTTGCGGCAGCTTTAAATAGAATATAGATTAACATAGAACCAATCATTATAACTGCAGCTGGTATCAGGGCGGTGAATTGATTGGCCACACCCTCCGGAACACTATCCGGTAGTTTGATTACTATCTTCTTTTTTAGAAACCATGAATAAGTGGCTCCAACAACTAGTCCGATGATGATAGCTGCAACCATACCCTTGCCACCTATCCAGCCTTTTGAAATAACGTCTGTTACCTTCTCCCCTTTGTCAGAGATAACATATGAACTGATTGTAATTATGAAAGATACAACTGATAATATACCTGCAGGCAATGGCTCAAATCCTTCGTTCTTAGCGTAATTATAGGCTATTGAGAAGCAAGCAACCAGTCCCATTATTTCAAAGGTACCACCATAGACTTGCATAAACGGTTCTGTCCAGTCAGCACCAAATATACCTGCCATCCAATTATTGAATCTTGCAGATGGTATTTGCCCGATTACCAGGAATATCGATCCGATAATTGTTAGAGGCAGTATGCTTAACATACCGTCTTTTAATGCAATAATTCCTTTCAGGTTAATAAATTTTACTATAGCTGATATTATTTTTTCGCTTGATTTTGGTGATTGTTCCATTTTATAATCCTCCTTTTTAATTTGTATAAAGCCAGATATCGTTTACAGGAAATGGCTAGTAAAATACATATCTTGGTTTTAATAATGGATGAAATGCGTTATAATTAAAATGTAAGTCTCATGTTGTTCTATTTTTTATATATACCTGATTGATATTTTTAGGACAACATGGGGTGATTATTGATTGTCAATTAATTTCAATGCATCATTCAAAACTTTTTCTCCGTTCATCATTCCATAATCTATTGATGAAATAACAGCAACTGGGATATTCAGAGGATTGCATATTTTTTTTGCCTTTTCAAATACAAATTTGATTTGCGGACCGAGTAAAACTACGGATACTCCATCCAGGTGTTTTGACATCTGGGATTCAGGAAATGCTGCTATTGCTACACCCAGACCTTTCTTTTTTGCTGTCTTCTCCATTTTTGTTACCAGTACACTTGTTGACATACCTGCTGCACAAAATAATGCAATTTTAATCATTTTATCATACCTCCGTGTTTTAAATTTTTTATTTATAATCCTACTTTTTTAGTAAAGGATTAATTGCTTTTCTTAATTCAATTATCTGGCCAATAAGGTTTTTTTCCGATATTGCGGTCATTAAGTGGTCCTGAGCATGTACAAATAATATTGAGATTTTCATTTCGTCACCTGATGCTTCTTTTTGCAGCAAGGAAGTTTGTATATTGTGAGTTTTGTCTATAACATCATTTGCTTTGTCCATTAACTCATCGGATTCCTTATATTTACCTTCCTTTGCTTTTTCCAGTGCATCGTATGCATAAGCTCGAGCTTCACCTGAATTTACTATGAGTTGCATTACAATTTGTTCTACTTCCATTTATATTTTCCTCCTTTTGACTAATTTCATTTTTATTATACAGCAAAATATATGCCAAACACTAACAGCCCTCATAAGGCATACTACAATTAACAGTGTTTTAAATATTTTAATAGTGTTTTAAGATTTTAAAATTGTTTTTATAGTGATTGAAACACTATAATTGTACAAATCAATTATTAGTAGTATAATGTAAAATATATAAGTCAGTTTTAATTAATGAAACAGGAGATAAGTTATATGAAAAGGAAAGAAAAGATATACAATTACCTGTTGTAGCAGTCAGAGGGAAACGGTGTTGATGCAAAGACCATATCCAGTGTTTTCAATATCAGCAGGGCAAATGTCAGTCATGAGCTCAACAACTTGTTCAGAGAAGGAAAGGTTTACAAATCCTCCGGGCGTCCGGTTTTGTTTTATGCCTCACAATTGAAGAATATGAAATTCGGGGAATCAAAATTATCCGAATTTGTAAAAAACAATATAAGTTTAAAGCAGGCTGTTGAACAATTAAGGGCAGCTGTATTATATCCTCCAAATGGAATGAATTGTTTGATCCTGGGAGAGACAGGAGTTGGAAAATCCATGTTTGCATCTCTGATGCACGATTATTCAGTTGAGATTGGAGTGAAAGATAAGGAATCTCCATTTATAGTGTTTAATTGTGCAGACTACAGTAACAATCCTCAACTGCTTACCGCCCAACTTTTTGGAGTCAAAAAGGGATCCTATACTGGTGCTGAAGAAAATAAAGTCGGCTTGATTGAAAAAGCAGACGGCGGGATACTTTTCATGGATGAAGTTCACCGATTGCCTCCGGAGGGTCAGGAAGCCCTCTTTACATTTTTTGATACGGGCACTTTTAGACGTGTAGGGGACAGTGAAATTAGAAAATCAGATGTTTTTATTATTTCAGCTACTACAGAAAATCCGGAATCGGCATTATTGAAGACTTTTACAAGGAGAATTCCAATGATTATCCATATTCCCTCGCTCAGGGAAAGAACTCTTGAAGAGCGGCTTTTTCTCATAAAGAGTTTTTTTAAATACGAAAGTATACGTTTAAATAAAAATATATATGTATCATTGAATACTATCAGGGCATTTCTATCATATAATTGTCCAAATAACATCGGACAGCTTAAAAGTGACATACAGCTTGTTTGTGCAAAAGCTTATTCAGAATTTCTGACGGATATAAAATCAGATGTAAGAATTTTCAGCAGTTCTTTACCTGGTCATATTAAAGAAGGACTATACAGAGAGAAAGAACATAGAGTCATGTGGAATAAATTTATAAATGATGATATAGAATTTTTTAAATTTACGGCTTCCAGCGAAAGCTTATCCTATACAAATAATTATGATGATAATAGTATTTATGATATTATTGAGCAAAAGCTGGAGGTACTGAGGTCAAGGGGTATTTCAAGCATCAACATTGAAAATATTCTTGAAAAGGATATTACAAAATACTTTGAAAAGCATATAAATGGGATTTCGGAAGAAATCAACAAAAAAAATTTGCTCAATATCCTGGGAAAGGATGTACTGAACTGTGTTGATGAAGTAGTTTATTATGTAGCCAGCTCTTTTAAAATAAATTTGACAGGCAATATGTATACGGCACTTGCGCTTCATATAGATAATTTGATAAAGAGAATGACTACGGGAAAAGCTATAGTCAATTCGCAATTAGATAAAATAAAAAAATTATATCCAAGGGAATTTCAGATATCACTTGAAATAAAGAAAATAATAGAAAAGTTCATTCATCATTCAATACCCGAAGATGAAGCAGGATATCTGACTATATTCCTGACTCCAGATGATAATTACAATCGTAAATTTGCGGAAAAGGTAAAAATTATACTGATAGCACATGGTGAAACAACGGCAAGTTCCATGGCAGATGTTTCAAACAAGCTTTTGGGTGAGGAATATGTAATTGGAGTCGATGCTCCAATAGAAACCAGTCCTTTAAAAATATTAGACAAATTGAGGAAGATAGTGAAAACGAATCTTTGCTCCAGTGGATACTTTTTACTCGTTGATATGGGATCATTTACAACCTTTGGTGAAATAATAGAAAAGGAATTTAATGTACCGGTAAAAGTCATGTCACTTGTTTCAACCCTGCATGTTCTTGAAGCTGCAAGAAAAGCACTGCTGGGGTTTTCACTGGATGAAATTCATAAAGAAGTGGTTTCTGTAAATTCATATGTAAACAATATCAAGTATAATAAAAATATTAAAAATGATAAAAAGAAAATAGCTATTATAACAGCATGTTTAACAGGAGAGGGAGGCTCTGTTGCTCTTAAAAGTTTTATCAACAAGAATCTTAAATTTGATAATGATATTTTCGAAGTTGTACCTCTGAACTGTTTGAATGAAAGGTACTTTGCCCAATGTATAGAAAAAATGGAGAGAGAAAGAGAAATTTTATTTATTGTTTCACCTTTTCATATTGATGTTGATATAAAGCAGTATAGCATGTATGATGTAATAAGCATGAGAGCTGTAAACGAGCTTCAGGAGCTTATTGATACAAAGACAACTTTTCTTAAAATGAATCTTATTCTAAAAGAAAATATAGATAATCTTGACGGGGACGTCCTATATAAGGACATAGTATATACTTTAAATAAAATATCATCAATACTATCCATTAATTTGAAAGATGAAACGATCATAGGAGTTGTACTTCATCTGGCATTTACAATAAGCCATTTGGAAAAGGGGGAAGCTTTTATTGAATATCCAAATAAGAATGAATTAAAGAACAAATATAAAAAGATTTATGAAGTAGTAAATGAGCATATTGCATTTCTGTTTAATAAATATTCTGTTGAATTAACAGATAATGAAATCTGTTATATAGTCAATTTTCTCATAAAGAATTAATTAACTATATAACAGGTACTTTCCTAAAACCAGCAGTCAAAACCATTTCTGATGAATATTTTTTTGTATTCCATCAAATCCTCTTCGTGCAGGGGAGGGATATCCTTTAATTTGTAGTTTCTGCCAAGCATTTCGTATTTATTCTGGCCGAACTGGTGAAAGGGCAGCAGGTTTATTCTGGATACTCCCAGAGTTCTAAACAGGTTACAGAAATTTGCTGCATTTTCCAGATCCGAATTGATTCCAGGTATAACGGGAATACGTATGATGATATCCTTTTTCCTGTTAAGGGCAGTTTGAAGATTCTCCAGAATTATATCGTTGTACACAGCCGTAGCTTTAAAATGTTTTTGCCTGTCATAGTGTTTTATATCGAACAAGAGCAAATCCACATTGTCTATAAATTTAGAAAAAATCTTGTTTGGGGCATATCCTTCAGTTTCAATTGCAGTGTGTATGTTTTCTGATCTGAGGAGCTTCAGGAGTTCTGATGCGAATTCATGCTGCAGCAGTACTTCCCCTCCAGACAGTGTCACGCCTCCATTTGACTCCTCATAAAATACTTTGTCTTTTAGAACTTCTTTAAATACGTAATCGAGAGTCAAATGGGAGCCTTCTTTTTTTAGCGCATTTTTAGGACATATATTTATGCAATCAAAGCATGAAACACATTTTTTATTGTCTATTTTTATAGTATCATTTTCCAGATATATTGCGTTTTTATTGCAACAGTGAATACATTTCAAGCACTTTATGCAGCTTGATCTATTATGGGATATTTCAATTTCCCTATTTTGCGATTCTGGATTGGAACACCATATGCATCTTAGAGGACATCCCTTGAAGAATACAACGGTTCTTATTCCCGGACCATCGTGTATACTGTATTTTTGAATGTTGAAAATACAGGCCTTTATATCTTTTATCATATATGATCAGCTCCTTTCAATTAGCAATATTATTTCACAATTTAAATGTATCATAAAAATATCTGTATGTAAAATATTTTATTACATATGAAACTAAAATAATATTCAAATGTAAAATAAGTATTGACATATAAAATATTTGGAGTATTATATAAGTATAAAAGAAACAATTTACTTACGAATGAAATTTAAAATTTTGTATTAGCAGGTTCTCCTGTGTTATAATTGGCAATATAAAATATAAAACGGGAGGATTGAATATGACTGACAGACATAAAAAGCTCCTTAAAATAGTGACCGACAACAAATGTATTGAGGTCAGCAGGTTGTCAGAACTTTTGAATGTATCACAGGTGACTATACGCAAGGACTTGAGTATATTGGAGGAAAAGGGACTGCTGCACAGGAAGCATGGATATGCCGTTATAAACTCAAGTGATGACATCAACAGCAGGCTGGCTGTTAATTATGATACAAAGAAAAAAATAGCAGAACTGGCATCAGAGCTTGTCTCAGATGGAGAAACAGTTATGATTGAATCCGGTTCCTGCTGTGCACTGCTTGCAGAGGAACTTGCTTACAATAAAAAAGACATAACCATAATTACAAATTCTGTTTTTATAGCTTCACATGTAAGAGAGGCTCCTCTGGCAAGAATTATACTGCTGGGCGGGGAGTATCAGATGGAGTCACAAGTTCTGGTGGGACCGCTTGCCAGGGAGGGTGTAAAAAACTTTTTTGTAGATAAATTGTTTGTAGGAACTGATGGATATAATCCCAAAGTCGGATTTACAGGAAAGGATCTCATGCGTACAGAAACAGTAAAAACCATGGCTCAAAATGTAGACAAGGTAGTTGTACTAACCGAATCCTCAAAATTTTTTCAGCAGGGAGTTGTTGTTCAGTTTGATACAGCGGAAGTAGATTGTGTAATAACAGACAATAAAATTCCACAGCATATTTTGGAACTTTTGAAAGAATATAAAATAGATGTTCTAAGAGCTATTTTATAAATATCCATTAATTTGGGAGGGTTGTTTATGGGTAATTTTGGAGAACTAACAGACAGAATGAAGGATTTTCGTGAAGAACTGCTTAATGCCAGATCGAATGTATGTGTTGAAAGGGCAGTACTTGTGACACAAAGCTACAGGAAACATGCTGATAAGCCTATGATTTTGAAAAGGGCACTGTGCCTGGAGAATATATTGGAAAATATGAGTATATTCATAGAACCGCAGACGCTGATTGCAGGGAACCAGGCGTCAACCAACCGTTCTGCACCTATATTTCCTGAGTATGCCATGGACTGGGTTGTTGAGGAACTTGATGAATTTGAAAAAAGACCCGGTGACAGGTTCTATATTACGGAGAAAAATAAAAAGGTACTGAAGGATATGTCGGGTTTCTGGTATCACAATACGCTGAAGGATAGAGGACTTGCAGCCATGCCTGAAGACAGCAGAATTTTTTATGATCTTGGAATCATAAAGGCAGAAGGCAATATTACGTCAGGAGATGGTCACATAGCTGTGAATTACGGCAATGTGCTGAGGCTTGGACTGATGGATTATAAGAAAAAAGTCGAGGACAAGCTAAATAATCTTGACTTGACAGACTATAGAAACTTGAGAAAATCCTATTTTTACAAAGCTATTTTCATTGTAGTAGATGCGGTTAAAAATTTTGCAAAGCGTTATGCAAATCTTGCACTTGAAATGGCAGAGAGTGAAGTGAATTTGAGAAGGAAAAAGGAACTCTTTGAAATGTCAGACATTTTGAATAAGGTTCCATATCAACCAGCAGAAAGCTTCAAGGAGGCAGTGCAGTCAATATGGCTGATTCATCTCTGCCTGCAGATAGAATCCAACGGGCATTCAGTATCTTATGGAAGGATGGATCAATATCTTTATCCATACTATAAGAGAGATATTGAAAAAGGTTTGATTTCAGAAGATGAAGCATGTGAACTGCTTGTAAATCTATGGCTTAAAACGTTCACAATAAACAAGATAAGAAGCTGGTCACATACAAGATTTAGTGCAGGTAGTCCGCTGTACCAGAATGTAACTGTAGGAGGGCAGACTCCAGATAAGAAAGATGCTGTAAACTCACTGAGCTACATGATTTTGAAAAGTGTTGCACAGACAAAACTGCCTCAGCCTAATCTCACGGTACGCTATCATAGTGGACTGGATGATGATTTCATGAAACAGTGTATTGAGGTTGTCAGGCTTGGTTTTGGAATGCCTGCTTTCAACAATGATGAAATAATAATTCCTTCATTTGTAGAAAAAGGTGTATCCGAAAAAGATGCCTACAATTACAGTGCAATTGGATGTGTAGAAGTTGCCGTACCTGGAAAGTGGGGTTATCGCTGCACTGGCATGAGCTTCCTGAATTTCCCCAAATCCCTTTTGATTGCATTGAATGACGGAGTTGATCTGGAATCAGGGATTAAAGTATGTAATGGAACAGGGCATTTTAAAAATATGATGTCCTTCGATCAGGTCATGAAAGCATGGGATAAGATAATTCAGGAATTCACAAAGCACAGTGTAATTATAGATAATTGTGTAGATACGGTGCTGGAGAATACTACAGCAGATGTACTTTGTTCGACCTTGACAGAGGACTGCATTGAAAGAGGACTTACTATAAAGGAAGGTGGAGCAGTATATGATTTCATAAGTGATCTTCAGGTAGGTATTGCCAATTTGGGAGATTCTCTTGCAGCTATCAAGAAGTGTGTATTTGAAGACAGGATTCTGACGCCTGAAGAGCTGTGGAATGCTCTTGTAAATAATTTTGAAGGAGAAGATAACATTAGAGTACAGAATATTCTAATAAATAATGCACCTAAATATGGAAATGATGATGATTATGTAGATATTATCCTCAAAAAAGCATATGATAAATATATCGATGAAATAAGCAAGTATAAAAACACCAGATTTGGACGGGGACCAATTGGAGGAGTATACTATGCAGGCACGTCTTCCATTTCTGCAAATGTACCACAGGGAGCATCGACTCCAGCAACCCCTGATGGAAGAAAAGCTGGTGAACCACTTGCTGAAGGATGTTCACCATCGCATGCAATGGATAAGAACGGACCTACATCAGTATTCAAGTCAGTCTCAAAATTATCCACGGACAGGATTACAGGTGGAGTACTGCTGAATCAGAAAATTACTCCTCAAATGCTGTCAAAAGAGGAATCCAGACTTAAATTGATCTATTTGATAAGAACTTTCTTCGATCGTCTGAAGGGTTTTCACGTGCAGTACAATGTGGTATCCAGGGAAACTCTTGTAGATGCACAGAAACATCCTGAGGATCACAGGGATCTCATTGTACGTGTTGCAGGTTACAGTGCCTTTTTCAATGTACTGTCAAAGCAGACGCAGGATGATATTATTGAAAGAACAGAACAGGTTCTGTAAAAAATACATTAGATGTATATGGAAGTTACGATTGTAATTTCCATATACATCTTTTATTTATAAACAACAAAAAATTTTGCAACAGATATTTTGGTGCCTATATTTAATGGTATAATCATAACCAGGTTATTGTTGATGATATTTTCTAAAGATGGAGGAAATAAATATGTGGAAAGAATTTAAAAAGTTTGCCATGAAAGGCAATATTCTGGATCTGGCTATAGGTGTTGTAATAGGGAGTGCTTTCGGGAAAATAGTTTCTTCGCTTGTCAGTGATATCATAATGCCTCTAGCAGGTCTGTTAATTGGGAAGGTTGATTTTTCAAACCTGTTTCTAACCTTGGGAAGTGGACATTTTGATACTATAGATCAGGCTAAAAAAGCTGGTGTTCCAACTTTGAATTACGGAATATTTATAAATAACATCATAGATTTTTTGATAGTGGCATTTTCCATATTTCTGGTCATGACACGGGTAAATAAATTTTTCAGCAACAAGGAAGAAGAAAAATCCGCAGCTACGAAAAAATGCAGATACTGCTTGAGTGAAATTCCAATTGAAGCGACTAGATGCCCTAATTGTACATCTCATCTTGATTAATATATTAAAAAAATATATATTGACATAAGTCTTAAAACTGATATAATTATTAACAAATGGAAATATAATTAGCTTTAAGACTTATGGAGGAGTATTTTATTATGGAAAATATCATTGGAAAGGAAATTGGAAGCAACAAATTTTATTTTGATTTTAGCTTTAGCTGGGGCTACTTTTATTTTAGCGCTGGTTATTTCTTCTACAAAAAATTATCCAATTTATTTCTAATGAGTAAAATAATAATTTAAATGCATGGCACAAAAAGGTTGTATCTTTATACGATAATAATGTATTTAATTGACAGGATCTCATTAGAGGTCCTGTTTTTTATATTTTAAATTAGTTTATAATCCGGAGTATAAATTAATTTAAATTTTATCAAGAAAGCATAAAATTTAAAATTAAGATGGGAGAATTTAACTATGGTAATAATAATGAAACCTCACACACCTAAAGAGGAGATTATGGTATTGAAACAGAGATTGGAAGAAAGGGAACATGTCCGGGTAAATGTATCTATAGGACAAAACTATGGCGTACTTGGGCTTATTGGAGATACTTCAAGAATTGAAATGAGCAAGATTGAGGCAAATGAATATGTGGAAAAGGTTCATAAGGTTCAGCAGAATTATAAACTTGCCAATAGGTTGTTTCATCCAGATAATACTGTAGTTGATATAGAGGGGAAAACCATAGGAGGCGAGGATTTGGCCGTTATAGCAGGCCCTTGTTCCGTGGAAAGTGAAGGCCAGATAGTAGAAATTGCAAAACAGGTGAAAAAAAGCGGCGCAAAGTTTCTGAGGGGCGGCGCATTCAAACCGAGAACATCTCCCTATAGTTTTCAGGGACTTAGAACAGAAGGACTGGAACTTTTGAAACTTGCCAAAAAGGAAACCGGATTACCTATAGTTACAGAAATAATGTCTGCCAATATGATAGATAAATTTGTGGAAGATGTGGATATCATACAGGTAGGTGCGAGGAACATGCAGAATTTTGAACTGTTGAAGGAGCTCGGCAAAACAAGGAAACCCATACTCCTGAAAAGGGGACTATCCGCTACCATAGAGGAACTCCTGATGTCAGCCGAGTATATAATGTCTGAAGGAAATAAAAATGTCATATTATGTGAAAGAGGAATACGAACTTTTGAGAATTATACTAGAAACACTCTGGATTTAAGTGCCATACCTGCAATAAAAAAACTAAGTCACCTTCCTGTAATAGTAGATCCAAGTCATGCAGCAGGTTTGTGGTGGATGGTGGAACCTCTTGCAAAAGCGGCTGTAGCTGTAGGAGCGGATGGACTTATAATTGAGGTTCACAATGATCCTGAAAATGCACTCTGTGACGGCAAGCAATCTATAACACCGGATAGATTCCACAATTTGATGTCTGATATAAATAGATTGGTGGAGGCAGGAGCAAGGCAGATTTATAATTCTATGAATGTATAGGAATTGACAATTTTGACGTGGGGGGAATAGGTTTGGAAGATTGTGACTTTAGCAATTTTAGTATAGCAGTTGTTGGAATGGGACTCATCGGCGGTTCCTATGCAATGGCATTGAAATCTATTGGTACAAAGTATATAGCCGGTATGGACAGAAGTTTGGAAACACTGGATAAGGCTATTGACATGAAAATAATAGATAGAGGATATGATAAGCCGGGGAAATTTTTAAAAGATATGGACATTGTAATAGTAGCTCTTTATCCTCAGGATACAATTAGTTTTATAAGGGACAATGTTGAATATTTCAAACCGGGAGCTATTATAACTGATACTTCCGGTATAAAGAAATTAGTAGTGGAAGCTGTTGATTCTTTCCTGCCTGAGGATATAGAATTTATATCGGGACATCCAATGGCAGGGAAAGAATACAGGGGAATTGAATATGCGGATGGTTCTATATTTAAGGGAGCGAATTATATAATAACTCCGGGTATCAGAAATAAAAAATCAAGCATTGATATTATAGTGTCAATGGCCAGAAAATTTGGATGTAAAAATGTGGAATATATTTCTCCTGAAGAACATGACAGCATAATTGCATATACAAGTCAACTGCCGCATGTAATAGCAACAGCTCTTCTTATGAATGAGCATATAAAGGACATAAAACCCGAGCTGTTTGTTGGTGGAAGTTTTAGAGATGCCACGAGAGTGGCATTGATCAATTCAAAATTATGGACTGAACTTTTTATGCTCAATTCAGATGAACTTGTTAAAAGAATAGATGAATTCCAGAGTTCAATCAATAGAATTAAAAAAGATATTAAAAACAAGGATATAGAGGATCTTCAAACGGTGTTTGAAGATACTATTTCTCTTCGAAAAAAGATCAATTAAAAAATAAAGGGGAATCAGGATGAAAACAGTAGTAATCACTCCAAAAAAACTTGGCGGAACAATAAAAGTACCTTCATCCAAAAGCTTCTGCCACAGAAGCATCATATGTGCAGCTTTGGCAGAGGGAAAGAGCGAAATAAGAAATATTTGTTTTTCGAAGGATATAATTGCCACTATAGGAGCAATGAAGGCCTTTGGAACAAAAATTGAATTGAATAAGGATTCTGCCATCATATATGGAACAGGAAATCTGAATTTAAGGCAGGGTACTATATTTTGTGGTGAATCCGGCTCTACACTGAGGTTTATAATTCCTCTTGCCGCAGCTGTGAATCAAAAGGTAATTTTGACCGGGAAGGGAAAACTCGTTGAGAGACCGCTTGATATATACTATAAGATATTTGAGAAACAGAATATATACTACCAAAATTCAAATGGGAAACTTCCTCTTGAAATAAATGGGAGATTAAAAGCTGGAAATTATGAAATAAGAGGAGATATAAGTTCCCAATTTATAACAGGTCTTTTGTTTTCACTTCCACTTTTAAAAGAGGATTCTGAGATAAACCTGACTACCAGGCTTGAGTCGGGACCATATATAGACATGACACTGGATGTATTGAAAAAATTTGGCATTAACATAGGTAATGTAGATTATAAAAAATTTGTAGTAAAGGGAAATCAAAGTTACAAGAACGGTAATTACAGTGTGGAGGGGGATTTTTCCCAGGCAGCGTTTTTGCTTTCCATTGGTATACTGGGAAACGGAGTTGTGTGCGAAGGACTTGATGCAGCTTCATCCCAGGGTGATAAGGTAATACTTGATTTCCTGAAGAAAATGGGAGCTGTCATAGAGATTCAGGATGGGAATATAGTATCAAAGGCTTCCGAAACTGTAGGAATTACAGTTGATGCATCTCAATGTCCGGATCTGGTTCCTTCACTGGCGGCATTGGCTTCGGTAAGCTGCGGAATTACAAGGATTGTAAATGCTGGCAGGCTTAGAATAAAGGAGTCTGACAGACTTGCGGCCATTTCATCTCAATTGAACAAGATAGGGGCGGATGTGGAAGAAAAGCCTGAGGGGCTTGTAATAAAAGGCAGGCAGATGCTCCAGGGTGGAGAAACCCAAAGCTTTAATGACCATAGAATAGCAATGGCCCTGGCCCAGATTTCTTCAAAGTGTAAAAATAAGTTGATAATAAAAGGTGCGGATTGTGTAAGTAAATCCTATCCTGATTTTTGGAGGGATTTTGGAATTCTTGGTGGAGATATAGAAGAAATATAATTAATAATTTGGTTGGGAGTTTTGAATATGAGTGGAATTATTGGCAATAATATAAAGTTGTCTATTTTTGGGGAATCTCATGGAAATGCCATAGGAATTACTATAGACGGGCTAAAACCGGGAATTAAGCTGGATTTGGAATATATAAGGCAGCAGATGAATAGAAGAGCCCCCGGTACAAGTGAATTTACAACGCCCAGGAAGGAAAAAGACGATTTTAGAATATTGAGTGGATATTTCAACGGAAGGACTACGGGGACCCCATTGTGTGCCATTATAATGAATGAAGATAAGCACTCGAAAGACTATGAGAAGACAAAAAATCTCATGAGACCGGGACATGCGGATTTTACCGGTTTTGTAAAATACAATGGTTTTAATGATTACAGGGGTGGTGGACATTTTTCAGGAAGAATTACTGCGCCTTTGGTTCTGGCCGGATCAATATGCAGGAAAATTCTAGAGGATAAGGGCATATTTATAGGGAGTCATATAAAGAATATAGGAGATATAGTGGATGATTTTGAAGAAAAAAATTTATTCAGCGCTGTCTCAATAGAAAAAGACAAATTGATGGAACTCTCCAGAAGCAAATTTCCGGTTATAGATAATGCTTCTGCAGAGAAGATGAAAAATGCCATAATTGAAGCAAAAACGAAAGGAGATTCCGTTGGGGGAGTTATAGAAACTGCAATTATAAATATTCCTCCGGGAATTGGTGAGCCATTTTTTGATTCAGTTGAAAGTATACTTTCACATCTCCTCTTTTCAATACCTGCAGTAAAAGGAGTGGAATTTGGAGAAGGATTTGCAATGACATCGATGCCGGGTTCAAAGGCAAATGATGAGTATTACATGGATGACAACTCTGCCATAAAGACCAGAACCAACAACAATGGAGGTATTCTTGGTGGAATTACAAACGGAATGCCGGTAATATTTAGAACTGCGATAAAACCCACAGCTTCAATATTAAAAGCCCAGAAAACCGTGGATATAGAAAAGAAGGAAAATGCAGAAATCAATATACAGGGAAGACACGATCCGTGTATTGTAATAAGAGCTGTTCCCGTGGTAGAAGCTGTCAGTGCCATAGGAATACTTGATTTGATGAATATCTGATATTACAGGAGGAAAATCAATGAAAATAGGATTTTACGGAGTTGAAGCATCTTTCAGCCATGAAGCTCTTGTAGAGTATTTTGGAAATACCGGCAATATTTTAAGCTGTGCTGAGTTCAAGGATGTTTTCGATGCCATTGAAAGTGATACTGCAAAATATGGTGTTATTCCAATAGAAAATTCTTCTACAGGAAGTATAAATGAAGTTTATGATTTGCTCAGAAATTATGGGTTTTATATAGTAGGAGAGAAGTGCATAAAAGTAAATCATAATTTACTTGGAATAAAAGGTGCATCCATAGACGACATTGAAGAAATCTATTCCCATAGTCAGGCTTTTATGCAGAGTAAGGAATTTTTAGCAAACAGGAGGCTGAAATTAGTACCATACTTCAGTACTGCAGGAAGTGCTAAATACATAAGTGAAGAAGGGTGCAAGAGCAAAGGATGTATAGCAAGTAAAAGAGCCGGCAAACTATATAATCTAGATATACTTCAGGAAGATATAAATTACAATAAAAAAAATTATACCAGATTTATAATTATTGGAAAATCTATGGAAGTAAATGATGATTCAGACAAAATAAGTATAGTTTTTACTCTTGAACACAAGGTTGGTACTCTATTTAACATATTAAAACACTTTGAAGAAAATGATTTGAATATGACAAAAATAGAATCCAGGCCTAAAATAGACAGTCCCTGGCAGTACTATTTTTATATAGATTTTTATGGAAATCTGAATGATAGAAATGCCCAAAAAGTTGTAGAAAAAATTAAAAATGAATGTGAATATTTCAAACTGCTTGGCAATTATACTTCTGACCACACAATTTAGTACAAGCAGCTTATATTATAGAATGAATTTGTTGCAGGTTGAAAATTATGAAATGTTTCATGATTTTCAACCTGCTTTTTTTTATAATGCAGCGGAGAAAAACATAAAATTAAAAAATCACCTGATTATTAAACATTTTTGCAATTATATAAATATGTTTTTATTGATATAGTATAATTAAAACAATTACATGAATATATACTTTATGACTATGAATTTAAAAATAATGTTAGACTAAAAAAATTATTGAATTAATACTGGAATAAGATAATTTTTTTTGTTTATGATATAATAAAAGCTAAATTATACATAAATTTTATAAGATGTTGAAAAAAATTATTTAGTAATATAATATATACCTATATTAAAAATGTTTTAATAAATAATGTATTAATTTAGATATAATACAATAAATAACACATTAAATTATTAAATTATTAATCGAAAGGAGAAATACAAATTATGAAGGACATTTTTAGAACAAAGTCTATAAATGCGCTTATGGATGAAACCAAGAAGGAAGGTGGCCTTGAAAAAGTACTTGGAAGTTTTGGACTTACAATGCTTGGAATTGGAGCCATAATTGGTACTGGTATATTTGTTCTTACAGGAGTTGCTGCAGCAAATTATTCAGGCCCCGCACTTGTAATTTCATTTATTGTAGCAGGTATTGCCTGTGCCTGTGCCGCACTTTGCTATTCAGAATTTGCTGCTATGGTTCCGGCGGCTGGAAGTGCATATACTTATGGATATATAGCACTTGGAGAATTTTGGGCCTGG
>Ga0334882_1001923_pt1 | contig 23011 bp, 10 predicted proteins | sample GraSluR1_MG_5_FD_207226 | JGI IMG/M metagenome (GOLD analysis project Ga0334882, IMG submission 207226) | Sludge microbial communities from methane-producing bioreactor in Wageningen University, Netherlands - Granular Sludge_15_04-R1 | ecosystem: Engineered > Bioreactor > Anaerobic >...
AAATCGGGCATCGGGTCCACGTCCTTCATCGCCGTGTCGTGGCCGCCGATCACCTTGTTGTTCGGGAAGCCGCCGCCGCCCAGCATCGGGTGCGTGTAGTCGATACCTGTATCGACTATTGCAATGGACACGCCGCTGCCGTCGTATGCCTGTCTGGCGGCAAGCGCGTTGGCAAGCGTTAAAGCCTGAGCCATCATCGGCACCACGTACCGTTCGGGCTCGATGTGCGCAACCCAGGGGTGCGCAGCAAGTTTGTCCACGCCCTCGCGCGTCGCGTCGCCGCTGAACGCCGCGAAGTTCTGGTAACGCTGATCAATCACAAACTCCGCCGGCGCCAATGTCGAAAGAACCGCATTCTGGCGAGCGGCGACTTCCTGATGGAGATTTGCCACCGATGCCGGCGACTTCCAGTCGACCGCGTCCCTGACGTCGGCCGGTTCCTTGAGCGTAACGACGATCTTGACCGTTTGCTCGCCCGAGTCAAGCGCGCCGTAGATCGCCGTCGAATCAACTACGACGTCCGTATTGATCTGGCTCTGAGTACCGCTGAAGCCGACCTCTTCATCGCCTATGCCGCCAAACAGCAGATCGTCCAGTGAGTTCGGATCGAGGAAAGGACCGACCGTGCTGTACTGAAGGTCGATCTGGGGCTGGCCCGGCGAGTACGGGTCCGCGTTGGAAACAGCCAACTGGGCGCCGAGCGAACCGCGGTTGTACCATATAATACTGTCGGTGATACGCGCGAGGCTGTTGAAGGCCACGCTCACGCCGCCGCCGTAGCCGAAACCTTCGCCCGCCGTTCCCGTAACGATGTTGTCGGCAATGGTGCAGTTATTAATTGCGACATCGGCGTACCAGTTAATTGACACACCGCCCCCGTCCTGCAGCGCAGTATTGTGCGTAATAAGGCTGTTCTTGAGTTCCGGCATCGCCAGCAGGGGATAGATGGATTCCGGGTGCCCGCCCAGGTACACGCCGCCGCCGGAGAAACTCGAATTGTTCTGTGTGATGGTCGTGTCGACGATAAGTGCATTGCTGTTGAAGCCGTAAACACCGCCGCCGGCCCCGTGCATGGTGTAATCGATCGGACCGGAGTCCGGGTCGTCGGGGTCGATGAGGGGATCGCTGCCGTCGGGCAACTGGAAGACGGCGTTGTTGCCTTCGATCAGGCTGTTTGTGATGAGCGTACCGGGGCTGTCGTAGAAGTACACGCCGCCGCCGATAAACGATCTGTTGTTGATCATATTGCTGTCGGCAACGTCGATATACGAATCGATCCAGTACATGCCGCCGCCCACCGGCGCGAAGTTGTCCGCGACCTGGCAGTTGTCCAGCGCCATGAACGGCACGTTCACCGTCGCCCCGTGCAGGGCGACGCCGCCGCCATACCCGTAGTACTGGTTGGGGCTGTGATAGTCATCATATTCAGCGCCGTCAGGATGCGGCTCGGCGCGGTTGTTGAGTACCATGCAGTCGGTAAGAACTGCATTGGCGTCTGCCGCCGCGTAAACGCCCCCGCCGAACGCCGGTATCTGGTAGTGCCGGAATGGAGGCATGTAGCCCGTGCGATTGCCGCCTCTGCCGCTGATGGACCCTTGAACGATATTGTTTGCAATATCGCAGTTGATCAGTGTCGCGTGGGTCTGGGGCTGCGGCAGAACTGGTCCGCCGGGTCCGCCAGGTCGCCCCGGTCCTAAGAAGGAGAATCGACCGGGGTAATCATAAGCATAACCGCCGATATAGATGCCGCCGCCGTTGGCCGTCCACTGCCGAGGATCGCCAAAGTTGGCAAACCACTGTGAGTCCATCGGGTACAGAGTCCTGTAGAGGTCGTATTCGTCCGACAGGCCGCCCCAGCCTGCCCGACCTCCGTTGGACGCCGAGTCCCCGCCCTGTCCGGCGATGCCGCCGCGGGCGAGGTTGTCCGTAATCCTGCAGTCAATAAACGTCGCATTTGTGCCTGTGTCGCAGAACACCGCCCCGCCGAAAACGCGCCCTGGAACGCCGCCGTTGCCTGCGCGGGCGGCCTCCGGACCGTAACCACCGTTGCCGCCGCTGCCAGCGATGCTGATACAGTTGGTTATCGTGCAGTTCTTGATAATGGGGCTCATGGATCCGACGGGATACATGCCCCCCGATCCGAAATACCTGAACACACTCGGTCCGACGTACAGCCCTGAACCGCCGACCGAACTGCCCCAGCCGCCGTTGCCCGCGTGAACAAACGGATCGTTGGTGTTGCCGTCGTGTCCGTCTCCGCCTTCACTGCCCGACAAATACGCGTCCCGTATGATACAGTTGGCGATAATATGGCTGCCGTCGACGGTCAGCGACAGACCAAACATGTCTGAGCCGTTGCCGCCGTGGGAACCCGGCCCCGGCGGAGTGGGCATCTTGGGCCCGCTTGAACGCGCATTGGCGATGGTGATGCCGTTGAGCACGCAATAACCCTCGCCGCTGCCGATAATGTGCATGCCCATATCGCCAAAGCCAAAATCGAGCACGGTCGCCGCAACGTACGCCGGATCATTTGGAAAAGCACTGGTCAGAACGATATCCTTGCCCACAATCACGATATCGGCGCCAGTATAGACGCCGCTGTGCAGAACAACGGTGTCGCCGCTGCGAGCAGTGTTGATGGCCCTCTGAACCTGCGTATAGCTGAAGTCGCCCGGAATGTTGAACGTCCGAACATACGTCTTCTCGAACTCCAGTCTCACGGTGCTGTCGTTGTAGACCGTTACATAATTGCCGTTCGCCGTAGAGTAATCGTCAGCCGTACCCGTCCACCGGAACACTCGGTAACCAGGCTCAGGATACGCCATGAAGTCCACCATAGTGCCGGGGGCAACATAAATGGTAACCGGCGCCCCAGGATAAACCTCCCCGAACAGCCCCGGCAGCCCGAAGGTGCTGTAGGTCATGTACCCGTCTCCGAACACCTCCATCGTAAGGCTCCGCAGCACCGGCGGACCTACGGAGATCGGATAGTGGTAACCCATGTCGCAGTTGCCCACGTCCAATTGATCCAGAATGCTCGTGGTGATGTCATGGCTGAGGCCGTACTGATTCTCCAGTTGCTCCAGGATGTTCTCCTGCCCGGAGTTATAGCAGGGGCTGTTGAACTCCTGCCCCGCCCGTATCTGGCTCAGGTAATAATCGCCCAGGCGACCGGATTCGTGCAGAGGATCACCCGAAACGTTGCCGTCGCCGCCGTCGCCGTTTTCAATACATGAATAGGTCGCCGAGCAGTCAAACAGATCATCGCCCCACGTGAACTGATCTCCCCATTCACCGAACCCCTCAATAGCATAACCGCTGCGACCGATGATGCAGTGATTGATTTCCGGCTCCGAATCGCGCGCCGCAATGCCGCCCTTTGGACCGGCGCCGTCATCCGTGTCCAGGCCCTGGTTGTACATTATGGTGCACAGGCGAATAATCGCGTTCGAATCGCGAACGTAAATCGCCCCGCCGATGTCGCCGCTCTGGTTAAGAGTGATCAGGCAGTTGATAATCGCCGGCAATGACCCGTTATTGGAGAATATGCCGCCGCCGAAACCACCGGCCATGTTGCCCGTAATCTCCGTACTTATGATGCGCGGCGAAGCGCCGTTGGTGATGCCGATGGCGCCGCCGTTGCCCTGCGTCATACTGTCGTGGATTACGCAGTTGGTTATCCTTGCATATTCGCCGTCTTCCGCGTCCTGCGCCACTGCGTCGTCGGCGCCAACGCCTTCGATCCAGATCGCGCCGCCGCCTTCACTGGCGCGGTTCATTTCGAAAATGCAGTTGTCCACTATCGGCGTCGCCGCCACCGGCGGATCGGCGTCTCTGTCGGCGGCGTAATACAGCGCACCGCCCCTGTCAGCCCGCCCGTTGCGGATCGTGAAGCCCTGAACGCGGAACCGGTTATCCACTTCCGACCCGAACCTGAAACCGCGAGCCGAACCTTCACAGTCGATAATCGTTTCGTTCGGCCCGAACTCGCTCCTGACCGTAATCGGGTGAAGCGTATTGGGATCCGACGGATCGTAATCATTGCCGGATATGTTCAGGTTGACGTTGCCCTCGCCGGTGTAAACGCCGCGGGCGACGATCACCACGTCGTTGTCTATCGCAGCATCGATCGCCGCCTGGATTGTCTCATAAGGAACGTCAGGCTCGCGCTCCAGAATAATCCAGCCTTCCTCCAGACCCGTCTCTCTCAACTCCACGAAGACGAACATGTCCCGTCCGTCGATGATGACAACGTTGTTCGGCTCTATCGAATCGTCGTCCAGCGTACCGTACCAGCGCACCACCTCCCACCCCTCGTCGGGCGTCACCAGCAGCTCCACCTCCGTTCCGTCGGGGTAAGGCCCGTCCTCAGGCTCGATCGTACCGTGAACACCGCCGTCGGCCGAATACACGTTCGTGTACAGCCAGTAGAGCGGCACCTCCTCGAACTCCACCGTCACGGTCTTGCTCCAGTTCATCGTAACGTAGTTGATCAGGTCCGTCGAGGTATCGTCATCCGTGCCCGTCCACCGCCGAACGCGGTAACCCTCGTCGGGGATCGCTTCCAATTCCTGCTCCACCGGCCAATCATCCGGATAATCGGCCCTGTCGAAAGTCTTGCGCTTCGGAACTACCGAACCGTTGCTTCCCACGACCTGCACGTCGAGCCGCACGAAGTTATCACGCACAAACTCAACCGTTACCGTCTTGTCCGACAGCATCGTAACGTATGCATAATCCCGCCCCAAAGCATCCCCATCGTTATCGGTGCCGGTCCACTGCCGCACCTGCCAGCCCGGATCGGCCACCGCCCTGACGATGACCGTATTGCCCCCGTACTGCCAGGTCTGCCCGGGCTCGCCTGTCGCCGCGCCGCCCTGCGCCGTAATCGTACCGTTGATCCCCTCGCCCGTATCCTCCACCTCCGCCGTCAGCACGTACATCTGCCACGGCGCAAACTCCACCCGCACGTCCCGGTCCCCGAGCATGGTTATGATCATGTCGCGGTCGTTCGGCGCCCCGTAGATATCCCCCGGCTGCAAGCCATGCCACTGCCCGACGCGATATCCGGCGGCGTTGATGTCCGGCGTCGCGCGCAGACGCACCTCGGCATACTTGCGATAGAACGGGAAGGTCCCAACGATGTTGGGACGCACCTCTACGATTCCGTTCGGATTGTCCGGGTCCGGCAGAACGCCGATTGCAAGTTCATACTCCTCCACGGGTCCGGCGTCGGGATAGTGATACCCCATGTCAGGCACATCGGCGTCGGTTACGTTATCCGTCCGCGTCGTATAAAGGCTCGGATCAAACTCCGGCGTCTCCAGGTCGCTGGTTCCGGCGTTGGCGCAAGGACTGTTGCCCTGCTGCCCGGCCGCCGTCTGTCGCAGATAGTAATCGCCTAAAGAACCCGTCCGAAACTGCGGGTTTTCAGATATGGTCCCCTCGCCCCCGTCGCCCTCCTGAATACATGAATACGTCGCCGAACAGCCCTCGATGTCGTCGCCGTTGTTCCACAGAATACTGTTCGTCACGGTAGTCAGAGACGACAGCGCATCGGCATAAACGCCGCCGAAGCCCCCGAACGCCTCGCCGCCCGTGTTGTCAACGATCGTGCAGTACGAAATCTTCGCCTGCGAATCGTAGCAGTCTATGGCGCCGCCGTACCGCCCCGCAGTATTGCCGACCAGAAGACAGTTCGTTACCGTAACCAGCGAGCTCTTGTAACATTCGATGCCGCCGCCGCTGCTGGCCGCAGTGTTGTCCGTGATCTCGCAATTGACAATCATCGGAGATGACTTATAGCTGTCGATGCCGCCGCCCGAATGGCCGGCCGTATTGCCCGTGATCACACAGTCCGTAATCGTGGGGTTCGAACCATCGTAGCATTCAATCGCGCCGCCGTCGTTCAGCGCATGGTTGTTCATGATCGTGCAGTAAACAATAATCGGCGACGCATTGTAACAGTCTATCGCACCGCCGTCATACGACGAACAGTTCGTTATCACGCAGTTGGATATCGTCGGCGAAGAACCGTCGCACTCGATCGCGCCGCCGTAGTCCGGATGATAGCCGTTGATGATCGTGAAACCGTCCACCACCGTGCCCGAACCTTCGCCGCTCTGAAAGATGAACGCTCGCCCCTGACCCTGGCAGTCGATGATGCAGTTGGCCGCACCCCCTATGCTGCGAAGCACGATCGCCTTGCCCTTGAAGTCGAGATCCCGGTTGCCCACCCCGGTGTAAGTCCCGTTGGCGACTACGATCTCATCGACGCCGCCAACCGCCGCATCCAGCGCCGCCTGGATCGTTGTGAAGTCCCCCGAACCATTCCCCGCGACCGTAAAAGTCGCCGGGGCGGCAAGCCCGGTGATACTCAAAAAGACTGCAATCGTGCAAAAAACACTGCTCTTCATAACACCATCCTCACAAGGCATAATGACGTTGCGCATCCTTGGACCCCTATCCCACCTATGGAAATTCCACCACACGAAATAGCGACAATACATCTGGAGCATGACACATCCATGCCCTGATATGCTTAAAATCCATCGCTGAATCATCGGAAAATATAGGGATCGAGTTTAAGCGTAGTGTAGCAGATTATGGGTCATACAGTCAAGCCCAAAAGGCCTTCTAACGTTATTATAGGACATAACAGACACCATCGAGCCGCGAAGCAATCCACGTCCCATATTCGGCATACTAACTGCACTGCCTCTTTGCATAGAGCCGATAGAATCGCCGTTTGTTACATTTTTTTGGCTTTTTTTAATTTTTCATTTCCGCGGGCCCAGAACGTTCCGCAAATTACCCGATGTTATGGCTTTCCAACTAAGACTTTTTCGTTGCCGTCTTCGCCTCTCCGCGCCAAAAAAAATCTTTCACAACGCCCCATGCTTCTGGTACAAATTACCGCTCGACCAACACTGTTGCGTTTAGGTGGACCCCCATGAAACTCAGCGTTTGCAAGTCAAGCCTGCGCGGAACCGTTCCGATGCCCGGTTCCAAGTCGCACACAATTCGAGCCGTAACCGTCGCCTCCCTGGCCGAAGGTCAAAGCGCTATCCGCCGCCCGCTTGTCTCCGGCGACACCCTCAGCGCCGTCGACTGCTACCGCGCACTCGGAGCCCGGATCGACACGACCGATCCAGACGTGTGGACGGTCACCGGCATCGCCGGCCGAATACACGCACCGGAAAAAACAATCGACGTCGGAAATTCCGGCACCACCCTCCGTCTGGCAATGGCCTCCGCCGCACTCGCAGGCCGCTCCGAAGCCATCGAATTCACAGGCGACGAGCAGATAAGATCCCGTCCCCTCGGACCCTTGATCGCATCCCTGAACCAGCTCGGAGCAAAGGCCGAATCCCTCGAAAAGAACGACAAGGCCCCGGTTCGAATCTGTGGAACATTCAAAGGCGGCAAAACCACCATTAAGTGCTTGACCAGCCAGTACTTATCGAGCCTGCTCCTCGCCGCGCCCCTCGCCGAAAACGACACCGAAATCGAGGTAACGCTGCTCAATGAGCCCGACTACGTGCGCATGACGCTCGACTGGCTCGACAAGCAGCAGATTCAATATCAAAACGACTCCATGAAGCATTTCAGGATCCTTGGACGTCAGACCTACAAACCGTTTGACTTGCCCATACCCGCCGATTTCTCCAGCGCAACGTTCTTCCTTTGTGCCGGAGCGATGCTTCAAGACACCGATATAACCCTCACAGGTCTTGATTTTGCCGACAGCCAGCCCGACAAATCCGTCGTTGATTATATCCTCGCCATGGGCGCCGACGTCGCGGTTACCCCATCCGAGGTGCGAATCCGCACCTCACAGCTTCACGGCGCCGAAATTGACATGAATCGCACCCCGGATGCGCTTCCGGCGCTCGCCGTCGCAGCCGCCTTCGCCAGTGGCCCCACGCGTCTGGTTAACGTACCTCAGGCCCGGTCAAAGGAAACCGACCGAATCGCCTGTATGGCCCAGGAACTCAAAAAGCTCGGCTCAGAGGTTGAAGAACTGGAAGACGGCCTTATAATAAACCCCCGGCCGCTACAGCCGGCACGGTTGCACGGAAGAGGCGACCACCGTATTGTCATGGCTTTGAGCCTTGCCGGAATGGCCCTGCCCGGCACGTCCGTCATCGAAACCGCCGAAGCAATGAGCGTCACGTTTCCTGACTACGTCAAACTTATGACGACACTCGGGGCACAAATGGAAGTGACGCAGTAGAAAATCAAGCCCGCCCACGGCGTGCCCGCCTGTTGGTGCAGCGCCGCCGGGATGGCACATGTAAAGAAAAAATATACAGCCAATTACTCGTATTCAGGAGCTCAAAGATGTTAGGTTGTCACTTCGGACGCTGTTTTCAGGTAACCGTCGCCGGCGGATCCTACCAGGAAGGCCTCACCGCCACGATCCAGGGGCTCCCCCCGGGAATGATATTCACCGAACAGGAGATCTACGGCGACCTGCTGCTGCGAAAGCCCGGCGCCGACGAATTATCCAGCCCCCGAAAGGAGCCGGATCTGCCGGTCATCTACGCGGGCGTCAACGCCGCCGACACCATCGAAGGCGCAGGCAATCACAATCACACCAACGGAACGCCCCTGTGCATCCTCATCCCGAACCTCGACCGCCATTTCATACACATCAAGCAGTACCAGGACACCAATCGAACGCCACGACCCGGCCATGCCTCATACGCATCCTTCATGAAGTACGGACCGGACGACGACGCTATCGGCGCCGGAATCTTCAGCGGACGCTACACCTCCACTATCGTCGCCGCCGGATACGTCGCAAAGCAGGTCCTCAAGAAGTTCGGCATAAACGTCTTCGCATACGTTAAGGAAGCCGCCGGAGTCCGATGCCCCGAGGTCGACCACAACGACATCTTCGATTCAACGAACCGATACAAGAAAATGCGGCACGACCTCGATCCTTTCTACCAGGAAGTTTACGTCAAACAGCGAGTAACCCCCGACATGCGCTTCCTTGAGAAAATGAAAGTCTTCGCCGAAATCGAGCAGCAGATCGAAGACATACGCGCAACGGCCCCGAAGATGACCGCCGCCGACATCGAACGCAAGTACGGCGTCCACCACGTTGTAAACTGTCCAGATGTCCGGGCCGCGCAGGAAATGCTCGAAGCCTGCAACAGGATCACCAAAACCGGCGACTCATCGGGCGGCGTCGTCGAGATAGTCGTCACGGGCGCTCCCGTCGCATTGGGCGAACCCGTCTTCAATAAGCTTGACGCCGAACTCGGACGCATGTTGGGAATAGGCGCAGTCAAGGGAGTCGAAGTCGGCGCAGGATTCGCCGTCAAGGATATGACAGGCTACCAGAGCAACGATCAGATGCATTCCGAAAACAACCGTGTCTGCTTCGATTCCAACAACGCCGGCGGAATTACCGGTGGACTCGCCACGGGCCAGCCAATCGTCGCAAGAGTCGCCGTCAAACCCACCCCGACCATCGATCGCCCGCAGCACACCATCGACAAGTACACGCTGGAGAACAAGGATCTCGCCGCCATCACACGGCGCGACCCAACAATCGTCGCACGGATATGGCCCGTCGCCGAGAACTACACGGCTATGGTAATCCTCGACCTGCTCGTCGCGCACCTCGGCTATCAGGCGTTGATGAAGCAGTAGTATTCGCCGGCTGATTTGACACACACAAGGGCACGGCCGCAAAACCGTGCCCTTTTTTACTGATGCAGCTCCCGCAGTATCGCCTTCACAAACGGTGGGCCTGAATAAAAAAAGGGGCGCCAACCGAAAGGCCGCGCCCCTTGTTTACGTCTCTCTGATGTTGCTTCTATTGTTCGAGCTGCGCTACTGCATCCGCTTCCTGCTCTTCCTGAAGCACGATTGTAGGCTTCACAAGGATCAGCAGGATCTGCTTGTCTTTCACGTTGCTGCGGCTCGAGAACAGTCGGCCAAACACCGGCAGCTTCGAAAGCACCGGTACGCCCGACTCGATCTCGTTCTCACCCGCCAAAGTCAAACCGCCCAACATAACCGTACCCTGATCGGGTATGTTAACACGCGTTTGAATGCTCGTCTGCTCCGTAACCGGAAGCTGATACGTATCGCTCACCTGCGTCCCCTGGAACGTAAACGCCGTAGTCGTCTCCGTCGCAAAACCCAGCAGGTCCGTCAGGTACGCCTGGATGTTCAGAAGCACATACTTCTTGTCCGACGTGATGACCGGCGTAATCTCCATCTGAATGCCCGTCTGGAGCTGATCCGTCTCGTGCGTCCAGTACGAAACCCCGTACGAAAGACCGGTCCCGCCTGTCACGGTATCCGTCGTCAACTCGCTGGAAGACTTGTAATAAGTATCCTTGTTAATGGAGATCGTTGCCGAATCGCCGCTGAGCACCATCAGCTTCGGCGCCGTCAGCATCGAAGAGTTAGCGTGCATCTGCGTCGCCTTGATCATGAAGCTCACCTGCAGGTCGTCAAGCACGCTGCTCGTATATGTCACACCAAGGTTCATCGCCGGATTCGTGGCGTTCCGCGCTGTCAGCGTGTTCGTAATCGACGTCGGAATCGGACTCGTCGCGTCGACCGCACCCACCCCGAAACTCAGCGGCGACCAGTGCGATCCGAGACTAAGACGATTCAGCGTGAAATCCAGACCCACGTCCTCAAGCCAGTTCTCATCGACCACCATGAATCGAGCCTCAATCGACACCTGCCGACCCAGACCCTTGACCATCTGCTCCAGGAGGCTGGCGATCTCGTCGTGCACTTCCGGAGTCTGGCTCACGATCAGCTTGTCGGCGCCAAACGGGTAAATCTCGCCTTCCCCGCCTTCGTCCCACCACGTTTCAGGCCGAATCGTACGCTTGATGATGTCCGCGATCATGTAGCCGCGCATCATGCTCATCATGTAGTTCATGCCGCCGCCGCCGCCGCCGTAGCCGCCACCCATGCCCCCCATGCCGCCCATCATGCCGCCGCCCATGCCGCCCATGCCGCCCATCATGCCGCCGCCCATCATGCCGCCGCCCATGCCGCCCATCATGCCGCCCATGCTCCGGCTGCTCGTCCCGCCTAAACCGCGGCTGCTGCTGCCGCCATAGCCCCCCATGCCGCCCATGCCGCCCATGCCGCCCATCATGCCGCCCATGCCGCCCATGCCGCCCATCATGCCGCCGCCCATCATGCCGCCGCCCATGCCGCCGCCGTAACCCCCGCCCATGCCGCTAAGACCGGCCGGAGCACTCAGCAGTTCCGCAACGTCATAAACGATCGGCTTGTATTCCGTCGGCAGATAGTCTTTCGTGGCCACCGTAACAAGCCCCTTGTCGACAACATGCGCTATCCGAGCCAGGTCCCCGCTGCCGCCAACCGCCTCGATAACACGCTTAAGACCCGTCAACAGAGTAACCGAACTCAGGCCCTCTCCGGGGATGCCGATCGAATTGGTCTTGTCGATAAATGCATTGTCGCGAATGTCGTTCCACATGATCACTAATGGAAGAGGCGGATCAACCGCATTGCGAATAACGTCCATCGCCTGAGCGAACGTCGTCTCCTCCGTCAGCATCGAAAGGTCCACAACCTGCTCCAACTGCCGGTAGACCGCCGCATCCGCCGGATCACGGCTGATAAAGCCCTCTTCCTTGCGACGTGCCGTCAGCTCGATCCAGTTCTTCGGATAGCTTATCTCCTCGTGATACGGTATCTGGCTCTTCATGCTGTGCCGAAGCAGCATCAGTTCCCGACGCTCCTTCTCACGCTGAAGCTCAAGCTCCGTGCGATAACCGATAGTCCGCTCAAGCGTCGTCTTCTGAATCAAAGCTGTTTTGTGCGTCGGATCGATCGCCAGCAACTGCTCCAACTGACCCAGAGCCTCCTCATAACGCTGCTGCGACTGGAACGCAAACGCCCTGTCCAGGTAGTCTTCCACTGCCTTGGCCCGCTGGATCTCCATGTCCTGACGAATCTGCTCCGTCATCTTCTGCGCCTCGGACCTCGCATCTTCCTCCCGGGCGAGGATATACATGTTATGCGCTTCTCTTATCTGATTCCGCAGAACTGTCAGACGCGTTGAATACTCCCGATAGAGCTCATCCCCCAGGTCGACCTTGTTATACTCCAGCGTCGAAAACGCCCGGTCCAGCGCGGCATTGGCCGCCTCGAATTCCTTCTTGCCGAGCAGTTCACCCGCTTTCGCCACCGAATCGTCCACCACCGCCTTGGTATAATTGCGAAGACGATTCTGCCGACGAAGCACCACGCTCACGTACGAATCTTCCGCATCCGCCGCAGCAGACGGCCTGGTCTCTTCCGCCGGCGACTTTTCGATCACGGCAGCCGCCACCGGTACCGCTTCCACGACCGAAACCGGCTCAACTTTCTCAACCGCGACCGGCTCAACCTTCTCCACTGTAACCGGCTCAACCGCAACCAATTCAACCTTCTCAACCGCAGCCGGCTCAACCACAACAGGCTCAACCTTCTCAACCACGGCCGGCGCAGCCTCAACAACCGCAACCTTCTCTTCGGCAACTGGCACAACCGGCACTGGAACAACATACGTCTTTGGCTCGCTGACGACCGCCGCCTCCTGCACCGCCGCAGGTGATTCAACCGCCTTCACCGGCGCCGCCGGCACAGACGCCTTCGGCTGACTCTTCGCCTTGTCACGCAAAGACTCAAGACTCGCCGCTATCTGCTCGCGCTCCGGCTCGCTGAGGTACTCATTATCCTTGATCGATTCAAGACGCTCAACCGCATCGCCGTACTGCCCGATGTCCGCAAGACGATCGCTGTCCATCAGAAGCTTCGCAACGCGTGTCCGCTCGCCAAGCGCCTTCTGCACATGATCGCTGAGGCTTGCGACAATCTGCCTGTCGCCCTCGCCCACAAACTCAGCCAGTTCACCACCTGCCTGCAGAGTGCTCAAATACGCCTCCGCCTGCTTGTAACCCTTGCGGCTGACGTATTCCTGCGCAATCTGAAGAGTCTTCTCCGCACGGATAGCCATCGACTCCTCGCGACTGCCCGGCTGACTCAGCACAGGCGTGCTGACAGTACTGAAAACAAGGAAAAAGGCTGTCAGAACGCCAAGCGTTCGCGGATCCCTGTGCCTTGGTGACACTGAAATGCTTCTCACCATGTGCCTCCGTCGAAAACAAACCGCTGAATTAATTTGAAATACGCCCACCAATACTGTAAATCCCGGTGGTGCCTATATTGTACCAGAAACTTGCGATTTTGCAAGCCAAAAAATACTGCCGGACGAACACCAACTGTTGCATTGTTAAAAAGCTCCGTCCATCTTACCATGACGGCGCGAAACCGCCACTATTAATTACTGAAAAGGTTGAAATTGGGCAATCTGGAACAACAAGATAAACCTTTCGCCCTTGCCGTTGAGACGTCCGGCCGAACCGGATCCGCCGCAATCGGCACCGGCCAAAAAATAATGAAACATCACACTTTATCGGGCCAACTACGGCACGGCGCCGAACTCTTCACCGCCTGCCGCGACCTGCTCGACAACGCAGGCGCAAAGCCGTCCGACATAGATCACATCTACATCAGCGCAGGTCCGGGAAGTTTCACGGGCATCCGGATTGCCGTTACCCTGGCAAAGATACTCAACTTTGCCAATGGCACAAAAATCGTTTCCATCAGCACCATGGACGTACTTTCGGCCAATGCCGCCGCCTACATTAGCACTACCGCCAACCAAATAACACGACTCGCAACTATTCTCGACGCCAAACGCGGCCAATTCTATGTCGCCGTGTTCGACCGCCGCGGCGACCAATGGCTCAAGACCGTCCAGGACTGCCTCATGACCCCCGCCGAATTCCTCCAAAACGTCCCCGGACCGGACCCTGTCTGGCTCACCGGCGAAGGACTGGTATATTATAAGGACCGCTTTGCAGCCCCCCACGTCCTCTTTCTCGATGAGCAATACTGGTTCCCCACCGCGGCCGCAGTTTACAAACTCGCCGCCGAACAGGCAAAAGCAGGAAACTTCTCGGACCCTCTGACCCTGGCGCCCTCCTACATCCGCGGCGCCGACGCAATCCCCAAAGCCCGTTGACCCGCCCAAACCGACCTGTCAACTTGGCGGCCACATCCCCGCCCCGCCGCCAAAACTGGCAGACTACATGCCCCAACTGAACAACAAAACTCCTGCAACCCCCTAAATTTAATGCCTGCAAGTTATTTACATCCAAATACTTACAAGCCCCCCGTCCGAAAAAACAGGCGGCAAGGCCGGCTCTGGTACCACCTTTGCACTAAACGAAAACTTATAAAGTGCTGTGTTTTTCTGGACAGTAATATAGGAGAAAGATGGATTATGGCAGTCAAGAACCTCTCATTCGAATCGGAGGCACGCACGTCATTGCTGGCTGGTGTCGAGAAACTCGCCGCCGCAGTCAAATCGACGCTCGGGCCGCGAGGCCGAAACGCAATCATCGACAAGAGTTGGGGCGGACCCACCGTAACAAAGGATGGAGTCACCGTCGCTGAGGAAATCGACCTCCTCGACAAAACCGAGAACATGGGCGCAAAGCTCGTCCGCGAAGCCGCCAGCAAGACCTCAAAGGTCGCCGGCGACGGCACCACAACCGCCACCGTCCTCGCCGAGGCGATCTTCCGCGAGTCTTTTCGCAATCTCGCCGCCGGGGCCGACCCCATGTCACTCAACCGCGGCATCCAGCAGGCCGTCTCAAAGGCCGTCGATGAGCTAAAAAAGCTCGGCAGACCAATCGACATCACAAAAAAAGACGACATCGTCAACATCGCCTCCATCTCCGCAAACAATGACCTGGAGATCGGAAAAAAGATGGCCGAGGCCTTCATGCGCGTCGGCAAGGACGGCGTCATCACCGTCGAAGAAGGCAAGAGCCTCGAAACCACCGTCGACTATGTCGAGGGCATGCAGTTCGACAGAGGCTTCCTCTCCCCCCATTTCGTCACCGATCAGGATAAAATGGTTTGCGAACTCGACAAACCCTACGTCCTCGTCTACGAAGAAAAAATCGCCTCCGTGCAGAAACTGGTCCCACTGCTCGAAGCAATCGCAAAGTCAAAGCAGCCCCTGCTGATCATCGCCGAGGACGTCGAAGGCGAAGCCCTGGCCACCCTCGTCGTCAATAAGCTCCGCGGCATCATCAAAATCGCCGCCGTAAAAGCCCCCGGCTACGGCGACCGCAGAAAGGCCATGCTCCAGGACATCGCAGTCCTGACCGGCGCACAGCCCATCTTCAAGGACCTCGGCATCGAACTGGAAAACATCTCCCTCTCTCAGCTCGGCCGCGCCAAAAAGGTCACCATCGATAACGACAACACAATCATCGTACAGGGCGCAGGCGATTCCGACGCCATCAAAGGAAGAATCAAGCAGATCAAGGACGAACTCGAAACCACAACCAGCGATTACGACCGCGAAAAACTCCAGGAACGGCTCGCAAAGCTCACCGGCGGCGTCGCCCAGATCAACGTCGGCGCGGCCAGTGAAGCCGAGATGAAAGAGAAGAAGGCCCGCATCGAGGACGCACTCCACGCCACGCGAGCCGCAATCGAAGAAGGCATCGTGCCCGGAGGCGGGGTAGCCCTCGTCCGCTGCATCGCCGCGGTAAAGGCCCTCAAACTCTCCGGAGACGAAAAGACCGGCGCCGACATCGTCGCCAAGGCGCTGCGGGCCCCCTGTTACTGCATCGCCGACAACGCAGGAGCCGTCGGAAACCTCGTCGTCAGCAAGGTCGCCGAAGGCAAGGGCGGCTTCGGCTACAACGCCGACAAGGACAAATTCGAAGACCTCCTCGAAGCCGGTGTCGTCGACCCGCTAAAGGTCACCCGAATCGCACTGCAGAACGCCGCAAGCGTAGCCGGCCTGCTCCTTACAACCGATTGCGTCGTCACCGAAAAGCCCAAAGACAAAGACGCCGCAGGACCCGGAGGAATGCCCCCCGGAGGCATGGGCGGAATGGGCGGAATGGAAGACTACGGCATGTAAATGGCCGAATTGAAAAAACAAAACCATACAAAAAATACTATGGAGTTGATCTATGAAACTGAAACCGTTGGATGATCGCGTCGTCGTGAAGCCCGAAGAGGCCGAAGAGAAAACAGCAGGCGGAATCGTTCTGCCCGACACCGCCAAGGAAAAACCCATGATGGGAAAAGTCGTCGCCGTCGGAGAAGGTAAAGTCCTCGACAACGGCAAACGAGCCGCCGTCGCCGTCAAGAAAGGACAGATCGTCCTCTACGGCAAGTACGCCGGCAGCGACGTCGAAATCGATCAGGTCGAGTACAAAATACTTCGCGAAAGCGAAATCCTCGGCATTCTCGAAAAGTAATTCAATCAGCGGACCCTGTGGCACGGGCATCCTGCCCGTGAATCGTGGGCGGATGCCCATGCACTGCCGGGCCGATTTTGAGGGAGGTTAACCCAATATGGCAAAACAAATGATGTTTGATCAAACGGCGAGGGCGCAGCTCAAAGAAGGGCTCGGAAAGCTGGCCTCCGCTGTAAAAGTAACAATGGGACCCACGGGCAAAAACGTGCTCCTGCACAAGAGCTATGGCTCCCCGAAGGTAACCAAGGACGGCGTCTCCGTCAGCAAAGAGATCGACCTGCCCGAACCATTCAAGAATATGGGCGCCAAAATGGTCAACCAGGTCGCAAGCAAAACCAGCGACCTCGTCGGTGACGGAACCACAACCGCCACCGTGCTCGCCGAGGCCATCTACAACGAAGGTCTCAAGTACGTCACCGCCGGCGTCAATCCCGTCGCCGTGCAGCGAGGCGTAACCAACGCCGCCGCCGTCGCCACCGACTTCATCGCCTCCGTCAGCAAACCGCTCAAGGGACGCGACGATATCGCAAAGGTCGCGACAATCAGCGCAAACAACAATGCCGCCGTCGGTGAAATCCTCGCCGACGCCATGGAGAAGGTCGGCGCCGAAGGCGTCATTGAGGTCGAAGAAGGAAAGGGCCTCGAAACCGAGCTCAACATCGTCGAAGGCATGCAGTTCGACAAGGGCTACCTCTCGCCCTACTTCATGACCAACCCCGAAACGCTCGAAGCCGAACTCGAAGACGCATATATCCTCCTGCACGAAAAGAAAATCTCCAATCTCCGTGAAATGGTGCCCCTCCTCGAAAAGATCGCGCAGGTCGGTGCCGCACTGCTCATCGTCGCCGAAGACGTCGAAGGCGAAGCGCTCACCGCGCTGGTCATCAACCGCCTCCAGGGAGTCCTGAAGGTCTGTGCCGTCAAGGCCCCCGGATTCGGCGACCGACGAAAGGCAATGCTCCAGGACATCGCCATCCTCACCGGAGGCCAGGTCATTACCGAAGACCTCGGCATCAAGCTCGAAAGCATCGAGCTCTCGCAGTTGGGACGGGCAAGAAGGGTCTCCGTCGGCAAAGACACAACCACTGTCGTCGAAGGCGAAGGCAAGAAGAAGGACATAAAGGCCCGTTGCGACCAGATCCGCAACCAGATCGAAAAGACCACCAGCGACTACGACCGCGAGAAGTTGCAGGAGCGACTCGCAAAGCTCACCGGAGGCGTCGCCGTCATTCATGCGGGAGCCGCCACCGAGGCCGAAATGAAGGAACGAAAGGACCTCCTCGAAGACGCCCTGCACGCCACCAAGGCCGCCGCCCAGGAAGGCGTCGTCATTGGCGGAGGTGTCGTCTTCCTCAGAGCCATTGCCGAGGTCGAAAAAGCCCGGGCAAAGGCCAAAGGCGACGAGAAGGTAGGCTACGACATCATCATCAACGCCCTCAAGGCCCCCACCAAACAGATCGTCGACAACGGCGGAGGCCAGGGCGATGTAGTCGTGGCCCAACTGCTGGAAAAGTCCGGAAACATCGGCTTCGACGCCAGCACAAACGAGTTCGTCGACATGTTCAAGGCCGGCATAATAGACCCCGCAAAGGTCGCCCGCACCGCACTGCAGAACGCCGCGTCCGTCGCCGGACTCATGCTCACAACAAACGTCGTCATAACCGATTTAAAGGATGACGACAGGGAAAACGCCGAAGTAGGTGCTGTCATATAGTGATTAACCGCGATGTCGAGTCCCGGACAGGTCCAAAGCCGACCTCGCGGGACTCGGCATCTTTTTTTGTGCAGACAATTGCATCGCGCCCAGCCCTAACGCAGCCCGGAAGCACCAGGGCCGCACGCTGATATGGCGACGATGCCGCGATAGCGCTACAGTGAAGGATTCGCCATGGCCAAACGCGACTACTACGAAGTATTAGGCGCAGCAAAGAGTGCATCGCCCGAGGAGATAAAACGCGCCTACAGGCGAATGGCGATGAAGTACCATCCCGACAAGAACCCCGGCGACAAGGAAGCCGAAGCGAAATTCAAGGAATGCGCAGAGGCCTACGAAGTCCTCTCCGACCCCGAAAAGCGAAAACGCTACGACCAGTTCGGCCACGAAGGACTCCGCGGAGTAGGAATGCACGACTACTCCCGCATGAACGTCCAGGATATCGGCGACATATTCGGAGATATGTTCGGTGACATCTTCGGCGATATCTTCGGCCAGAGAAGACGCCGCGGCACAAACGCCCAGGCCCCATCCCGAGGATACGACCTCGAAACCGCCGTCGAACTCACACTCGAAGAAATCGCACGCGGCGCCGAAAAGACCATCGAATTCACACGACAGGACACCTGCTCCGCCTGCAATGGCGCCGGCTCCGAAAAAGGCAAGGCCCCCGCCCCGTGCCCAACCTGCCGCGGAGCCGGACAGGTCCAGCGAGCAGGCCTCGGCGGATTCTTCCAGATGGTATCAACCTGCCCGCAGTGCCGAGGTGAAGGACGAATCATCACAAACCCCTGCAAAAAATGCCGCGGCACAGGCCAGATACCAAAAAAACGCACCGTTAACATTAAAATACCCCCCGGAGTCCACGAAGGACAGGGTATACGCGTCTCCGGCGAAGGCGAGCCGGGACGACACGGCGGACCCAGGGGCGACCTCTACTGCTACGTCAGAGTAAAGGCCCACCCGTTCCTGATGAGAGACGGCAACGACCTTATATGCACCGTGCCCATCAGCTTCACACAGGCCGCCCTGGGAGCGATGATTGACGTCCCCGCCCTCGAAGGCAAAAGACAACTCAAGGTCGCACCCGGAACACAGCACGGAAGCGTCTTTCGAATCCGCAGCGAAGGCCTCCCAGACCTCAGATCACAGACAAAAGGTGACGAGCTGGTACGCATTGCCGTCGAGATACCCCGACGCCTCACACCGGAGCAGGAAAAGCTCCTCAGAGCTTTCGCCGACACCGAAGACATCGGCGTTATGCCCGAAAGCAAAGGATTCTTCGATAAACTAAAGAAGCATTTTGGTGCCTGATCATGACTGCCAAAGACAAAAAAGACAAATCCGATTTCGGCAAATTCGACAAAAAGGCCTCCGATGCCGCCGAAAGGCGCATCGCCGAACTTGAAGAACAGGTCAAAACCCTCAGCGAAGAGCGGCAGGACTATCTGGAGAAACTCCAGAGAGTCAGCGCCGACTACATCAACTACCAGAACCGCGCCCCAAAACAGATAGCCGACAATGTCGCCTACGAGAAGAAGGCCCTCATCCGCGCGATTCTCCCAACACTCGACAACCTCGCCCACGCCGTCAACAGCGCCGCCGAACACCGCGCCGACGAAAGCGTCGTAAAAGGAATACAACTCGTACTCGACCACATGATCGACGCCCTGCGCAGCCTCGGAGTCGCGCGCATCGCAGCACGGGGAACCGATTTCGACCCCAGCCTCCACGAAGCCGTAATGCAGCGAACTGAAGAAGACCAGCCCGACAACATCGTACTCGAAGAGTTCCAAAGCGGATACACACTCAACAACCAGGTCATCCGGCCTGCAAAAGTCATAGTCAACAAAAACCCCCAGCCCCAACCCAAAGAACCGCCCCAGGAAGAACCTGACTCACAAGAGGAAGACCCGGAACCACCTCAGTAAGCTCCCGCGCGACAGTGCAGGCATGTTGCGTTTTGCATCCCGAAAGGCCTTGGAATTTATTCTAAGGCTTTGACTGGGTTCACTCCAGGCAGGCTTCAAATGGGAAACGCCCGCACGCCAGCCACCCTGCCGCCAGCTCAAGCAAATCACCCATATCCACCACCCCGTCGCCGTTGAGGTCCGCACTCAGTTGTCCCATCAGCCCCCACTCGCTGCCAAGCTGCACCAACTCGAACATATCCACCCGGCCGTCCGAATTCATATCCGCCACTGGGTACTCCAGGCACTCAAAGCTCAACGTTGCCGCTGAGCGAGCATCGCTCCAGCCCGTTTCATTATACTGATCGCTGCAGTCCCGAGCCTTGACCTTATACTCGTAGAGAGTATTCCGAGCCAGCCCCGTATCGGTCCATTCGGGCTCGTTGACCCAGCCCGAATCGTGAGCTGAATCCGTCAGGTTCGCAAAATAATACTGCACGCCGTTTTCGTCGGTTGCGGTGGAGGCCGTCATGGTGATTTCTGAGATGCCCGTCGCCGCCGGCGCCACCGCCCACGTCATCGGATTGGGCTGCGGGGGATTAGTGTCCGGCACGCCTACGGCCGCACCGTCAAACTGAATCTCCGCGAAGCCGGAGTTGGAAGGATGTCCCCAATTGCTGTAAATATCCACGCGCAAGTGCGTCGCCTGTACCGGCGGCCATGTGTAGTAAACCGGCTCCACCGCCGCGCCCGCTGGCCCTTGCGGCAGCAGGACCGGTGCGCCGGGGATCTGTATATAGTCTTTGCCGTTGGTCGAGTAGTACCACTTAACGTCCCGTGCACTAATAATGCTGTAGCCGTTGTAGGGCCACAGCGTCATGCCGTTCACACGATATAGACCCGGCAGATAAAAGATCACCGAGCCGTACTTGTAGCCGCTGGCCCAGACGTTGTCTTTGGTGGCGCGAGCGTGCGTTCCGGACAGGGCGCGAATGTCTCCCGGCAGCCCCGAGCCGTTGATAATGTTATGCACTTCTGTGCCCGCGGCCGCAAGCATACTTGAGCTTACGCTTACATCCGGGATCAGTGCTGCGCGGCCAACCGGCAGCAGCGTCGCGACGACAAACAGCGATATGACCCCCAGGGCTGATCTTTTCATCCTGTTACCTCCAATTGGCAGACTGACCGTCCTCGGCAACGCCGTAAAGTAAGTGTTTATCCCTCGCAATACCCAGCTAATATCACGCCTTAGTATAGCAAAAAAGCATGTTGAAATCAAGAAGAACTTGATAAGGGACGTGTGCAAGAACCAATCCCAGGCCAACACGCCGCACATTCAAAAGGCGCTTCCGCCTGCCCTCACCCCTCACTCCAGCGCCGCCGCCTCGAACACATCCACCCTCCGGATCGTCCCATCCTCATTGAACCGCATCGGCGATATGCACGTTTCCCGCTTGTAACCCGTCCCGTCCGGAATAGCAAAACGGTGATACGCGATAAACCACTCATCCCTCCCCGGAACCTGCACCACCGAATGGTGCCCGGCCCCCTTCACCAGTCCCTCACCCTTCAAGATCGGGTTCTCCGCCGCCTTCTCAAACGGCCCCAAAGGCGAATCCGACCTGCCGTACGCCACGCTGTACCGAGGATCGCGCGTATCGTATTCCGACCACATAAGATAATAAACCCCCCGCCGCTTGATCACAAACGCCCCCTCGTTGTACCCCGGCGGAGTAATACGCCTCACCGCCTTACGATCAAACGAAATCATATCCTCGTTGAGCCTCACCACATAACAGTTCCCCTGCCCCCAGTAAAAATACGCCGCCCCGTCGTCGTCCACAAACACCATCGGATCGATCGCCTGCCCCGCAAAATCCCCCCGAGCCACTAACGGCCTCCCCAAAGGATCCACAAACGGCCCCCAGGGCTTCTCCGCGACCGCCACCCCGATGTTCTGAGCCGACGAAGTATAAAAATAGTACTTACCCCCCTTGCTCGCAATCGCAGGCGCCCACGCGTGCCGATCCGCCCACGCAACGTCCACCCCCAGCCAAAGTATCACCCCATGATTCTTCCAGTGCACAAGGTCCTTCGACGACATACAGCTAAACGACCGCGACGCCCACCCCTCGCTCCCGTCCGTCGTCGGATAGATGTAGTATGTATCCCCAAACACCGCGATATGCGGATCGGCATGATACCCCGGCGGCATCCGCTGCGCCTGCCCCTTCAGCCCCTCCGCCACCGCCTGCTCCACCGACAGCACCGTCCCGTGCCGCTGCCCCCGCACCGCCGACACCTCATCCGAAACATCCGTCCACGTCTCGAAGTCCCGCGTCCGCAGCGCCCCATAACGCCCATGCGTATAGTAATCCACATACATCACGTAATCTTCCCCGATCCGCGCCACCGTCGGCCCCTCCGCCCGCGCCGTCAGCACCGGCTTCTCGATCAGCCTGTACGGCCCACGCACGTCCTCCGCCGTCGCCTGCCATACCGGCCCCCATATCCCCCGCCGCTGCCTGTCCCCCTCCTTGATCGTCAGCACATACCTCCCCCCCGCCTTCACGATCGTCGCGTCGATATGATCAAACCCCGGATCGAAGAAAACCTCCGCCTTGCTGAACGTCTCGAAGTCCTTCGTCCTCACGAAGTACGTCCTGTTGTTCATCCGGTCCTTCGACACCGTCTCCGCAAACCGCCCCTCGACGTCCGACGACCACGTAATGATATACTCCCCCCGCCCCTCATCATAAAACGTCTCCGGCGCCCAGCAGTTCCTCACCCCCGCCGCATCCTCCATCACCCCGAGATACCGCTGCTCCGTCCACGTCTTCAAATCCCGCGACGCCGCATACCCGATCCCCTTGTCGCTCCACCCCGTCGTCCACACCATCCGAAACACCCCGTCCGGCCCGCGCACGATGTGCGGATCGCGCATCAGCCCCCCGCCCACCTTCGGCTCTAACAGCACACCCGCAATCTCCGCCCACCGATACCCGTCCTCGCTGACCGCAAGGTGCAGCCCGTCC
>Ga0334882_1001924_pt1 | contig 22989 bp, 19 predicted proteins | sample GraSluR1_MG_5_FD_207226 | JGI IMG/M metagenome (GOLD analysis project Ga0334882, IMG submission 207226) | Sludge microbial communities from methane-producing bioreactor in Wageningen University, Netherlands - Granular Sludge_15_04-R1 | ecosystem: Engineered > Bioreactor > Anaerobic >...
CCATGGGCAATCAACTGACCGAGAATATTGCCGAATGCGGTTGCCTCGACCGGGCCAGTGACCACTTTTCTTTTCAATGCATTGGCAGCACACTGGTTCAACAAGGTGTTTTGGCTGCCACCGCCAACTATGTTCAACTGTTGAATATGCTGGTCGGTGACCACTTCTAATGCGTCAAATTCTTCTTTGTACTTGAGTGCCAGGCTCTCCAATACACAACGGATAATGGAGCCTGGGTCTTGTGGCACAGGCTGATTGGTTAATGCGCAATACTGACGAACCTTATCGGGCATATTGCCGGGCTTTAGGAACTCCGGCCATTCGGTGTCAATGTATGCCTGGTGACCTGCCGCAGTGTTTGCCAGGTCTGTTAAGTCAGCATACGAATAATTATTCCCTTGTGATTGCCAGTAACGCTTACATTCCTGAACGATCCACAGGCCGGTAATATTCTTTAAAAACCGAATGGAACCATCAAAACCGCCTTCATTGGTGAAATTCATCGCCAACGATTGTTGATTGATGATAGGGTTGGGGGATTCTATACCTAACAACGACCAGGTTCCAGAGCTTAGATAAGCGCTTGGCACATGGCTTTTTGGTATGGATAGCACGGCGCTGGCGGTATCATGGCAGGCAGGCGCTACCACCTGGAGGTTGTAGGCACCTAGTTCTTGGGTTACATACGGAAGCAGGTTTCCTAAAATAGTGCCGGAAGAAACGATTTCAGGGAATATATCACCAGGGATGCCGATTTTCTCCATAAGCGAATAGGCCCAATTTTTACTGGTTGGGTCATAACATTGGGTAGTGGTGGCAATGGAAAACTCACTGACCCTTTTCCCTGTGAGCCAATAATTCAATAGATCGGGAATGGTAAGGAATGTTTTGGCATTCTGGATGGCAATCGGGTTGGTTTGTAAAAGAGACCTGAGCTGATACAGGGTGTTGATGGACATAAACTGAATGCCGGTTTGGAAGAATATTTTATCCTTTGGAACGATGGAGAAAACTTCTTCCATTACATGGTCTGTGCGGCTGTCACGATAATGATAGGGCAAGAAAGTCATATGCCCTTTGGCGTCAATCAACGCATGGTCCACCCCCCAGGTATCGATACCCAGGCTGATAAGACTTTCACCGTATTGTTTGTAAGCGAGCCGTATCCCCTTTTTCACTTCATTGAACAGGTAGAGGATATCCCAATGTAAACCATCCGGTAATCGAACCGATAAATTGGGAAATCGATGAACTTCCTGAATCTCGATGGTGTGGCCATCGAAAGCACCTACAATCGCCCGTCCGCTTTCTGCCCCTAAATCTAACGCCAGCACGTGTATCTTTTCCATATTTTCACTCCGTATTCAACCTATTGGTATCATCGACTTCAATTCTACCTTAACCGCTCTCCCGCACCTGAACATTAAAAAAAACCTTGAAACAAGGTTTTAATGGGCTGAGTGGGAGTCGAACCCACACGATGTTTCCATCGTTAGATTTTAAGTCTAATGCGTCTGCCTGTTCCGCCATCAGCCCAATAGAGTTTAGTTTAACAGAACTTGGACGCTTGTCAAGCGGTTATAATTGTGTGAAAAAAAGGAGCACGACATGCAGGGAATTCAAATCTCAAAACCAGTGCAACAGGCAATGGCCATTGGACAGCCAGTGATGGCTTTAGAGACAGCAGTCCTAACACACGGATTGCCCTATCCCCACAATATTCAATTATCACTTGACCTCGAAGCAACTGCGCGTGCAACAGGCGTAACCCCGGCAACCATCGGGATAATTCAGGGAACACCCAAAATTGGACTAACCCAACAAGAAATTGAACTCCTCGGGAACCCGGCTACAGATGTCCGAAAAATATCCAAAAGAGATTTTGGCATTGCGTTAAGCCGGCAATTAAATGGGGGCACCACGGTTTGCGCAACCATGATCCTCGCAAAACTGGCCAATATCCAGGTTTTCGCTACCGGAGGCATTGGCGGAGTTCATCGCGGAACAAATTTCGACATCAGTGCTGATTTGCCGCAACTGGCGACTACCCCTATGGTTGTGGTGTGTGCCGGCGCAAAGTCAATACTTGATCTGCCCAATACACGTGAGTACCTGGAGACAGCTGGTGTACCTGTCATTGGCTATCAAACCGACACTTTTCCAGCTTTCTTTTCACCTTCAAGCGGTTTGCCCGTCGACATGTCGGTAGATTCTGCGGATGAGGTTGCTGATATTGCCAGACATCATTGGTCTTTGGGCCTGCAATCCTCCATTCTTTTGGTTGTGCCTCCCCCCTCTTCAACCGCGTTGCAGGGTGAAGCTATTGAAAATGCCATAGATCAGGCGATTAATGAGGCAGCGGCGGATGGCATTCATGGTGCAGCCACCACCCCTTATCTGCTGTCACGTGTAAATCAACTGACAGACGGACTCAGTATGAGGGCGAATCTTGATTTACTGAAAAACAACACAACATTAGCTTCTCTGGTGGCAATTGCTCTAAGCAAAGACAAACAAAGAACTTACTAAGAGCGGTAAAAGGTCATGATTCGTCTTCAAGAGCAATTTCACCAACACTAAAGCGCCCTGTCAACCACCACTCTGTCCCTAAGAACATCTGCACCTGGTATTCCCCCTGTTTCCATCGTGGACCCGGGCTGCTACACTCAGTGTAGCCATATCCACCGGTAAAATTGCCCCAAACAAATGATTCATAGCAGATAATGAGGCCATCAGGATCAAGCCACAAAATCGTCCACTGCAATCCGGGAACCATATTGTTGTAGGTAAAACTGCCATAGAGTACTTCATCATCACCTGCGAATTGGTCTGAAGGTGAAACTGCCTGAAAAAAATCATCGATTTCATTCGAGATTGCGAGAGGACTGAACACGACCTCTTCAGGTACTTCGGTACTGCCTTCAAATTCATTCACAATATCATCGGGTACTTCTGGTATGGGTGTGATGGAGGGGGTTTGTGTGACGGTTGGGGTCAATGTGATGGTGGGAGTTAACGTGATGGTTGGCGAAGGAGTGATCGAGGGGGTAATTGAGCTGGTTGGTGAGGGAACGTACACCTGATAAACCAGCGGTTCACCAAATCTACTGCAGAGAACGGCTGTGATGGCGACGATAATGGCGGTGGCAAAAATGCGCAAGCCACGAAGAATATATTTTTTTCGCTTTTGATAATATTCGATCGTTGTCCCATACCGAATCAATTTGATGCCGTGGATGATTAACAACCCTCCAACAATAATCATCGCTATCACAAGCACCATAATTGTTGTGCGAACATCTATTTGTAGATCCAACAGCCAATCACTCATGGATAGTATTGTATCGCTTTCGGGAAAAGAGCGGGATGGGTTTCAATGTTATAATCAGCGTGATTACTCTCCAATATGAATATGATCGAGGTGAGAATGAAGCAACCGATTGAATCGCCAGAACTCCCGAAAGCGGTTGGTCCCTATTCAGCCGCAATTCGAATGGGCAATATGCTGTTTACTGCCGGCCAACTGGGTATTGACCCCGTAACCAACAATTTTGCCGGTGAGACTACACAAGAGCAGACCAGACAAGCTCTTACCAACCTTTCCGTCATTCTTACTGCAGGAGGGTTTACTTTTGATGACATCGTAAAAACAACGGTCTATCTGGCAGATATAAATGAGTTCCAGAAGATGAATGAAATCTATGCAGAATTTTTTAAAGCCCCCTACCCCGCACGGAGCGCATTTCAGGTCGCTGCCCTTCCGCGTGGCGCAAAAGTAGAAATTGAAGCCATCGCTGTTAAGTCGTTGGGGTAATCTGTGCCCGATATTTCAATCATCATCCCATGCTACAACGAAGAGAAGACAATCGCGCAGGTTTTGTCGGCTATCCTGGAACAATCCATTGATATTAACACCTGTGAGGTTGTCATTGCCGATGGGCTCTCCTCTGACAGAACCCGTGATGCTATTGAAGAATTTTCAAAAGCCCACAGAGAATTGTATGTCCGCGTGGTTGACAATCCAAAAAGGCATATACCCGCAGCATTGAATACGGCCATTAAAGCTGCTAAGGGACAATACATTGTTCGATTGGATGCCCACTGTACCCCAGAAAGAACCTATATCGAGAGATGCATTGATCATTTGAAAAAAGAAACCGCCGACAACATTGGCGGCATATGGATCATTGAACCCGGCGATACCACCCCGACAGCAAAAGCAATTGCTTCCGCCGCATCGAATGCGATTGGAACAGGCAATGCCGCCTACCGTCAGGCGGGATCGCACGAGGGTTTTATTGATACTGTTCCCTTCGGCAGTTTTCATCGTTCTTTGTTTGACAAAATTGGCCTATATGACGAGAATCTGCTGTCTAACGAAGATTATGATCTAAACGTTCGCATAAGAAAAACTGGTGGGCATGTTTATTTAGACCCAAAAATTCAATGCATTTATTTTGCGCGTACAACGCTCAAGGGCCTCGCCAAGCAGTACTGGCGTTATGGTTTCTGGAAAGTAAAAATGCTGTCTAAATATCCAGAATCGATCCGTTGGAGACAGGCTTTACCGCCCTTGTTTGTTCTGGGTCTCGTTGGACTTTTGGGCATCAGTATTTTCCTGCCCACTCTCTTGTTGCTGGTTGCTGCATTGTTATTGTTGTATTTAGCCCTGGTCGCATTCTCCGTTGTGACTGATAAGCGGTCAAAAGAATTGGTTTTCAACGAAAAGATTCTGTCTGCCGCTGCCGTCATAACTATGCACTTCTCATGGGCTTCTGGTTTTCTGGTATCCTTAGGGCAATTAGTTGTTAAGAAAAAACATGCAGACTGATCACCTCCCACAAAAGACATCCTTCATCCGCGTTCGATCCCGCCAAAGAATTCAAATACTTTTGGCAGGTGACCTGTTGTGCGCAGGTTTTGCGCTTTTTATAGCTTTGTACATTTGGGCACTACAAGATGAGTGGCTTTCGTTCTCTGCCGAATTCATTCGCACGCGTGCACCTGTGTGGTACTTCTTCCTCCCGCTAATCTGGCTCTTTCTTTTGTTGGAGTTATATGATCTGCGCAAAGCCAGCCAAAAGAGGGACACCCTGCGGGCAATCCTGATGGCTGCTTTCATCGCCCTGGTTCTTTATCTGTTTGTCTATTTCCTTTTTGATGAAAACACCCCCCTGCCCCGATTGGCAATCGGTATTTTTATTCCGATGGTAGCCTTGTTCACTTTCACCTGGCGTTTGCTTTACATTAGTGTTTTTACTGCAAGACCTTTTTTGCGACGGATTCTAATCCTGGGAGCGGGAAAAACCGGCAGATCGATCCTGGAAATCATCCGTCGTACCCGCGCTGAGGTTTTTCACATTATTGGGTTTATTGATGATAAAAAGCCAAATGAGCTTATTGAAGGTATCCCTGTGGTGGGCAACAGACACTCTCTCGAAGATATCGTAGGGCGATTTGGAGTCACCGACATTATCTGTGCGATCAACAAAAACTTACCTCCCGATTTATTGGAAAAATTAACGCAATTTGAAGAAAACGGCATTGAAGTGACCACTGCATCACAAGTATATGAGGAGCTTACTGGACGGATTCCGATTCATTTACACGATACTGAATGGTTAATACGGACGTTCTATTCAGATGTGCATTCGACCAGTTCCTATATTCTCTCTAAACGGGTCATAGATTTTTTTGCTGGAGTTGCCGGGACTATTGGTTTTCTACTTCTTCTTCCTATTGTTTCCCTGGCAATTGTTGTTGAGTCCGGCTTTCCAGTCTTCATTAAACAAGAACGGTTAGGGAAAAACGGGCAACCCTACACATTGGTCAAATTTCGGTCAATGTATCAATCAAAAGAAAAATCTGCCCAGATTCAACCAACACTGATGCATGATCAGCGAATCACCCTGGTAGGAAAGGTGCTCAGGAAAAGCCACCTCGACGAAATACCGCAATTCCTCGCGATTTTGCAAGGCAAAATGAGCTTGATCGGGCCAAGGGCAGAAATCACATCACTTGTAAGCAATTTTCAAAAGGAGATTCCTTTTTACCGCGCTCGTTTGTTGGCAAAGCCCGGGCTGACAGGATGGGCGCAAGTACATCAATCGTATGCTGCCACCGTGGAAGAGACTGTCGAAAAATTGGAATACGACCTGTTCTATATAAAACACCGCTCTTTGTTGTTGGACATGCAAATAATTGTCCGATCAATCAGCCAGGTGCTTGGTTTGCGTGGAAGATAAACAATGAAGAGTAAATATAACGTTCGAAATATCCATTTTCTAATTGCCGACTTGTTTTTTATAGTTTTCGGTATCTTTATCAGTTACATGATGCGCCTCGAAAATTTCTCTACATTCATGGTTTATCTCGATAGCGCTTTAATCATGGGGATTATGTCCTTATTGATAAAACCGCTGGTGCATTACAGCTATGGAATCTATCGGCGTATGTGGCGATACGCTGGCGTGAAAGAACTCTGGCTGGTAATCCTCTCTGTCACAACTTCTTCTGCAATGATTGGCGCAATCATGCTATTGTTATTTTCTCTTGAGTTCTTTACGGCTTTTCCGCGCAGTGTACTGGTCATTGATTGGATATTGGGCCTGGTTTTGACAGGCGGAAGCAGATTTGTGTTTAGATTCTTTTCTGAAACCCAATCAGGGGATCGCAGCTACTCCCTTTATGAAAATGCTCCCAAAAAAGTGTTGGTGGTTGGCGCTGGTGATGCGGGTGCAATTGTTGTGCGTGAATTGTTGAAAACTCCCCAGCTTAATGCCATACCCATTGGGTTTCTTGACGATGATCCGACCAAACAAAATCTTGTCATCAATAATATAAAAGTGATTGGCACGGTGACCGAAATCGATAAAGTGTTAGCGCACCTCGATGTCGACGAAGTAATTATTGCCATCCCATCTGCACCTGGCCGGGTTGCACGCCTGGTAGCCAGTGCCTGTCACAAATTTGATATACCGTTTAGAACGATTCCTGGTATTTATGAATTAATCGAAGGGAAAATTGGTGTGAGCCGGTTGCGAGAGGTTGAGATTACAGACCTGCTACGCAGAAAGCCTACCCGGCTGAATGACGAAAAGATTCGAGAAAGTTTGTTTGGAAAAACAGTCATGGTTACAGGAGCGGGCGGATCAATTGGTCGGGAATTATGCCGACAAATTGCCAGGCGCTCTCCCTCAGCGTTGTACTTATTAGGACATGGTGAAAATTCTATTTTTGAAATTTACCAGGAGCTAACCGAGTCGCATCCTGACTTAAACTCTGTCCCGATTATTGCTGATATTCGCGATATAAATCGCATTCAATCGGTTTTTGAACGGTTCACCCCCGAGATTGTTTTTCATGCTGCAGCCCATAAGCATGTCCCTCTTATGGAAGAAAATGTGGAAGAGGCTATCACAAACAACGTGTTGGGGACAAGTAACATTGTTAACGCCTGCGAGAAACACGGAGTACAACGCCTTGTGATGATTTCTACCGACAAAGCTACACATCCCATCAATGTTATGGGGGCATCAAAAAGACTGGCGGAAATGGTGGTGTTAGAGGGGGCAAACCGTACCAATGGAAATTACTCCATTGTCCGTTTCGGCAATGTTTTGGGCAGTCGTGGCAGCGTGGTACCCATTTTTAAACAACAAATCTTGCATGGCGGACCCGTGACAATCACGCACCCTGAAATGAAGCGATACTTCATGACCATCCCTGAGGCTGTTTATCTGGTGTTACAGTCGGCCACGTTCGGCAGAAGTGGTGACATCTTCATTCTCAACATGGGCGAGCAAGTCCGAATTCTTGACCTGGCGGAGGACTTAATCCGTTTGTCAGGTTTAGATCCTGGCAGAGATATTGAAATTGTGTTCACAGGAATACGGCAGGGTGACAAGCTGAGTGAGGAACTTTGGGATGAAGCCCAAAGTTTTAAACCTACCCCGCATCCTGATCTTTTCATATTGGACAAAGAAGATGAACTGGAAAACGTCCATATTTCTCAACATTTGCCCCATCTTTCAAAACTGGCGGATGATGGCAAGGCGGAAGAAATCGTTAGCCTGCTTGAGACATTGATCCCTGATGCCGAAATTAATCGCGAAAAGTAGTAAACGATATGACCGTAGTCAATCAAACCATTTGGTCTGAATTTTATGACGCGCACAATGATGCCCATTTGCTGCAATCACCACATTGGGCGGTATTGAAAGGCGAATTTGGCTGGTTCAGCCAGCGAGTTATCACCGGTGATATCGGATCTCAGATTCTCTTCAGAAAATTACCGCTTGGCTTTAGGATTGCCTACATTGCCAGAGGGCCTGTTGGAAATCTCAATCGCATTGCTGAACATGTTATGGAAATTGATGCTGTCTGTAAAAAACATAGTGCCATTTTCTTGAAGATTGAACCAGACATTTGGGAAGATGAGAAGAGCTGTGAGTCAGCCAGAGCGCAACTAAGCACACTTGGTTCCCCTGCAAAGCCAATCCAACCCCGACAAACGCTTATGGTTTCGCTGGAGGGTGACGATGAAGAATGGCTCTCTCGCATGAAACAAAAAACACGCTACAACATACGCCTGGCACAAAAAAAAGAGGTCCTTGTCCAAGAAACCGAAGACATCCATACTTTCCAACAGTTGATGGAAGTAACAGGTGAGCGCAACGAATTTGGTGTGCATACCTTTGCTTACTACCGTAAAGCCTTCGAGGAATTCTATCCGCAAGCATGCCGCCTATTTTTGGCATCATTCAATGACCTGCCTCTCGCTGCTATCATGGTCTTTTATAAGGCACAAAAAGCCATGTATTTCTATGGCGCATCTTCGAATCAAGAGCGTAACCGCATGCCGACCTACCTTGTCCAGTTCAGAGCCATGCAATGGGCTGCCAGCATCGGATGTAAAGAGTATGACCTTTGGGGCATTCCTGATGCGCCATTAGAAGAATTAGAAGCCTCTTTTGCTGACCGTGATGATGGTTTGTGGGGAGTTTACCGGTTCAAGCGAGGGTTTGGCGGCATTATCAAGCGATCGATGGAAGCCTATGATAGGGTGTATATGCCAGCACTGTACAAACTTTACCAAAAGAAAATGAGCGATTGACATGAAAATCACCGCGTACGAGGGATGGAATGACAGATTAGCGGCACTGCCGGGTCCACCTCTGTTGCAGACCGCCGAATGGGCTAAGGTCAAAGGAAAATACGGTTGGCAAGCTATCCCGGTTGAATGGTTAAATGAGTCAGGTAAAACAATTGCCATGGCTTCAGTCCTAAAAAAACAAGTAAAGATTAAAGGGTCTCGTTTGCCCTTGTCTATAATGTATGCCCCAAAAGGACCTGTTCTCGATTGGAACAATGCACAATTGGCGGAGCATGTGCTTGCTGATATCAAGAAGCTCGCAAAAAAAGAAAATGCAATTTTCATAAAGATCGATCCGGATATCATTACCGATACTTTCTCAAATCAGGAAATATCCGTGGAAGAAAGTAGTCACCCAAAAGGCGTTGCTGATTATGTATTGGGTGATGAATGGCAATTTTCGTCAGACCAAATTCAATTCCGCAATACCATAACCATCGACTTGAGCAAAGATGAAGAAACATTGCTGGCAGACATGAAACAAAAAACTCGCTACAATATCCGTCTGGCTGGACGAAAAGGAGTCAGTGTACGAGAGGGAAATCAAGAAGATTTTCCAATGCTATACCGCATGTATGCACAAACCAGTTTGCGAGATGGTTTTATCATCCGCCATGAAAAATATTACCTTGATGTATGGCATGCCTTTTTTGAACAAAGCATGTTAACACCCTTGATTGCTGAGTATAAGGGACTGCCTTTGGCGGGATTGATGCTTTTCCATTTTAACAAAACTGCCTACTACATATATGGTATGTCAACCAACGAACACAGGAATCTGATGCCTACTTATTTACTGCAATGGGCTGCTATCCAAAAAGCCAAAAGCATTGGATGTAGAAATTATGATCTCTGGGGAGCACCGAACAATATTGATGAATCAGACCCAATGTGGGGTGTGTATCGATTCAAGATCGGATTGGGCGGTCAAACCGTTTGCACCCTGGGGGCGCATGATTATGTGGTCAAGCCCTTTTGGCACTACATATATGCCAGGGCAATGCCTGCTTTTTTGGGCATGCTGAGAAAGCGTGGCAAGAAATTAACTGAAACGACAGCGTCTCAAAGCCTGTAACATTCTATCAGGGCCGCCATTTCGGATCAAAGTCATGATGCGGATCATTCGTCAATTGCTGCACCAGGTCACCATTTGCCAGCATGATGAACAGGTCACGGTTGCTGCCTTCTCCCAAACCATAATACGCCAGCCAATAATCATCCGGTGAAAAATCAATTTCCCAGACAGGTTTTGGCGATTCTAGCGTGAAGCGTGTGCCGACAATGTTGTCGAACTGGTGGCCGGTTAATGCAGGCAGACTGGCTCCCATGGAGTAATACACCATCTCACCGGAGTTTGACCACGCCGGGTTGAGAGAATCCATATCTACTTGCGATATATTCGTCCGTCGATTTGTTTCAAGATTCAGGTAGAAGACCCGGTTAAATCCTTCGTATACAGTCTGGAATAGAACCAAAGTGCCATCTGGTGACCATTTGGGGGCGCGATCGTATGCCACATTGGGACTCAATCCATCAACAGAATTATCTCTCAAGTCATAGATATACAACTGGGGACGATTATTGTTGCGATACGAAGTAAAGACGATCAAATTTTCATCAAAAGGATGCCAATCTGGGTCAAAATCACCTCCAGGAATAGTATTCAACGGGCGCAGAGCGCTGCCATCGATATTCATGATGAACAAACGGCTGCCTTTGTAATCCATTTGTTCTTTTGGGCACGGAGAAGTGAAGATAATTTGGTCTCCATTTGGCGACCAATCAGGTTGGCAGGCGCCTCTATCAAAACTCGTCATTTGGGTTAATTCCCTGGTGACCACATCGATAAAGAAAATTTGTGGAACACCATTTTCGCGGTCTGAGGCAAACGCGATTATACCCTGCCCCCCACCAATAGGTGTGGCCGCCACTGTTGGCGTGGGGGCGATTGTTGCGGTGGGGTCCGGAGTTGGCTCCTCATCAACAATCGCTGGTGCAGAGGTTTCCGTTGGAAAAACGGTTGGGGTTACTGTAGGTTCGTTGTTATCTGCTTCGGTGATCGTATGGTCAGCGCCTTCTCCTGTTGGCTCAGCCAAGGCCTGTGAGGTATTACCTGGCTCAGTTTCATTGTTGAGTAAGGGGAGCAGGAATCTGCTGCCAAGAAAAGCTCCTCCAGCAATCGCTACCAACAAAAACAAACCGATGATGGGTATCCAAACAGGGAATTTCCTCTTCGTGGAGACCGGTGCATCAAACGCTGAAGAGGCAGGCTGTCTTTGGCTGTCAGTCAGTAAGCTTTGAGAATCCGGGCTCAACACGGTGGCATCTCTACTCGCACCGCTGATTGACGAAAGGTCCTGCAGGAATTCTTCAGCACTTTGAAAACGGTCTGCCACCTTTATCGCCATGGCTTTATTGATAACCTCATTAAATCGGGGCGATATCTTCGGGTTCTTTTCCTGAATATTAATCCAGGTGTCGTTGCCAGCCGCACGGCTCAATCCATCGATAGGTGCTTCCATGGTTACCGCCGCGTAGAGGGTCGCGCCAAGAGAATATATGTCTGTGCGGTAATCGGTTCCCTGACCATACTGTTCTGGCGGAGCGAAGCCGGGTGTCAGCGCTTGCGCACCGGTTAGGGTTTGTTCTCCGACAATCGCCTGTTTAGCCAGGCCAAAGTCTACCAGATGCACTTCGCCTGTGTCAGATATTTTGATATTTCCGGGTTTAATATCGCGATGAATAACAGGAGGTTTACGTTTGTGCAAATAATCAAGCGCTTTGCAAACTTCAATGCCTATCCTGATGGCTTCTTCTTCGGAGAAAGCCCCGTTATCGTTGAGCAGGTCCTTCAGGTCAGCGCCATAGACAAAATCCATGATCAGGTACTGCCCCTGGCCAGGAATCTCAAAGTGGTCAGTAACGCGAGGCAGGTTGGGATGGCGGAGACTTGCCAAAATTTGAGCTTCCGCTTTAAATTGGCGAATGGCTACTTCTTGCGAGAACAGGTTTTCTTTCACAGCTACCTTGATACCCAGCACCTCATCAGTGGCCTCATAGATAGCGCCCATGCCTCCCTGTGCAATGACAGACATTATTTTGTAACGATCTCTTAATTGTTGTCCGACTTCCAACGCCATCGCTGCTCCTCCTGAACCACCTTGTTTGCTTAAATGAAAATTGATGAATAATCGCGATTTTTCCCAACAAATTACACCTATTATACAACAGCCTGCTTGTGGTAATGACCATATTTATTAATTCAACACAACATACCAAAATTTCTCACATCTATTTCGCTAACTCTACTATAATGACATTGATCTTACTAAGAATTTTGGGAATTATTGATGAGATGGTTTGATTTTCGTTCATTCCTCATAGGTCTTGTTGTTGGGCTGATTGCAGTCGCTCAATGGTTCAAATACCGCGATAAATTAAAACAGGTAAAAAAAGCGGTCTTTGAAAAATCAACAGTGGCTGCAAAAAAAGATATCACCGGTGTTGATCAATTACTGCGTACAGAAATTTTTTACCAAACACAACGGAATCATCTGGCCCACACATTATTTCCGCTCAATGACATTTATGTTGCCCAAGAATTACTGGCTTACCCTTTCACTGATGCAGATGATATCGGTGACCCCCCCATCATCGACCAGATGATTCCCTACCTGACCGATGCACCTGTCCTCAGCGGTGCTTTTGACTTACGCGGAGTCAATCCGCTTTGTCTCTTGCAGACCGCCAACAACATGGTCGTTATTGGCGATCTCGGCATCGGAAAAACCACACTATTCTCCCACTTGGCCCAGCGCATCATTCAAAATAAAACCGGGATACCCAAATTGAACGGCTGTCTTCCCTGTCTTGTCCACGTATCAGAGCTGACGCTGGACAAAGTGCTTCCGAAACAAATTGAACAGGCATTTTTCCGTCACTTCATACTCTCTTTCCCTAAACTTATTCGCAAAAAGATACTCAAAGTTCTCACCAATTACTTGCGCAATAACCAGTTAGTTTTACTTGTCGATGGACTGGACGAGGTACCGGCGGATATATTTGACCAAATCGTCGAACATCTGCTACTCTTTTCGAAAAATTTTCCAAGAATCAAGATTCTGGTTAATACCAGTCCCCATTACCTTGGCCGATTGCCAGCGTACGGCTTTCTCCCGATGGTGATGAAGGGATGGGACCAACGAAAAAAGCAGGTATTGGTTCAAAAATGGTCGGCAGCCTGGCAGAAATCAATACGTGAAGAAAATGAATTTGACCAAAAGAATCTGGCCACACTACTCGCGATATGGACAGAGAAAGATCATCGTACCCTTACACCATTTGAGTGGACTTTGCGTGTTTGGTCGCTATTCTCAGGCGATAGCCTCGGGACATCGCCCATCAGCGACATCGAGGCGTACTTCAGACGTATTACCGATGATCACATTTCACACAAGGCTGTTGAAGCTATTGCCAATACGTTCATTCGTCAACAACAAGTAGCATTGCCTCAATCAGCCCTTGAGATGGAGTTATTAAAGAATCAATTCCGCCTGTCTTCATCAACTTCGCCATCCCAGGTACTCGAAAAAATGGACGAAGGCGCTGCTCACCGCCGCAAAGGCTCAGGAGGCACCTCCATACTTTCAGACCTGTATGAAATTGGTCTGCTCGAATTGAACAATGATGGATTGTATCGATTCATCCATCCAAATTTCCTGGCTTACTTTGGTGGTTATCAACTCACCAAACAGGAGCCAGACTTGACGTTCATTCAAAGATGGACACCTGCTGCTGTAGCATTTGGTTATTCGGCTAGCTTTCAAAATACCACACCCTGGATTGATCAAATCATCCAAACAGATATAAATAGCAAATCGGATTTTGCCAATTTTCTGATGGCTTCCAGGTGGCTGAAATACACCCCACGCACCCATGAATGGCGAAACAAACTCATTAAACGGATATTGACTGAATTACAAAAAGAATCATTGCCCCTCCCCCATCAATTTCGTTACCTGGCAGCTTTGATAGAGATGGATGACCCAACCTTAAACCAAATATTCACCAGGTTGCTCTCCACCAAATCTGGCCAACTCCGCCAGATAGCGGCACTCGGTTTGGGAGCTTTACGGGATTCACATGCCTCACAGGCTTTGATTGAGCATTTGAACGATCCGTCAGATATGGTAGCATATGCGGCAATGGTCAGCCTCAGTTATTCGCAGCAGGCAGAAACGCCGCAGCTGCTTTATGATTATTTGACCCAATCAGCCGATGAGGCGTTCCGCCGCACTGCCGCTGAGACCCTGGCACGAATAAAACCCACTGGCCAGGAGATATTGAAGAACCTCGCCAGATCTGAAGATCTCATCACCCGCAGAGCGGTTGTGTTCGGCCTGGCAGCGATTCACGAAGGATGGAGCAAAGAACTGCTGGAGCAAATCGCCCTCAATGACAAAGAATGGATCGTGAGAACAACAGCCGAACATGTCCTGGCATTGACAGCCGATCTGGGCGTTTCGGTTCCTCGGTCTTACACGCCTTATTTGAAAGCTGAATGGCTTTTGAAATATGCAGCATCACAAGGAGAAGGCTTATCACCAGATGTATACCCGGTCGAATTGCTGCTTACAGCATTGCGGTCACCCGACAGTGACCTCCAGTGGAATGCATTGAATTATTTGCGTTTGGTGCATGAGCCAGAGGTTCTGCGAGAAATTGAACGGGTATTCTTGTCCCCACAATCAAGCATTGGTACAGTGGCAAATGCTGACTATTGTTTGTGGATTACAAATGCAATGGAACGATGACGAACAAAAAATTACTTGATTGCGTTGTGTAAAGCACTGTTAACAGCTTGCACATTCAAATCCAGTACACAAACCAATCTGTCATAATGATTGCTGCCTTCAATGACCTCAAGCTTGTCGGAAGGCACATCGAAAAGATCAGACAAAAATCTCTGCAAAGCTGCGTTCAGTGAGTGCTGATCAGCTGCCAATTCAAGTACCACCAGGCCGTCTGGTGATATTTTCTTTACACGGCTATGCGTTGACTCTGGAATAATCTGCACTTTGATCGCCGCCCCACCCCGCGGGTTAGAGAAATTGGTATTTTGTTTTTTCACTTGTGCCGCTCCTCCTAAAACAAACGAATCAATAAAACTTGCACGATCTGAATTACTATGATTAAGATTATTGGGCTGAAGTCCAATCCCATGCTGGCTGGCAATAATTTGCGCATCGGTGCTAATAGTGGATCGACCATCTGGTCCAGTATATACCTGATTTTGTGGCTGGGTGGCAAAAAGTATGACAAAATCACTTTTATTATCACAACAGCGACCAAAACATCAGCAAAGACCCGCACAGTCACATCAAACATTCATGTCCCTCTTGCCAAAAATACTTTCGCCAATTCTAACATAGGTAGCACCTTCTTGCACCGCCACCTCAAAATCAAAACTGGTACCCATCGATAACTCCGAAAAATCACAGTCGGGAAAATGGCGCGAGAATAGCGCTTGAAACTTCCTCATGGCGATAAAGTACTTCCTTGAATCTTCAGGATTTTCCGAATAGGGTGGCATACACATCAAACCATGAACAATGAGGTTGGGCAGATGAATAACCTCATCTATCTCAGACAAAATATCTGTGGATGGTTTCTCAAGATCCAGGAACCATCCTGACTTTGTTGGTTCGTTGGCAATGTTGAATTGCAACAATACCGACAGCTGTGATTGGTGTTGTGTAAATTCCTTGCTTAGCCGCTTGGCGATTGACAAACGGTCAAGAGAATGCATGTGAGAAAAAAGTGAAGGAATGTACTTGGTCTTCCTGCTTTGCAGCGTCCCGATTAAGTGCCATTGAAACAACCTGGCACATTCTCCCAGTTCTTCTTGTTTCTGCTGGGTGTCGCCCACATAATTTTCACCAAGAATAGAAACAAGATCCGTTGGTAAAGCCCGAATAACCTCAACTGGCTGTTTTTTGGTCACTGCAACGAGTTTGATCTTCTGTGGATCACGGCCAGCAGATTTTGCCGCATTGGATATCCTTTGCCGAATATTCTGAAGATTCAAAACAATTTGTTCACCACCGAGTACCATCAGCCATCAACCTGCCTCGCTGCAATAATTGCGGCGAATCTTCCTGTTTTTCCATTTTCACCACGGTGAGAATACCAATCCTGAGTGTTCTCATATGTACTGATATTAGCATGTTCTATGGAACGAATACCACATCCTGCCAAGGTGAATTCATTTGCCAACCACAAATTTAAGGTGGTGATTCCGTTTCGTGTCAATAACAAATCTCGCCAAACTGCCGGAAATACCTGCCTGGTTCTTTGAATTACCTCATCACCGACCTCATAGACATCGGGGCCGATCGAAGGACCTATTCCTGCGATAATGTCATTGGCAGAACAGCCGAATTCCTCGACCATGGCGAGGACTGCTTTTTCTGCGACCCGCAGCATGGTTCCCTGCCAGCCCGCATGAGCAATACCGGCAATGTTTTTCACTTTGTCGAATAACAAAACAGGCACACAATCAGCAAATCGCATCATCATTGTCACTTCAGGATGATCGGTAATAATCACATCTGCTTTTGAATGCGGTTCTCCCTGAAGCCTTGGCTGGTCTGCAATGGCCACATCGTCTCCATGCACCTGCCACACATCGAACCTGCTTTCAAACGGTCTATTGATCGCCCTGAATATTCGCAAGTGGTTTTCTACTACAGCAGCGGGGTCATCTCCGACAGTACCGCCAGTGTTGAGCGACTGAAATGGTTCCTTGGAGCAGCCTCCATACCGGGTGAATATAGCATTCAAAACCCCTGCATGATTGAATGTTTCAAATGAATAATAGATAAGCCCCTGCGACTCAGTAAAAGGCATACTTACTCTTCATGATCCTCTTTCGCTTCTGCATACGCAAACTTCTTGGAGAGATTGACCCTTGATTCACGCATGCTGTCCTCCACCTGCGGTAAAAGGTACCAGAATGTCATGATGCCAAACAATGCTCCCGTGACTACGCGAAATAACGGTGTGCTTTCACGAATGATCATCCATTCTGGTAAATTAATTCCCAAAGCCCCCGGAATCTGCGAGCCTCCATCCAGGCCGATCGGCACCATGCCAACCAGGATCCACACATACCATGCAATTGGCTTTATTCTGTTGCCTGTTGCCGCAAAGATGATGGAAACCAGCAGCATGGCGACATAAATCGCCAGACAACGCTGACACAAAGCGATTTTGTAACCAACATAATCATTGCCCAAAAAATCTCTGGCATCAACGAGATTGATACTGCCGGTAATGACACCCGTAGCGATCAATTCGTCGTAGGTGATCACCCCTTCGATGCCCGCCAATTCTCTTGGATAGTATAATTGCTCACCAAAGATAAAAAACGACCGGAAAGCCAGTTGATGGCAAAATGGTTTGTAGATGGTATAGAGTACTCTGGCTGGCAGCTCAGCGCCAACCTTCATCAGAACCGGCGCTAAAATCGACCCGCCTGCATACAAAACCAATATCAGTATGAACAAAACCATATAGTTTTTGGTGAGCCATTGGTTCAACCGATCAGTTTTGGTTATAGTTCTGCCCCTGGTGATTCTCTCCTTATACGCCGGATCCTCTTTTAGTTTTTCATGGCGATCATGAGCAGCTCGGATCGCCACCCTCAGGTCTCTTTCTGTTAATGGCGATTTCAAACGGTAAGGACCCACCTGCACCATTGGAGCTTCGTTACCAAGAAATTCAGCCATTCCTTTATCGGAGTTCAAATCAATATAAATTATGCGCACAGGAATGTCACCAGCCGCGCTGTGTATCAGTTTTTCTGTTTGTTTGGCTGCTTCAGTTTCTTTGTAGGCGTATACCGTAATAGTGATCATAACTTTCCTTCAGGCTGTGATTATGCTTCGATAACCTTAAATGTAGTGCTGGCAAACAGGCGATTAATTACGATATTTCCAGGGACAAGGCCAATATAGGGATATGTCCAGCGGAACACCCATTTTGAATCATCTGGTGTAGCATTTATACACCCATGCGAGCGGGGTGTGCCCCAATTGTTGTGCCAGAACGTTGAATGTAAGGCAATACCACTGCCAGTGAATAAACAGGTCCAGCCAATCCCTGGTGTGTCATAGCCATAACCGCTCTCTCCCCCAGACATATGCGTCGATACTGCCTTACGCCAAATGTAGAATTCGCCGGTTGGCGTTCTCCATTTATCTATTTGTTCACCGAGATAATTGAACTTCGTTCCGGAAGATATGCGACAGTGATAGACTTCACGTCTGCCTTCCATGCAGGAGAGAGTTTGTTGATCAAGATCAACCACCACTTGTTTCTCTTCGACCTCGGGATGTATCGGGGTAACCTCATCTTCTGTTATTCGTCTGAATGCCGTTGCATCCGCCCAGAATATATCACCATAGCTACCATGATGCTCAAGGACACGGTATTGTTGCCGACCATCTTCCAGTGTGCGGATATCATCCACCCACATTATTTGTGAGTAATACAGGCGCGGGAAGATGGCTTCCTTCAGCCACGGAGAACGGACAGGTGGGTTTGCCATGGTGAAATCCACATAAGGCACAGTTACCTCAGCCCAAAAACCCCTGCCGATTTCTGTTTCAGGCAAGTTTGTTTCTACCGGATTCGGGCGATAAAAAACCGGTTGAACACTGGGGGCATACAGGTAACCATCCGGGGTCTCGACCCATGTTTTTGAGAAAACACCCATAGGGCGCTCGCCAATGACCTCGCGCAACCAAACGACCATAGCATCTTCGTACAGAACACCCACAGAGGGACTGTTCGCTGAAGGGCGCAATCGAATATCCAAACGCCCTACGCAAACCCGCCCCAGACGTTCTGCGTCAGACCATTCTGTGGTTTGCTGACGCCAATGTTCGAATGGGTTAATTAAAAAACCCCCGGCCACCGCCAGGCTTTGCTTCATAAAATTCCTGCGACTCATTTTTTTCTTCATGTATTCATTCCCTCAATCATGCTACGTTGATTTTTTCTTTCAACCGTTTGATGGTCTCTTGAATGAAATTATCGTTCGTTATATTTATATCAATTGCACCCACAGGACATACCTCATAACACCGGCCGCAGCCAACGCAGTAATCACCCATGAATGCCTTGCCATCCACCAGGGTCAGATTGTGTGTCATGCACACATCATCTGCGGTGCATTTTCCACAACCAATGCATAACTCAGCATTAACACTCACCTCAATGCCGGGCATTTTCTGCACTTTGCTGGCGATGTCCTGATGCAAATCTGGGAGTACTTTGTATAAACAACAGCAAGGACAACAATTGCACACCGTAAGCAGTCTTCCCCCCGGATGAACGCCCATCCATTGTGTATCGATTTTATTCTTGCCAATCAGGTGGATCAAGCCATGCTGTGCGGCAAGATCAATACGGGCAATAGCCTCTTCTTTCGTCGCCAAATGTCCCAGTTTGGGGTTGATACCCATAACCGCCTCACCCATAAAGATACACCCCAGTTCAATGGGATAATCTTTACACTGCATATTGTCGCGGCAAAGACATTTGTCCATCAACCAGATGTGGTTGGCCTCATTGATAAACTCTCTGATCACAGTGGAAGGCAGGCTAATACTGGGTGTTTGCTCAATATCTTCCTGCACCACAACTCTGATTTCTGTTTGGGTATCCAGCCCTGATTCATAGCCCCACGCAGAGGAAGAAAAACTGCCTGAATCATCTGGTAAAAATGTGTTGACAAATTTGTCAGCGTCGTTTATGTCTCGTGACACAACTTCGCGGATTACCTGGTCTTTGGGTAAGTAAAAAATTTCATCGCCATGAAACAGGAAGAAGTCCACCAATTTCTTTAATAAATTGGAATTCTTGGTCCAATTGGCAATGGGGAAACGTTCTGTAAAAAAGTGTTGGATTATTTTTACAAACCAGATGGGACGTGCCATGAAACCTCAAAGATGTCCTTGTAATATCAATAAGTATGGATAATTCTACCCTATTTTTTTATAGAATTCATTAAGAAATTGCCAATCCATTCTCAATCGCCTGCCTGGTCTTTCAAGTATTGATCAAACCATCCGCTGATTTGTTCCAACCGCACAATGCGCCTGTCTGTGCGCCCGCCCCTCGACAATCCGTGTGATTCATCAGGGAACCTGACCATTTTCGACGGAACATCAAGATACTGGAGCGCAACGAACACCTGCTCGCTTTGTTCAATGGGACATCGAAAGTCAGATTCTGAATGAATGAGCATTGTCGGTGTACTGGCATTGCCAATATACGCGATGGGGGAATAACGCCAGAACAGATCAAAATCGATGAACGGCGGGAAAGTTTCGTCGCCTTTGGCTACCATCCCTTGGGTTGCCCAGCTCATGTCACTGGATCCCCACATGCTGGTTAGGTTGCTCACACAGCGCTGTGAGACCGCCGCAGCAAAACGATTGGTATGGCCTATAATCCAGACAGTCATATACCCGCCATAGGAACCTCCGGTAACACCCATACGCTCCTGATCTATATACGTTTGTTCTTGTATGTAGTCAACCCACGCCATCAGGTCTCCGTAATCTTTGTTGCCCCAATCACCCAAAATAGCTTTGCAATGATCTTCGCCATATCCGGTGCCGCCACGCGGGTTGGTGTAATACACAACATATCCCTGGGCTGCGAGGAAATAAAATTCATGCATGAAATTTTTGCCATACTGGGCGGTAGGCCCGCCATGAATTTCGAGAATCGATGGATATGTCTTGCCTTCCTCAAAATCTGGAGGAAATATAATCCATCCTTGCAAGTCATTGCCATCCGGCCCTTTGAACCACACTTCCTCAACAGTTCCGAGGTCAAGTTCTTCCACCAACGCTTGATTGTGGAAAGAGAGTTGTTTGGTGTCATTCTCGGCCATCTTCGTAGAAAAGACTTCTGCCAATCGATCGATACCAGCCGAAATGAAAGACAGCATGTCTTCATTCGCTGAAAAACAAGGAGAGCCCACCGCACCGCCTTCGTCAATGAGAAATTCCACATCCCCGCCAGCGGCTGGCAGGGCTGCCAGCAGAGTGCTGCCATGGTAATCAATTTGGAAGATGAGCTTTTTGCCATCATTCGACCAATGAGCGGGCATCAGTTCCATCGGGCTCACATCAGTCAATGTATGTGATTCACAGGAGAAGTCATATCCTTGCGTCAGCCGCTTCACCTCACCAGTGTCTAAAGCAATGGTAAACAGCCGCGTATAACCATGCCACAAAGTTTTTCCTTCAGTGCCGAAAAAAGCCAAAATCTTGCCATCTGGCGAAAAGGAAAGATGATGCTTTCCACCCACCACAGAAGGTAAGACCCTTGTTGTTTTATCAGACAGTGAATAGAGGTAGATCTCATCTTTCCACGGCTCGAACTCCGGCCGTTCAGCACGGTTGGAAACAAAAGCAATTTGCTTGCCGTCCGGTGAGAATGTTGCGCTGTCTTCACCATATCGGTCATCGTCAGTCAACTGTTCTGCCGTGCCATCGTCAGCTTTGATGAGCCATAGATGAGGTCTTCCTTGTTGCAAATAACCAACACCGTCCATCTTATACCGCACATTATCATACTCGCGATATACAACACCCAATTTCTTCTTTTTCTCATCTTTCATACGCTCAATGAAATCTTCATCTGCCAATGTGACCGTGGCAAGCATCGTCTTACCATCAGGACTCCAGGCAAACGAACTGATCATCCCTTTGAGGTCGGTAAGTTTTTTCGCTTCACCTCCGCCAAAGTGAATCGTATAGAGTTGGGCAGGCAGGTCTGTATTGTCTCTGTTTGACAAAAAAGCAATCGTTTTTCCATCGGGTGACCATTCAGGGCTGTTGTCAGATTGATTGCCTGTCGTAAACTGCGCGGGTTCTCCCCCATCAGTCGAAACCACCCACAGATTCGCAAACTTTTTTTCTGAATCCTGATCTACCCTTTGCACGACATAAACAACGCTTTTTCCGTCAGGTGAAATGCGCGCATGCGAAATGTTCTTAATTGTATATAGGTCTTTGGCAGTGATATTGCGGTTCTCAGTCATGGTATTCCTCAACTTCTTCATGTATACAGGTCGGATTTTTTGATAAATTCATACACGGACAATGGTAAAAACTTTCTCACTGATTTCCCGTTTTTGGTGTTTTTTCGAATATCCCGGGACGATATATCGATACACGGCATATCAACAAATGATATTTTCTGCCCAATGTCTGGCAATTGTTCATCCAACTTTGTAAAGTCAAGAGGTGTGCCCGGCCGGCGAGCAACAATCAAACCATCCAGGTACTCATGCACCAATTCTGCGGCATGATACCAATTAGGCAAGCCTGTAAGTGAATCAGCGCCTAATAAGAAGAAGAGTTTGTCATCAGGCGCCAGGCTTTGCTTAATCAAACGCGCTGTATCACAGGTGTAGTAAGGCGGATCCCTCTCCACATCAATGGAACAGTATTCTGACTCAGGTTGCCCTTCGATGGCTAGTTTGACCATTTGGATGCGCTGGTCAAGGCTGGCATGTGTCTGATTTTTGAAAGGTGAAATAGGCGTCAGAACCCACAACAACCGATCCAGCTGCATTTGCTCCGCAGCGTGGATTGCCAGGAACAGATGACCCAAATGCGGCGGATCAAATGTTCCGCCGAAAAATCCCATTTTTTGAGACATAAATTAATCCTGCCACTCCAGCTCATATTCACCGATTTTGACTGTATCTCCCGGTTCAACACCCGCCTCGATCAGAGCGTGTTCGATAC
>Ga0334882_1001925_pt1 | contig 22980 bp, 23 predicted proteins | sample GraSluR1_MG_5_FD_207226 | JGI IMG/M metagenome (GOLD analysis project Ga0334882, IMG submission 207226) | Sludge microbial communities from methane-producing bioreactor in Wageningen University, Netherlands - Granular Sludge_15_04-R1 | ecosystem: Engineered > Bioreactor > Anaerobic >...
CCACCCTTGAGCGGGCCGGAAGGTGCTCGGAGTACCTGACCAGGCTCGAGATCCCCATCCTCGGCATCTGCCTCGGCCTCCAGGTGATGGCCGAGACCTTCGGCGGGAGGGTCGAGAAGGGTGCCGTTGGCGGGTACGCTGAGGTGGAGGTCGAGGTGCTGGAGGAGGACGATATCCTGAAGGGCCTCGCCCCGAGGATCAAGACCTGGGCCTCCCACGCCGACCAGGTCGTCTCCCTCCCGCCGGACTTCCGGGTTTTAGCGAGGTCGGAGGTCTGCGAGATCGAGGCGATGGGGCACAAGAAGCGGCCCCTCTATGGAGTCCAGTGGCACCCCGAGGTCGTCCACACCGAAGGGGGCATCAAGCTCCTGGAAAACTTCCTTGAGGTATGTCGGAGATAGAGAGGTCCGCCGGTCCCAGCGGCATCGAGGAGATGCTGGAGGAGCTGGCGCTCCAGCTGGAGGGGGCCGAGAGCCTCTCCGCGGAGACCATCGCCCGCGAGATCATGCGGATCGGCTTTCGTTGCCGGCGTTGCGGCGACTGCTGCCGGGGCGAGGAGAACAGCGTCGTCGTCTTTCCCTTCGAGGTCAGGACGATCACGGCCGATACGGGCGGAGGGTGGCTTGCGGCGGCGGAGCCGCCGGTCGAGGGGGAGTGGGACTGCGAGGGGAACTTTCACACCCTGGAGTGGCGGCTCCGAAAAGAGGGCCGGAACTGCCGATATTATTCGAACAGCGGGTGCCGGATCTACGGCGGAAGGCCCCTCCTCTGCCAGACCTACCCTTTTTACTTAGAGGACGGCCGTCTCCGCTGCTCCGAGTGCCGGGGTCTCGGGGGTGAGATCGGGACCGAGGACTCTCTGAAATTGGCCGAGCTTCTCAAAAGAAGGCAGATCGTCGAGATCCGGGAGGCGATCGAGCTTCTCCTGAAGTATGAAGACTTCGAGAGGGGCGAGCCCTCGCCTTTCGGCAGATGCATCGTCCACGACAGCGAGGGCGTCCACGAGGTCGCGTGGTCTGAGATTCCCGGGGCTCTCGGCCGGAGGCTCCGGCGGGCGGGTGGCTGGTAGCCGATCTCACCTACCCTCATCCAGGGCCTCGTACTCCAGGGTGCCGATGGCGTGCTTGAAGACTATCATCTTCTTCCCCTTCCCCAGGTCCAAGAGGAGCTCGTAGTTGTTCTGCGCCTCAAGCTTCGCTATCAGGGGCCTCCCGTCCAGAAGCCTGATCGTCACCTTCTGGCCCAAAGCCCGGGGGATGAACTGTTTCGGCTTCGCCGTATCCTTCTTCCCCTCTTCCTCTCCCTTCTCATCCAAGAACATGATCTTCCGCTCCTAAAATGATACCCAGCTCCTAAAGATTCCGAATTGTCCCGTCGAGGATCCGCCTTCCCTCCTCCGACCGGAAGAGGGGAGGCTCCCACTCCTCGACGATCTTCGTCCTCGCCCTCTTCTCCTCTTCTCCCGTCCCTTCGCCGCCTGCGTATCCGATCTCGTCACCGACCCAAACCCGGCGGATCAGAATCCCCCTCCTCTGCCATGCTGGGCTCTTGGCGAGGTTAGCGCCCCTGTGAAAGAGCATCTCGTGGATCTCGGCCCCCTTCATCCCCCGCAGGCGGCCCATCGCCTCGCGGGGGGCGAGGCCGTCCTCGATGAGGGCGTAGAAGCCGCTGGAGAAGACGTGGTTTCTCCAGGCCTCGTCCTGCCTTCCTGCGAAGTACTCGACGACCTCTTCGGGACAGAGGGGGATCGACCTTGCGTCCATGGCCACGGCCTTTCCGAGGCCGATGGAGAGGAGGCCCGAGAGGGACCCCGCCACCACCGAGTCTATCTTCTCCAGCCGGCCGTTGAAGGGAGCCTCCAGAAAGAGGATGCTGACCTCGTCGGAGAAGGTGAAGGCGAAGGCGGGGGCGAGCCCCGACTCCTCGACGAACGCCCCTGCGGCCGTCGCCATCGCCCTCGCGAATTCGAGGTCGTAGGGCTTATTTGTCTTCCGGAGGAGCTTTCCAAAACCTCTGCCGTCTGCCCGTACCACCAGGGGGGCCCGGACCCGGAGGTCGGCGTAAACCTCCCGGCTCTCAGCCCTTCTTTTCATCGCTGTAAGGCACGGGCACGGTGCCGAAGTGCTTGGTGATTATGATGTCCCCGACGGCGGTGACCCCCCGGTAGGGTATGATGATGCCCCTCCCCTTCAGGTCGAGGAAGGACCTGTTGACGTTCCCGAGGGCGAGGCCGCTCACCTCCCCCACATCCGGATCGAGGACCACGTCGTCGACCCTTCCGACGAAGATCCCCCGCTGGGTGTAGACGTCCTGATCCAAAAGTGCTGTGATCTCTATCTGCAATCTAGTCCCCTCCTCATCGGTTGTTGCTCTTTAATCTTAAATCTTCTGATCAGTTCGGCGGAGGAGAGGGTATCGCCACCATAAACTGTCTCGGATCGGGCTGAGGGCGTCCCTCGCGCGAAAACCCCCAGCGGGGGCGGAGAAGTGGCTTCAGGCCAAGCTCTGGATCTGCGGGCCGGTCCTGGATGATACAAAAGAGGCGGCCTCTGGCCGGGGTAGATGCCGGTCAAGGTGATGGAAAGTTGGGAGGGAGCCCCCCTCCCAACGCCCCCCCTTCGTCGATCCACCCCTCCCTTTGGGGCGATCTATATCATATCGATTCTGGGAGACGAAGATCCTCCCAGCGCCGGCTTTCTCTTATCGTTGTAAGGTAGGAGGATCAGCGGATTCTGCCGATCCCTCCGGCGGCTTAGGGGTCACCAGGTTATGGTGAACTCCTTCACCTGGTAGCTGTCCCAGCTGTCGTATCCGGCGTGGTTTCCGTCCCTGATCCAGACGTTCACCTGGCTCGTTCCCACGTCAGAGGCTGTCGTCTGCCAGGTCCACCTGTTGCTCGCCGTCCATCCCGTCATCTCCCTCCAGGCGTCTCCTGTAGAGGGCCCCCTCAGCCAGAACCGGTAGAATATCTGGTCCCCGTCGGGGTCTACGGCTTTCGCCGTCCAGGTGACCGCCGAACCCGCGACGACGGGGCTTCTCCAGTTCGGTTCAAGGCCCGTCGCCGTCGGGGGCCTGTTCGCTCTGGGGGCCGCCACCTGGAAGTCCCTCACCTGGTAGCTGTCCCAGCTGTCGTATCCGGCGTGGTTTCCGTCCCTGATCCAGACGTTCACTTGGCTAGTCCCGAGGTCGGAGGAGGTGGTCTGCCAGGTCCACCTGTTGCTCGCCGTCCATCCCGTCATCTCCCTCCAGGCGTCTCCTGTAGAGGGCCCCTTCAGCCAGAACCGGTAGAATATCTGGTCCCCATCGGGGTCGGTAGCTGTAGCCGTCCAGGTGACGGAGGCGCCCGGGAGGGCGGGGCTTCCCCGGCTGGGGGAGAGGCCCGTCGCCGTGGGGGGCCCGTTCGTCCTGGGGAGGGCGACGCTGAACTCTCTTGTCAGGCTGCACTTGGAGCCGTCGGGGCCCGCGTTCCGCCCGTCCTTGACGCTGACGCAGACCGAGCTCGTCCCGGCATCCGAGGGGGCCGTCCTCCAGGTCCACCTGTTGCTCGCCGTCCATCCTGTCATATCCTTCCAGGCCCAGCCCGTCGAGGGGCCCTTCAGCCAGAACTTGTAGAGGATGGCGTCACCATCGGGATCCGTCGCCATGGCAGTCCAGGTGACGGCCGTCCCTGCCGTCGCGGGACCTGCGACATTCGGATAGAGGTCGGTGGCCACTGGTTGCTGGTTATACCAGCTTCTGCCCGGCCGCGGGCTCGTCCAGAGGCCTGAGGTCCAGGGGTCGCGGCCTTCTGGGGGCACCTCCGGCCAGAAGTAGCTTCCGAAGCTACTCCTATAGTAATATGCCCCATCAGGAACGGGGGTCGGAAGGCTGTAGCCGGACCAAGAGATGGATGAATAGGTCATGCCGGACCCCGTGCTCTGAATAGTCGCGATGCCAGCGGCGTTGGCGGAGGATACCGCCGTAGCCAGAACCATCAATAGGAGCGAGATCGTCCCCATGACGTAAGGAAGGTTCTCCTTGACGAGCGCCTCCCGCCCCAACCTTCTCAGGGACTCCTCTCCCAGTTTAGTCGTAACCAATCCCCCTACCATGCTCAATCACCTACATCTTCAGCGCATCTTCAGCGAACCATACGCCAACCAAGCCTGGCCTGGGAAATTTAAAAGCCTATTTTTCATGTTGGGTCCCTGTTAGTCGATTTTTGCTCGTCTCGGTTATGTGAACCGCCTGTGAAACTCGTATAGGCGTCCGGGGGATGGAGGGAAGAGAAGGCGGTGGATGGAACATAGGTCATTTTCAACGAATTAGGGGGACACGATCTCTCAAATACAGATTAGTTTTTATACTAGAGTTATCCCAATAGTCGACCATGAGACTTCTAACTATATTCGATTTAGTTCTGATCCTCTCTTCGACGGTCATGGTGGCTGCTGGGTCTTACGGCCTTAAATATGATATCGGAGGCAAGGGGGAACCATTTGGTGGGGACGGTTTTCATGGAGCCCATTCGGTTCGATTAGATTATGATCAAAAAATAAGGTATGTCAGGATCGATTTTTTGGAGCCAATATCTTTTGATGATTTAGATGAGCTCTGTATGCATATTAAGCCTCTCACCGATAGTGGTTATATTTATATAGAATTATGGCTTGATGGTGATGGAGATGAAAAGTGGACCAGTAGCAGCAAATCCGACTTAAAGCTATTTACGTCGAGATATGGCGTCGAAGGTATGGGATTGGAGATCGATGAATGGACAGAGCTCAATAGCCTGGACCTCGAATATGGGAGATCCAGAGCAAATCCTCAGAAATTCAGTATTCAAGAATGGATTGATGAGACAGAAAATTTAAATTTAATACGATTGTATGTCAGGTTTGAGACCTCCTCGAAAAAGCTTCCGTCTGAGGGTGCCATCTGGCTCTTCGATTACTTCAGCATAAACGGCATGATCGCCAGCTTCGAGCCGGGCGAGGGCCCGAACGTGAAGGTCGGAAAGCCGAGCAGGATAAGCCAGGGGGGCAAGATCACCTACATCATAACCTACGGCAACGACCTATTGGAGCCGATAACAAACCTGGTGATCGTGGAGCATTACGACCCGAGGATGTCCATCATCTCGGCAGACCCGCCGCCTGACCCGGGGACCAGTAACGTCTGGACGATAGGGACCCTCCTTCCTGGAGAATACGGCCAGATCGTCGTGGTGATGAAGATGGTGAAGCAGAACTTCGTCGCGGAGGTGGATGGAGAGGTCTCTGGGGAGGGGTTCGTCTCCGTCCGGCGGAGGTTCACCACCAATCGAGAGCCCTCATTGATAGTGAACCAGGTGAGGATATCCTGCGACCAGTTCGAGAGGAGTGGGCGGGTCGCGACGCCGGTGAAGGCGATCGTCGGGACGACCCTCAGCTTCGCTGAGCACGGCTCGGGAAGGTACAGATCGGAGGAGGTCCTCAGCTACAGGACCTCCAGGATGAAGATGGAGCGGTCCTTCGACGCCGTCAAATCCCCGACGGCCTTCGCCCTCCCCCTGGGCCGCGCCATCCGCTTCGACTCCGCGTGGAGCGCAAGCCACCTCTGCATCGACGAGAAGCGGGGCTCGATGATCCGGGAGCGGTACCTTCGCGCCGACCGGCTCAACTCCACCGGCCAGGCTGAGGTCAGAAGCACGAGGCTCCGGCTCAGCTCCGAGGCGAACTTCACCGGGATGGCGATATACGAGATCGAGAGCCACACCGATGAGAGGGATGCCGCCATCACCAGCGTCTTCGATGGGAGCTACTCATTGAAATGCGGGAGCGAGGTCTACAAATGATAGGCAGAGACGGATATCGATGCGGGGCCTGAAGATCGTCGCTTCATTGGGTGAATGAAAAGGCAGGAAGAAGAATAGATCACCAAATGAGCAAAAGGGACGATGGATGAGAGGGCGGAGGGAGATGCCCTCTCATCCTCATAGGAGGTCTGGCGATCTGTTGTTTCCCACTCCCCTTCCCGCAGAGATACCCTAACACCCGCTCCTTTAAATGATTATTTTTCACGTGCGGTTCACGTTGGTTTCATCTGAAATCCGGGCCGCCGATAACCGCAACCCTATTATCCTCGGAATTGGCCAAAAGGCCCCTATGGGCATCAACGTCCCCCAGTTCATCGATGAAGCCATAGCAGAGATTCGCCGCACAGTAAAGGGAAGGGCGGTCATCGGCCTCTCAGGGGGCGTGGACAGCTCCGTCTGCGCCTTTCTAGCCCGGGAGGCCCTTGGGGATCGTCTCATCCCGGTCTACGTCGACAGCGGCCTGATGCGGCTGAACGAGTCGAAGAAGATCGCCGAGATGTTCTCCGACTTCAACCTGATCACCGTCACCGCCGAGGACCGGTTTTTGGGCGCCCTCGCCGGGGTGACCGACCCCGAGGAGAAGAGGAAGGTGGTGGGCGAGACCTTCATCCGGGTCTTCGAGGAGGAGGCGAGGCGGGTCGGCGCTGAATACCTGATCCAGGGGACGATATACCCGGACCTGATCGAGTCGGAGGGGGGGATCAAGTCCCATCACAACGTCGGGGGCCTTCCGCTCCATATGGATTTCAAGGGGATAGTCGAGCCCCTCCGGGACCTCTACAAGGACGAGGTGAGGGCCGTCGCCCGGGGGCTCTCGATGCCGACGGAGATCTGCGAGCGGATGCCGTACCCCGGCCCCGGCCTCTCCGTCAGGATCCTCGGCGAGGTGACCCGGGAGAGGCTCGGGGTCGTCCGGATCGCCAACGCCATCGTCGAGGAGGAGCTGAAGGGGTTTTTGCCCTGGCAGGCCTTCGCTGCGGTCCTGGGGAAGGCGACCGGCGTCAAGGGCGACATCCGGGCCTACGGTTACGTCGTGGCGGTGAGGGCCGTCTCCTCCCGGGACGCCATGACCGCCGACGTTATCGAGCTTCCCTGGGATGTTTTGAGGCGGATATCCCACAGGATCGCCGGGGAGATCCCCGAGGTCTCCAGGGTGGTCTACGATCTGACGCCAAAGCCGCCGGGGACGATCGAGTTCGAGTGATCTCCTGGAGTTTCAGAGGACCCCTTTGGTGCTGAGGACGAGGGTACCCTCCCTCCTCATAGCCTCCTTCAGAGCGAGCCCCAGGGCCTTGAAGATGATCTCGGCCTGGTGGTGGTCGTTTTCGCCCTCGAACCTGATGTGGAGGGTGAGCCGGCCCCCCTCCGTCAGGGCCGAGAGAAACGCCGCCACATCCTGAGTCGGCAGGTCCCCGACGAGGTCGCCGGCAAACTCGCCCCTCATCACCAGGTAGGCCCTCCCGCTCAGGTCTAGGGCCGCCGAGGCAAGGGCCTCATCCATGGGGGCTGCCGCCCAGCCGTACCTTCTTATCCCCCGCTTATCCCCCAGGGCGGAGGCGATCGCCTCCCCCAGGGCGAGCCCCAAGGCCCTCGACCTCTGGGCGGAGATCCCCCCTCCGGCCTTAGCCGAGAGGTCGATCCCGCTCATCCTCGCGAGGGCGCTCAGCATGTGGTCGAGGAACCCCGACCCGGATTCAAGGACCGAGTTCCCTTGGCCATCCAGGTCCAATTCGACGACTGCTCGCGCCCCTCCGACCTCGGAGCTTCCCTCACCCCTCCTCAAGACTCCACCTCCACGCCTCCTCCATAAACCCTAGATCGATCTCCATGAAACCTCCACAAACCCTCCATGACCGATCAATATCAGGATCGGAGGGCCGAGAGGGCGTCTCTGAAGTCGAGCTTTCCCGTATATATCGCCGTCCCGACGACCGCTCCCGCGGCGCCCGCGCCCCTCAGGACCAGGAGGTCCCCGACGGTGGTGACCCCTCCGGCGGCGACGACCGGGATCTCCACCGCCTCCACGAGCCTCCTCGTCGGCTCGGGGTCGATCCCCCGGACCTGACCTTCGACGTCGATGTTGGTGAAGAGGATCGAGCCCGCCCCCCGCTCCTGGAATAGAAGCCCAAGCTCGATCGCCCCCTTCTCCAGGTTCCGCTGCCACCCCTCGGTGGTCACCTTCCCGCGCCTCACGTCCAGGGCGACCATCACCCTCTCCTTCCCGAACTCCTCCGCAACCTCCGTCACCATCTCAGGGCGGGCGAGGGCCGCCGTCCCCAGGATCACCCGGTCGACGCCCAGGTCAAGGAGCGAAGCCGCATCCTCCGGGGACCTGATCCCGCCCCCCACCTGGATGAAGAGGTCGAGGGTCTCGACGATCTCCTGGAGGATGGGGCCGTTGATCCGGACCCCCTGGATCGCCCCGTCCAGGTCGATGATGTGCAGGGTCGAGGAGCCCATCTCGGCCCACCGGACCGCCTCCGCCAGGGGGTCGTCGAGGGATACCACCTCCGTTCCCGGGACGCCGCCGACGAGCTGGACGCATCGGCCGCCGCGGAGGTCGACGGCCGGGAAAAGATCGAAAGCCATGGATAGGACCTAGACCTTCGGAGGGCTTAAGTTTTGGGGCTCCTAGGACCAGAACCTCTTCGTCCTGGCGTACTCCCGTTCCGCCTTGAGGATGTCGCGGTAGAAGTCGGCCTCATCTCTCCTGAGGTTCCGCATCAACCTCGCCGCCGTCTCGGGGCCGAGGCCCCGGCTCGCCAGGGCGACGGCGGCGGCCTTGCCGTAGGTGAGGACGAGGTTTGCGTTCCGGTAGACCCGCTTCGTCCTCCGCCGGTCCTCGGGGGTCTTCGCCCCCTCCGGCTTCTTGACGATCCTGATCTCCTCCTCCTCCCAGGGCTTGAGGGCAGCCACCATCCGGGAGCCGCAGACGGGGCACTCGGGGACCTCGGGGACGTTCTTGACCATCCGCAGCGACTTCCAGCCTTTGCATTGGACGCAGAAGAGGATCACCCGGTCGTTCATGATCCGGTCTTTGAGGAGGTCGATGACGGCACCGTCGGCCCGCTCCGGGGTCGTCACGTCCCTCCCGCCCCGCCTTCCCTCGGCGCCGATGGGGCTCGCCGAGGAGGTGGTGATGGCGATCTTCCCCGCCCTCAGATCCTCCAGAACCTCCCTCGCCCGGTCGACGTCGATCCTGTCGAAGAGGACCTCCCGCATCGCCTCCTCGCCGATGACCCCGTCGACGAAGAGGCCGAGGACCCTCTTCAGGCTCACCACCTCCCGGTCGAGGTCCCGGCGGAGGGCCCCGAACCTCCGGGCGACGTGGACCATCCTCCAGGTGAAGAGGGAGGTGTTCTTGAGGGTCATCTCCAGGATCGGGGCGAGGTGGTCCGGGTCCGTTCCGGCGAGGAGGGCTGCCACCTCCTCCGGCAGAATAGGCCTCGGCGTCTCCAGGCCGATCCGATAGGGGTCGACGTCCAGGGCCACGGAGGTCCCGAGCCTCGCCGAGAGGAGGGCGGTCAGGACCCTTCCCAGGGCCTCGTTGGCCTGGTGGCCGAGGCAGGCGTTGATGGTGATGTAGGTCCCGTCCCCCTCGACGACGATCGTCCTCTCATCGGGGACCGGGAGATGAGCCGCAAGCTGCCTTTTTATCAACTTAACGAAGGCCGAGGCCGCCTCCTCCTCGACGGGGTAGCTCTCCATCAGGAAGGCTAGGGCCGCAGCCTCGCCACCACCTCCCCCGCCATCGCCGCTCCCCTCACCTTCCAGGTGGCGGGCGACCCTTCCCCGGACCTCTCCCGCCTCCTGGGCCACCTCCCAGGGGACGGGGATCTCCTCCCCCGACCAGGAGGGGATCTCACCCCCCCTCTGGATGGGGGCGACCCTGATCTCCGCCTCCTCGTCGACGACCTCCACGATCTCCCACATCTCCCCCCTGGAGACGAAGGTCGCCCCCGGCTCGGCGAAGTTGACGACGAAGGCCTCGTCGAGGGTCCCCACGGGCTTCCTCCCGACGACGTCGTAGACCCGGTACCTCTTCTCGTCGGGTATCATCGAGAGGTTCTGGTAGTAGTACTGCCAGGACTTCCTCCTCCGCCGGAGGACGCCGCCCTCGAAGAAGACGAGCCGATGGCCAGCTATCTCCGCCGCCACCTCCTCCAGCTCCGGGAAGGAGAGGTCCCGGAAGGGGCGGGACCTGGTGACGATCTCAAAGCACCTTTTGAGGGCGACCTCGCCGAAGTCGAGGGCGAGCCCCACCAGCTGGTTTGCCAGGACGTCCTTCGGCCGCTCGTGGAGCCTCGTCCCCTCCAGCACCCGAGAGTTCGCCCTCCTCGCTATGGCGGCGGCTTCGGCGACGTCGTCGGGGGATGTGGCTATGATCGTCCCCGCCGAGGTCCTCCCCACCCGGTGGCCGGACCTTCCCACCCGCTGGACGAGGCGGGATACCTCCCTGGGGGAGCTGTACTGGATGACGTGCTCCACGTCTCCTATGTCTATCCCCAGCTCCATCGACGAGGTGCAGATCAGCCCCCGGAGCCTCCCCGCCTTGAAGGCCTCCTCCGCCTCGATCCTCGCCTCTTTCGAGAGGCTCCCGTGGTGGACCCCGATCCTCTCGCCGAGGATCCTGAAGCTCGACCCCAGGATCTCGGCGGCCTGGCGGGTGTTGACGAAGACGAGGCACCTCTCCCTCCGAACAGCCTCCCGGATCACCCGGATCTGGGCGGCGAGGCTCGGGTCGCACTCCAGCTCCTTTGCGAGGGCATAGTCGCCTGCCTCCGGCTGAGGGGATATCACCTGAAACCTCGCCTCCCTCTCCACGTCGGCCTGGACGATTCTGCACCTCCGGTGGGGACCGACGAGGAACTCGGCGACGACCTCCGGGGACCCGACGGTCGCGGAGAGGCCGACCCTCTGGAACTCCCCCGCCACCTCCTCCATCCTCTCCAGGACGACGGCGAGCTGAGACCCCCGCTTTGAAGCCGCCAGCTCGTGGACCTCATCGATGACGACGGTCCTGACTCCCCGGAGGGACTCCCGGAGCCGCTTTCCGGTGAGCATCACCTGGAGGGTCTCCGGCGTCGTGATGAGCAGGTCGGGAGGCCGCAAGGATTGGGCCCTCCGCTCCGCCTGGGTCGTATCGCCGTGGCGGACGGCGACGGATACCCCCAGCTCTTCTCCCCAGGACCGGAGGCGGGAGAGCATGTCCCTGTTGAGGGCCCGGAGGGGGGTGACGTAGATGGCGGAGATCCGGCCGAGGGCCTCATCCTCGTCGATTCCGGGGCGTTCTCTTCCCCGCATGCGACCCTCGGACCTCGTCTCCCACCGCATCCCGTCGCCGGGGGAGGACCTCTCCTCGCCCCTCGGGCGGCCCCTCCCCGCCTCCATCCCGGCGGTCCCGGTCCGGGGCCTGGCCCTATCCCGGAGGACCCTGTGGAATAGGGGGAGGGCGGCAGCCTCGGTCTTGCCGGTCCCGGTGGGGGCGATGAGGAGGAGGTGCTCTCCGGCCAGGATAAGGGGTATCGCCCTCTCCTGGGGAGCCGTCGGCTCAGCTATCCCCTGGCGGGCGAGCATCCCCCGGATCTCCGGCCGGAGCCTCGAGAAGGCGGTCACAACCCATAAGTCCACCCTGCTCTAATAATAGCCTCGCGTGGAGGAGTTTTTTTGCAGGTGGCGGTAGTCGGAGCCGGAGAGTACGAGGAGAGGAGGTGCTCCCTCGCGAGGGAGCTGGGGAGAAAGATCGCCGAGGGCGGCCACGTCCTGATCACTGGGGGCCTGGGCGGGGTGATGGAGGCGGCCTGCCAGGGGGCGCGGGAGGTGGGAGGCGTCACCGTCGGGGTCCTGCCGGGGGAGAAGGAGGCGGCCAACCCCTTCGTCGCGGTGGCGATAGGGACCGGGATGGGCCACGGGAGGAACGCCATCCTCGTCCGGAGCGCCGACGTCGTCATCGCCCTCCCGGGGCTTTACGGCACCCTCTCCGAGATCGCCCTCGCCCTGAAGATGGGAAAGCTGGTCATCGACCTCGGCGACTGGAACGTCGAGGGGATGCGGAAAGCTGAGAGCCCCGAGGAGGCGATGCGGATCGCGGAGGGGAGGGGGGGCGAAGGGTCGAGGATATGAGCTCTCCGGCGGGGAGGGGAGCTTCGGGGCGAATGGGGTTTCGATCTTCTCCGCCGGGAAGGGGGAAGGCCCCGGTCCTCGTCCCCCAAGCCCCGGATCCTCGAGTACCGGCCATCCCCTCTCGGAATCCTTATAAAGTCTTCCGCCGATCTGCTGTCCATGTCCAAATACAACTGGGTTTTGGCGCTCTTCCTCGTCTTTGCCGCAGCCTTCGCCTGCGGTTGCGTCGGCGAGGATGGGGCGGAAGAGGCTGCTCATGGCGCTGAAGGGGCCGCCGCTGAGGCGTCGGAGGCGGTCGAGGAGGCCGCCGAAGAGGCGGGCTCTGCTGCGGAGGAGGCTGCAGGAGAGGTCGAAGCGACCGTCGAGGAGGCTTCCGGAGCTTTAGAAGAGGCCGCGAGCGGGCACTGATACCGAAGCTCGTTCAGAATCTCGAGTTGAAGCTTCCCCTTTTTATTCTCTTTTTCCGCATGGTTCTCAAAAGGCCCCAATCCCCGTCAGTAGATCTTCTTCCATCCACAGTACGGCGGCTTTACCCCCCCGCCCCGGTCTATTCAGTCACCGGATGGCGGCTCAGGGCGGCTCGCCTCCACCTCCAGCTCCCCGATCCTAACCTCCTGGGCGAGGACCGCCTCCTCCAGATACTGGAGGATCTCGGCCTGGTGCTCCAGGTCCTTCAGCCTCGACTCGATGCTCACCTGGAAGTCGATGATGTTGAAGATCAGGGTAAGAAGGGCGCTGGCCATCGCGCAAGCTGCGGCGATCATGATGGCCCCCGCGTCAATCTCCACCGCCACCATTCCATCTCATCGATAAAATAAATGATCGCCGACCCATAAGGTCAGTCGCTTTATATCACAATTCTTCGCGCGGGCGCTACCTGCTGACTACGTCCGGCGTAATAAGGGAGTTTTCCGGGAGAGGGAAATGAAGGGGGATTTTTGGGGCCTCTCCCGGCCTCGATCCGATCATGGCAACGGAGGCCGCGCCCTTTGGGCTTTGGCCTCATAACCTGTACTTCTCCTCCGGCCTTCAAAAGGTCGAGGCTCGCGGGGCGAAAGTATTGGCCCCTCTGGATGGGGGCCGTTTCGGCTCCCAAAAGCTATAAGGGGCCTTGAGGCAAGGGCGGAGGTGGCATGACGATCCAGAGACCGAGAGGGACGAGGGACTTCCTCCCAATGGACTCCTTCAGGAGGAACGCCGTCAGGAGGAGGATGCAGGAAATCCTGGAACGGTGGGGCTACTCCGAGGTATCGACCCCCACCTTCGAGCATCTGGAGCTCTTCACCATAAAGTCGGGGCCTTCGATCATCGATGAGATCTACGCCTTCCAGGACAAGGGCGGCCGCGACCTCGCCCTGCGGCCGGAGCTGACGGCGTCGGTGATGAGGATGTACGTCGGGGAGCTCCAGAAGGCGGCAAAGCCCCTCCGCCTCCACTACTTTGGAAACTGCTTCCGGTATGAGCGCCCCCAGCGGGGCCGGTTCCGGGAGTTCTGGCAGCTGGGGGCGGAGCTCGTCGGAAGCGACCGCCCCGACGCCGAAGCGGAGGCGATCGCCCTGGCGCAGGAGCTGATAAAGAGCGCCGGAGTCTCGGGAGACCTCCACCTCGGCTACCTCGGCCTGATCCGGGCTATGATGAGGACGATCCCCGCCTCCGAGCGGCCGACGTTGATGAGGTTCATCGACAAGAAGGAACGGACCCTTCTGGCCGAGAAGCTCCAGGAGATCGGAAGAGACCACCTCGGCCTTCTGGAGCTTATCGACCTCAAAGGGCGACGGGCCCTGGATCGGGCGGCCGAGATGGCCGAAGACCTGGCCAAGATGTCAGACGACCTCCTGGACGATGAGGTGGAAGCAGGCGATTCGGAGATTGCATCCGCTGCCGGGGATCGCGTCGCAAGGTCCGATAGGGCCGCGCCAGCAGACCTGGATTTAGCTCACTTTGCAGAGCTGGTGGACCTTCTCGCTACCTACGGCGTCGAGGCTACGGTGGACTTCGAGATCGTCCGGGGTCTCGAGTACTACACAGGAACCGTCTTTGAGATCTACGCGACGGGGCTCGGCGCCCAAAATCAGATCTGCGGCGGCGGGACCTACAGCCTCGCGGCCCTCCTCGGCGGCCAGGAGACGAGGTCGACGGGCTTTGGGATCGGCTTTGATCGGATCATGGAGATCGTCACCCTGGAGGAGAGGCCGCCGGCGCCCGTGGCCGTCGTCTTCGTCCCCCAGGTCCGGGCCGAGGCTATCAGGGCGGCTAGGGCCCTCCGGTCCTCCGTCCCTCAGCCCATCGTCCTGGACGTGATGGGCCGGGGGCTCGGCGCCCAGCTGAAGCAGGCCTCCGCCATCGGGGCGAGCTTCGCCGTCATCGTCGGCCCGAAGGAGGTGGAGGAGGGGAGGCTCACCCTGAGGGAGATGTCCACGGGATCTCAGGAGAGCCTCCGCCTCGGAGAGGTGGCGGAGAGGCTGGCCCAGCGGAAGGAAGGCGGAGTCCCCTGAATGGGGGTGTCCGGGGGAGGAGGCCCAGCCTCAGGGGTGCTGGCCCTCCTGCCGGACCGATGAGAGACGGCCCCGGCCCGGATAAGGGAGGAGAATATCAGAGGAGCCCCAGGTTCTCCAGCTGGACCCGGACGATCTTGACGCCCTCCTCGCACTCCTCGGGGGACTTTCCTCCGGTCACCACCAGCTTTCCGGAGCTGAATATGAGGACCACCACCTTCGGCGTTTTGATCCGATAGACGAGCCCCGGGAACTGCTCCGGCTCGTACTCGATGTTCTCCAGGCCGAGGCCGAGGGCGATGGCGTTCAGGTTCAAATCGGTCTTGAGGTCGGCGGAGGCGACGATGTTCTGGACGTGGATCTCGGGGTCGAGGTTGACGTCCTCAAACCCGATGGACTTGAGGGTCTGGGCCATGTTGGTGATCACCGTCCTCACGTCCTCGACGTTCTTTGCGCCGGTGCATACCACCTTCCCCGAGGTGAAGATCAGAAAGGCCGCCCGGGGCGATTTGACCCTGTAGACGAGCCCCGGAAACTTCTCCTTGTTGTATTCGGCGCCCTCCAGCTCCGCCTCGATCTTGATCAGATCGAACTCCTCGGCGAGCTTCGTCGAGGCGACGACGTTCTCTATGTTGATGGTGGACTCCATAATCGCGTCTCTCCGGAACGCCCCTTTTTAAACTGAGGGTATATAAAGTATTGTGGAGTTGACAGAACGCCGGAAGGTGGAGGTCGAGGACGACAACGGTATCCCCCTTTTCCTCCAGAGGAGGTAGGTTGGGGCAGTCCCGCCTTCGAAGAGGGGGATAAAATAGAGAAGCCGCCGATGGGATTCGAACCCATGACCTGCTGATATATCGGGCCAAAACCGGCCTTACGAATCAGCCGCTTTACCGGGCTAAGCCACGGCGGCACAGACCCCGCGGCCCTATTAGCGGTCGCTCTCAATTTAAGCGTTGCGATCTTCCTCAAGCCCCGGAGGCATCCGCCTCCCCGGCGAGGCATGAAATCTCTTCGGCCAGCCTGGGAAGGAATATGCCTATATCGGTGACCAGGCCAATCGCCTGGGCCGTCCCCCGGTCCATCAGCTTCGTCACCGTCGAGGGGTTGATGTCGACGCAGATCGTCTTCACCCGGGAGGGGAGGAGGTTTCCGGTGGCGATGGAGTGGAGCATCGTCGCCATCATGATCACCATGTCCACCCCCCGGAGGGCCTCGAACATCGCCTTCTGGGCGAGGACGGTGTCGGTGATGACGTCGGGGAGGGGGCCGTCGTCCCGGATCGACCCCGCGAGGACGAAGGGGATATCTCGCCGGATGCACTCGTACATGATCCCGCCCTTCAACTTTCCGTCCTCCACCGCTTGGCGGATGGAGCCGCTGGCTATCACCTCGCTGATGGCGTAGATGTGGTTTCGATGGCCTGCGGAGGTGAGGTTGCCGTGAGGGTCCATCCCCAGGCTCGTCCCGAAGAGCTGCCGCTCGATGTCGTGGACGGCGAGGGCGTTTCCCGCCAGGAGGACATCGACGTACCCGTCCCGGATCAGCCCCGCCAGGGCCTCCGCGGCTCCGGTGTGGATTATGCCGGGACCGCCGACGACGGCGATCTTCCCCCCCGCCCTCTTCGTCGCCAGGATCTCCTCGGCCAGCTGCTTGACGATCTCCCCCGAGGGCCTCTCCGAGGAGACCTCGTTGGACATGAACTCGAAGAAGGTCTTCTCCCGGGGCCGCTCCGGTGGGACGACCCTCACCCCGGCGGTCCCGACGACGACGGGATCCCCCTTCTCGATCTGCCCTATGGGGACGCATACCGCCCGGCCGTCCTTGACGACGATGAGGCAGTCCATCTGAATGTCCTCCACCTCCAGCCAGGCGCCGCGGTGGCGGACGTGGGTGAGGTGGTTTGTGGTGGAGTAGAAGCCCCGGGGGACGACCCGGTCCTGGGGCGCGATCTCGAGGTGGACGTCCTCGGCCTCGATCACCCGGGCCCCCAGGGGGTGGAGGGCGAGGAGGATCCGGTCGAGGTGGTCGGAGTCCTCCCCCGAGATCGCGATCATCACGTAGCTGGTATCGTGCTTCTTCTTGCCCACCCTGAACTTCTTGATCTCAAACTCGCCGCCCATGCTCATGATCTTGTCCAGAGCCTTGGTCAGGGTCAGGGAGTCGATGAGGTGTCCTTCCATCTCAATATCGCAGGTTTCGCTCATGGTGACCAGCCTTTAATTTGGATCTAATACCCTAATAACCATTCCATCCGATCCGAAGATCTTGGCCGTCGCGGGGTCACCAGAGCTGACCCTCGACGATCGACTCCGTCTTGTCGTTGGTGCTCAAGACGAGCCTCTTTATCTTCACCAGGTGGCCCCCCCGAGAGTTCCGAGGCGGGTCGAAGATCGCCCTGACCCCCATCCTCCGAAAGTGCTCTTCGAAGTCCCGGGCCGTCTGGAGGTCTCTCACCAAAATCTCCACCTCCTGGACTATCGGCTCCCCCACCATCTTCGCCTCCACCGTCTCCCTCATGGGGGCGAGCATAGACCTTCCGAGCCGGAGGCACCTCTCCAGGAACTCGGCCTCCCCCTCGGCCCACTCCGCCGCCTGGAACCCCTCCCGGACGACCCGGGAGAAGAAGAAGTCCTGGCCGTAGTCGTTGTAGTAGCGGAAGGCGTACTCCAGGTCCCGGCAGTTGCTCTCGGAGCTGGTGTACTTGATGGGGCGTGCGAGGTTCTCCGGGTCCTTGACGATCACCCCCTCCCGACCCCGGGCCCCCAGATCCCGGACGATCTCTCTTATCTCGGCCGCCGCCTCCTGGAGGCCGAACTCGCCGAAGAGCCGGACGGCCCGGATCCCGTACTCCTCGGCGAGGGCATGGGTCCGGAGGGGCCCCTGGAGATCCCTCCTCCCCTTCCGGGAGGTGTCGAAGAGGTAGAAGTCCATCGCCTCCACGGGGTAGACCCCCTTAGGGACGTAGGGGTTCTTCGGTCCCACCATCTCCCCGGAGAGGACCAGGTCCGGGTGGTCCCTGAAGATCTCGGGGGGTATCTGCTCCCGGGCCACCTCCGTCGAGTAGGGGCAGATGAACCCCCCCCGGGTTAGGGCGACGGTACTTTCCCCCACCCTCGCCAGCCGGACGTTGTGGCCGTTCATCTTCTCCTCGACGAGGACCCCGGAGGAGAAATGTCTCCGGAGGGCGGGGTCGAGCATCATCGCCCGCCTGATCTTGGGGTAGCCGAAGACGATCTCGTCCTCGTCGAAGACGACCGTCCCCGCCTCGATCCCGGCGACGGCCTTGTCGAACCTGAGGAGCCGGGGCGCAGGCCAGTCGGAAGATCGGACCACCCGTCCGATCATCCGTTCCATCCTCTCTGGCGATAGGCCCAGCCCTTCCGCCGCGGCTCGGAGGTTCATTTCTGCTTCACCAGGTAGTCGAAGAAGCACCGCCTGGTCAGCATCCCCACCAGCTCGTTCTTCTGGTTTAAGACCGGCATCCCGCCCAGGTCCAGATCCAGCATCGTCTTTCTCGCCTCCTCCAAGGGCGTATCGACGAAGATCGACTTTACCCCCCGGCTCATGACGTCCGATACGAGGAGGTTTTTGACTCTGGGCTCCTGCTGGCCGCCTTGAACCAGATCTCTGAAGGCCCGCAGGGACTTGGCCAAGTCCCGTTCGGATATGATCCCCACCAGCTTCCCGTTCTCCATCACTGGAAGCCTCCCGACGTCCTGGTCGAGCATCACCCTCCGGACGTGGATCAGTCGGTCGGTGGGGGTGGCGGTGAGGGGAGTCCTCATGGCGTCGGCGGCAAGCCCCGTCATCCTGATCGCCTTCAGCATGTCCTTCGGCCTAACCCAGCCCAGAATATCCTCGCCATCCATCACCACCAGGACTGAGGTCTTCTGGAGGAGAAATACGGCGTCATCGACCTTCATCTCGGGATCCGCCTTGATCATCGTATCCGAGGTGGCGGTGGCGACGTGGAGGGAGGAGGCGGGCATCCCCAGACGCTGCCTCGTCCCCAGGACCCTCGCGATCTGCCTCATGGTGATGGTGCCGGCGAGCTTGCCGTCGTTGGTGACGAGAAGCCTTCGGAGGTCGTTCTTCTCCATGACGTCCAGAGCGTGGGCGATCCTCTCCGACTTGTCTATGGTCACCGGCGTTGACATGATATCTTTTACCAACATGATTACGACCACCTGGCCACTTCTGCGGTTATGTCCCGGGTCGAGAAGAACCCCACCACCTTCCCGTCGTCCACCACCGGGAGGCCGCATATCTCCTTCTCCAGGAGGATCTTGGCGGCATCTATGGCTTTGACCTCGGGGCCGGTGAAGATGATCGGGTAGGACATGACGTCCTCCGCCACCAGGGGGACCTCCTTGACGTACCTGTACTCCTTCCTCCCGGCGGTGCTCTCCTTCCTCGCCATCTTGATGCTCTTAGTCTTCAGTTCGTCCTTGGCGTCGGACAGCCCCGAGATCGCGAGGTTGGTGTGGGTTATCACCCCTACGGGGGTGGCGTTGTCCTCGCAGACTACGACCCTGTCGACGCCGTTCTCCACCATCTCATCGAGGACGTGGTCGATGGTGTGGTGCCTGTGGACGCTGACGACGCCCTGGGCCATCAGGTCGCCCACCTTCGAATCGGGGATCTTCCCCACAAAGTATGATAAGAGATCCCTCGAGGTTATTATGCCCACGATCTCGCCCTCGTCCCTCTCGACGGGCAGGCCGTCGATTCCGTTCTCGGCCATGATCTCCGCGGCCTGCTCTACGGTGGCCCCGGGGTAGATGGTGATGGGACGTTCGGTCATCACCAGCCTGACGGGTACTTTGCTGATGGGCCTCCTCCGCCATTCGGGGGCTGCCTGGCTCAGTCGGTGTGAAATGTCGTGTTTTGTCACAATCCCCGCCAGCCTGTCTCCGTCCATCACGAGGAGCCTGCTGATGTAGTGCTTCAGCATCAGGTTCCTCGCCCTCTGGACCGGCTCCTCTTTATCGATGACGTAGACGGGAGATTGCATGTAGTCTTTTACCTTGCTCATGGAATGATCCCTCGTTTCTCCTCAGCAAATGCCCTGATGAAATCCCTCTTGGTGATGATCCCCAGGAGGGATCCCCTGTCCATGACCGGAAGGGCGCCGACGCCCTTATCCATCATCGTCTCCGCCGCCCAGCCGAGATCCGCATCCTTCTCCGTGGAGACGATGTCCCTCCGCACCAGGACCTTTATGGGCTGGCTCATCACATCGCCGATGTCGCCGGTCACCACCTTCTCGAACGCCTCGCCGCTCCCCAGGTATCTCATGATGTCGGAGGCGGTCACCATCCCGATCAGGATGGAGTCCTGGACGACCGGGAGCTTTCTGAAGCCTCCTGGCTGGACCATGATCTTCGTCGTCTTCTCGATCGAGATCTGGCCGTTGGCGGTGATGACCGAGGGGCTCATGAACTCCTCCACCTTGATCCCGGTGTTCACCCCGGCGACGAGCTTGGCGAAGTCGTGCTCGGTGACCAGGGCCTTTATCCTCCCCTCATCGTCGACGACCGGAAGACCTCCCACGTTTTTCTCGTACATCAGCCTCAGGGCTTCCTCCACGGAGGCCTTCTCCCCGATGGATATGAGCCTGGGGCTCATGATCTCCCGGATGTCGGCGTTGATGGCGGCGAGGATATTTCTCTCGTACTTCTTCTTTAGGAGGTTGTGCCTTATGCCGCCTCCGAGGAAGTCTACGACGTCCACGCCGGTGACGAAGCCCAGGAGCCGTCGGGTTCCGGCATCGGCTATCGGCAGCCTCCCGAAGCCGTAAGACGTCATGATCTTTATGGCGCCGATGATGGTGGTGGTGGGAGGAGCCGTCACCACCTCATTGGTTGCTATGGTGAGAACGTCCCCTGCACGCTTGGCAACTCTGGAATCGAACTGGACCGGTCCCCTGTCCATCGCTCCCGGCATTCTTATCTTGGAATCCTTCCGATCCTCTGAATGTCTCTTCATTGTCCCTCACCAAAGATGGCTTTGATCACGTCGTATCTGTCGATTATTCCGACGAGCTTTCCGTCCTCCACCACGGATATCCTCCCTATCTCGCGGTCGAGCATCAGCTTCGAGGCGTCGCGGAGGCTCGACTCCGGAGCTACGGTGAAGAGGGGGGTGCTCATCAGCTTCTCCACCTTCATCACGTCCTTGGTGTCTCTCCCCATCCGGGCGCCCCCCGTCTTTATTATGTCGAACCGGGTGATCATCCCCAGGGGCCTTTCCCTCTCGTCCACCACCGGCATCCCGGTGAAGTCGGAATCGACCATGGCGTCCCAGACCTTCGTCACCGGGTCCTGGGGAGAGCAGGTCTTCGTCTCCCTGCTCATGGCATCCTTCGCCCTCTTTCCGGCGAGCTTCTCCGGGTCGATCATCTTGAAGATGTCGATGGGGCTGACCACCCCCAGGATCCGGCGGTCCTCCGAGGACGGGACGACTGGGAGTATCGCATAATTGGCCGAAAGGAGGAGCTTCGCCGCCTCTGCCATATCCGTCTTTGGGGTGACCAGGGGGGCCTCCACGGAGAAGCCGGAGACGGTGACGTTAGACCTGGTAGACGGTACCTTCAACATATCCCGGTCGGTGACTATCCCGACGACTCGCCCCTCGCCGTTGAGGATCGGCAGCCCCCTAAGCTGGTTGTCGCGTATAAGCTGTCGCGCCCGGGTGACGAAGTCTCCTTCCTCTACGCTGACCGGGTCCTTTGACATGATCTCTTCAACTGAAACTCCCATATCTAGCCCTCCTCCTCCTCAATTCCGGATGACTCCAATAAGCTCATCTATTCCCGTCTCTGCAGCTCCAGCAGAGGAGCTCGCCGTTCACCGACTCCAGAGAGTCTGATATCTGGCCGCACCGCTCGCAGATCCCTCTTATCATCTCCTTCTGCTCCTCGAAATGGACGCTGTCCCTGTGCATCTCGATGAGATGGCTGAGGATCTCGCCCATCCCGATGGAGGCCGACCCGGAGACGAGGTCGGTGTCGGTGATGATCCCCACCAGCTTTCCGTCGCTGGATATCACCGGGAGCCTCTTCACCCCCGATTTGAGCATCTTTATCGCGGCTTCGCTCAGGCTAACGTCTGGAGGGACGGTGATCAGGGGCGAGGACATCACGTCCCTCACCTTCACTTCTCTGGGGTTTGCGGCTCTGGCGACTATCTTCCCGACCAGGTCCCGCTCAGTTATGATTCCCATCGGCTGGTCGTCGTGAATCACGATCAAGCTGCCCACGTTTGCGGAGAACATCTTGTTCGCAGCCTTCACCACATCAACCTTGGAATCGATGGTGATCACAGGTCGGGCCATTATATCCCGCACCGGAATCTCTGTTTCCATGGTACTCACCTCCGCGGCAGATCGCCGCTCTTATTAAAGAGATTCCCCCTATAAAAGGATCACTGCATCCTTTTCTCTCAAATTCAAAATGTATTATAATTTTCGTCATTCTGAAATGTGGTGGAGGATGTGATCGACTTCGGCGAGGATAAGCTCGATCCCGAGGCTGGCTGCCGATGGCGACCCCGGGAGGCAGAAGACGGGAACGCCGCCGACCACCCCCGCCGCCGCCCTGGTGAGGATCGCCCTCGTCCCCACCTCATCCTGGCTCCTCTGCCTGAAGATCTCCCCGAATCCGGGGATCGTCTTATCGAAGAGGGGCTCCGCCCCCTCTATCGTCATGTCGCCTGGGGCGAGGCCGGTCCCGCCACAGAGGACGACGACGTCCGCCTCCGACTCGAGGATCGCCCTCCTCACCTCCTCCGCCCCATCGGGGATAAGCCTGTAGGTGAAGCTCCTGCCGGCGGCCGCAAGCCGGTCCAGGATCGCCCTCCCCGAGAGGTCCTCCGCCCCCTCCGGCTCTGCTGCCGCCCCAAACCTCCGAAATCGGGAGGTGCTCACGACGACGACATCTATGATCACGATCAGTTATCCGTCCTGGAAGGATAAAGCTCTTCTCTCCACCACCAGGGGTCTCCTCCGGGAGGGTCGAGCCGGTCCGGCCTCTCCCTCCCTCGGGCGGGGCCTCAAGGGGGCGACGGGCCTCTCTTCCCGCCTTCCGCCCCCGGGATGGCCAAAGGATATAAGGGGAGGATCTCCAAGATCTCATCCTAAACGATCCAGAGGATGCAGAGATAGAGATGGGGGATTGGCGGGAGATGGCTGAGGAGATCGGGAGGGGCGCCGAGGCGGTGATCACGAGGGTGGGGGCGAGGGTGAAGAAGGTGAGGCTTCCCAAGGGGTACAGGATGGAGGCCCTCGACGAGAGGATCCGGCGGGAGAGGACGGTGATGGAGTCCCGGATCATCTCGGAGGCCCGGAGGTGCGGCGTCCCGACGCCGATCGTCCTGGATGTCGATTCGTTTAGCCTGACCATGGAGCACGTGGAGGGGGTGAAGCTGAAGGATCGGATCGATCCGGCCCTCTCCGAGGGGGTGGGGGAGCTGGTGGGAAGGCTCCACGCCTGCGGGATCGTCCACGGCGACCTCACCACCTCCA
>Ga0334882_1001931_pt1 | contig 22900 bp, 19 predicted proteins | sample GraSluR1_MG_5_FD_207226 | JGI IMG/M metagenome (GOLD analysis project Ga0334882, IMG submission 207226) | Sludge microbial communities from methane-producing bioreactor in Wageningen University, Netherlands - Granular Sludge_15_04-R1 | ecosystem: Engineered > Bioreactor > Anaerobic >...
ATATTAATTTCTCAAATTTGGTAGGTTCCATCCATAAGTTCTAACGTATTACAAGTTACTTCACTGTTCCCACATTTACTTCGTTAAACCGTTATATAACGAAATAGAACTAACTGATAAACAAATAGATCATATGGTATATGATTTGTATGGGTTAACTGATGATGAAATAAAAATTATAGAAAATTCATTAAATAAAGGGTAACATATCTGAAAAAGATAAACAAACCAGTCTAAATCTATTAAAAAATTTAAAGGTCCAAAGTAGATAGGTGAATAAGAAGTTATATTGAACAAGAACAGGTTTCCTTAAAATCCGAAGTTGAAGAATTAAATAATTGGGAACAAGAATTTTTGGGATACTGAAAATTGATTGATTTAACCTTAATAATTATATTAATGGGTTGCACTGTCTTTGACGTAATTATTATTTTTAATATGAAAAATACAAAAACTTCGTTATATAACGGTCTAATAATAGCGAGACTCTCATTGAATTCTTGTTCTAAATATTCTCTGGTTTTCCTAGATGTAGTGTTAATTTTTTTTTTCTTCATTTCTCTAATAAATTCTTCTGCATTATCTAACTCATAATACTTTTCAAGTTTCTGAGATAATTTTTCAATGTTGAATTCCTTTTGGATCCAGTGTTTGAAACCATTAACTTCTTCTTGTAACTGGCAGTTGAGTTCAAGCATTTGATCAGCTTTTTCAATGAATGGTTGCTGTTGTACAGTTGTGGCCGGGTAGATTGGGAGCTTTTCTATATAAATTTTACGTAATTCATAATAATTACCTTGTAGTGAAGAACTTAAAAGAGTGAAAATAAAGTTTAATGTACTAGAAGATAATAATGTTCCAAGATATTTTAGATTCATATCATCAGAGGTTATTATAAAACATTTATCGTTAATGAAGAATTTATCTTCATCATAAACTGCAAAAAGATAAGGAGCGATAACAGGATATATTAGTTTTGGAGTTTCGAATTTTTTATAATAAGTCGAGCCATAACTACTGAGAGCAAACCATTTTACGGATCCTTTCGTTACTACCGATCTTTTTTCCAAGTTATCTTTAAAATTTAATAAATAATTTTTGAGTGAAGGATAGTTATCAATATTGAATTCCCAGTCTATAAAAAGTAAATAATAATCTTTAAAATTGATAGCCCATTTTTTAAGGTCTCGACCTCGAATTAAAGGTTTTATAATTTCTTTATTTTTCATGTCTTCAGTTATTAGTTCATTTTTTGTTTTTTTGTCTATTATAAATGCTTTATTGTACCCTGTTTTAATTCCATAATGTATATTGACACTATTTAAATCTATTATTTTCGTCCCTTTGCTTTCTATTTTCTTTCTTATCTTTGTTATTTTCGGATCTTGAAATATCCAATCATCAGAATTCAGTTGTGATTGTTTAATTTCAAATTTGTTATCAACTAAAATCCTATTTTGATTTCGGTGATCTTTTATCAAAACAAAAATACTTGGATATGTTGTCGCGTCAGCAAAAATACTGTCAAAGCTGTGATCAACATATATTTTAAAGGTTGAATTCTCTAAGATGTATTTTCTTAATTTTTTACCATAATTAGCTTTTATAAATTTATTAGACGAAATAAATCCTAGATAACCTTTCTTATTTAGTATTTTAAGCCCTATTTCAAAAAAATAGGAATATAAATCCGATTTACCAGTATAAACTTCGTAATTCTCTTTTAAGTAATGTTTAATTTCCTTTATTTTTTCCTGTCTTACATAAGGAGGATTCCCTATTACTATATCAAATCTACCTTTTTTGAATATTTCGGGGAATTTCGCTTCCCATTTAAAAGGTTTATCAGTAAATTCTAGGTCCTCTATCAAACTATTTCCGTTTTTGATATTTTCATCGAGATTTGGGAGTTTGAGGTCCTTACGACAAACTTTTAAGAATAAAGATAATTTTGTTATTTCTACAGATTCTTCATTTAAATCTACACCATAGATGTTATTCAATAGGATTTCACGACGTTTTTCTATATGATCAAAGACATAAGCGCCCAAATCAGTATGTTGAACAGATTCCGTTCTTCTTCCTCTTCCTTTACCAACCCTCATTCCTGTTGATTTGGTGTATCCTTTTTTAATATCGTAAATGGCTTCATGAATTTCTAATAAAACGTCTGTAGCTTTATTTAAGAAGGCTCCAGATCCACATGCAGGATCTACTATCTTAATATTTTTCAGTTTCTCATCGAGATCTTCTATATTTCTACTCCAAGAATATTCTTCAATTAGATCAGTAACATTATCTAAATTTCCTGATTTACTTAAATAAGGAATAATAGTATTTCTACAAATGTAATCAGTGATATAATCGGGAGTATAAAAAATTCCTTCCTTTTTTCGTCTTCCTTTAGTATCTTCTTTAAGTTCCTCAATATCTCCTATACTATTTTCAAATATATGGCCCAGTATGTTTACGTCTAGTTGTGAAGAAAAATCATATGAGGATATAGTGAGCATATTCTGATAAATAGGGTTTAATTTATCACCAACATTCCCCGGAAGTTGTTCTATCTCTTTTTCATACTCCCAGTCTTGGTATGTATCCTGGAAGATGCTCTGGTCCTCGACTATATCTCTTATTTTAAGATATGATAAATCTTCCTCAAATAAGCCCCCATTATATTCTGGTATTTCTTTATGCCTGTTACCTTTATTTATATCAATAAATAATTCATTAAGGCGTTGCCATAGAGTATAATCTCTTAAATCTCCTCTTTCTATTGGTGTTTTAATTGTGTCGGTTGAGATCTGGCTTGAAATTAAACCAGTATCTTCTGCGAAAGAGATAAACATATAACGATTAAGAATAATCTGGGCATGATGAATTGAATCTTCACGATTTAGGTTATTCATCAATTCTAGTTCTGTAATTAGCATTAGCCTGGTCTCGTGGAAAAGCTTATAAAAGTTTTTTTCAAGGTCTTTTTCTATAACTAAAGTTTTTTCTAGTAATTTATCAGGATAATTATATTCCACATGGGATTTTTTAGAAAAGGCAATCATAAAAAGCCTAAATTTTTCTTTATCCAAAAGATCTTCATATGAAAAACAAATACACTTTTTACTTCTTTCATTGTAGTTATAAAGCCGAAATTCCCTAAAATTAGAAACTAACATCCAGTCAATATCAGAATCTTGAGCATAATCAAAAGCCTGGTCGATAGGTGTTCTTTTATCATTAACCCGGGTTTGTGGTTTATCCAGAGAGGTTTTTTGGTCTTTAAGTTCAATAATCATGAATTTATTATCATCAGATTGAAGAGCAAACTCGACTCTACCTCTTCCAATCTTATCTTCAAATTTAATATTATCTTCCCTGCTATAGCCAAACACATTCTTAAGAAAATCATAAAAATAAAGATAACTACTTTCTTCAGACTCAAATTCTCTATTTTCAACCATTTCAACATGTTTTTTAATGAAGTCAAATTTAGAAACAGTTAAATCAAATGCTTTACTTTCAGCATATTCCTTCATCTGTGCTAGGTTGAATAGGTTATTTTTCATTAGAATCAAAAATTAGTTATGTTAATAGACTATTAAAACTTTATTAAATAGCTGTGGGTGGTAGTATAAAAGATGAGAAATACCGAAATCGTTAACTTTTGACTTAACTTGTTTAATTTCATACTATTAAACATTTAATTTTTACGACATTAGAAACAATAATTTAAACAATTATTAAGTTAATAATGGTGTCAATATGTCTTTATCACTTTCAGAATCACAAGCAATTAATGAAATTGCAAGGTTTTTTTACGATTTTTTACCGGGTAATCCTCATCCTTACGCTAATCAAGGAATATCATTTCAAGGTATAGCTAGAGAAATGAATTTAATAATGTTTTGGCAAGAAGGGAGTAAATTACCTGCGATAACAACATTATTAGAGAATACTTTAGATCACCGTAGAGATTTATTTTGTGATCTTATTTTAGAAATAGTAAGAAGAGGGCTAAAGTATAGAAACAATAAAGGAAATCCAATTACTCGTGAAGAAATTCTTGAATTAAATGAATTAATAACAAAAGTAGAATTTAAAATTCCAGAGCTTTGGAATAATGATTTTCTTAATTCTCTTCCTTCAGATAAAATAGAAAATGAACAACAACAATTTGATCAGAATAAATTGGATACCCTCAAAAAATCATTAATAGATTTCGTATCAATAAATGAACAAAAACGTGGTTTTAAATTCGAAAAGTTTCTTAAAGAATTCTTCGATACATTCGGATTAAAGCCTAAAAGCTCTTTTAGACTTGTCGGTGAACAAATAGATGGTAGTTTACAATTAAAAGGATATACATATTTAATTGAAGCTAAATGGCAAAATAAATCGGTTGGTAATGCGGATCTTTTAATTTTTAGAGGGAAAGTTGAAGGAAAAGCTTCTTGGTCTAGAGGACTATTTATCAGTTATAATGGATTCTCTAAAGATGGATTAGAAGCTTTTTCCAAAGTTGGAGCTACAAATATTATCTGTATGGATGGACAAGACCTTTACTTTATTCTTGAAGGAAAAATATCTTTAAATGAAGCAATTGAACTAAAAGCTAGAAGGGCCGCGGAAACTGGAGAAGCTTTTATAAACATTTACAGCTTAATATAATTCCTATTCAAGTCATTACTACAATTGTTGATTATGAAGGATATTTAAATGGATAAAAAAACCGTAATTGATAAAAATTTAAGAATTAAATCGAATATAGCAGAGTAATATATATTTGATTATAATAATTATCAAATGAATAAATCCATCCGAAAGAATGAGGAGACAGAATTCTGGGGGACGATTAGGCTTGGTTTTCACTCTTTAATCTTATTTTAAAATAATATTATTCTATTTCAATTTTTAAAATTCATATGTCCGCGTATTTTTTTCAAGTTCGTTAATATTACTAAGTTGATTATTGAGGATATTCAGAACATGATTTAGCAATAAGACCTATTTTAAATTTTATTATTTCTTCTCATATGCTAGGATGACCATTTTTAAACCCAAAATTTATATTTTAATAAGGAGTTGAAAAAATGGGAAAAAAAATAAATATTTTAATTAATGGATGAGAAAATGACTGAAGATCCTATAAATAGCGGTAAAATAGGATTGGGGTGTTTAATATAGGATATTACCTAAAAAAGGGAATGATCATGGACTTGGAGAGGAAGATAAAGAAGTTAATGAAAATGAACACTTTCAAAGTGCAAAAGAAGCCTATGAGAAAATAAAAATCCCTAAAGAGGAGGATTGGGCTTTAAATGTAAATCAGTTTGGCGAATATAAAACAGACCAAATGGCCCTTTTCCACGCCCCCTCTACTCGACAAATACCCAATGTTATTAAAAGACTATTTTTAAATGTTTATAAGAAACAAGAATCCTATGTAAACCCTTTTAATTATAATCAGTTTATTTACTGTATGGAATGTCATAAACTATTTTCTAATATCTATTTTATTTATGATAACAATGAAGATCCCATAATACATGAAACCGGACCACTTGATTTAAAATATCTAAAAAAATAAATTTAAGCCTTTACTTTGATAGGTGATCATTAAAGTGTGACGAGTTTAATGATAAATAAAAAGGTAAAAATTGGTAGAAATGATCCTTGTCCTTGTGGCAGTGGAAAAAATATAAAAAATGTTGTTTAGTTAAAGATAGAAAAAATAAGAAAGAACACTCATCAAAAGGTGATTTAATGGGTGACAAAAATTCAAAAGGGAAAATCAGAGATAATCCTTCAGCTAAAAAGATGGAACAATCTTTAGATGGGATGAAGCAATTTAAAAAATTTACGGATGCTGGTTTGTTGGATGGCCTTATACCTTTTGGTTTAGATAAAGAGGGAGTGCTTGATGCTTTGCAAAACGGCTTAAGTTTAGAAGAAGAATTCGAATTAATAACTAATATGCCTGATAGATTCAATAAACACTTTTTAAAATTAGGATGGATTGCTCATGAGACTATGAGTTTTGAAGAAATGCAAAAAGCCGTACAATTAGCAGATGAAGGTAAATTTGACGAAGCAGAATTGGGTTTAATTAAATATTATTCTAATAATCTTGAATTTAATATCAAAATGGTACAATGTATTGAAGAATTTAAACCCCGTAATGAGCTTCTACAGCTTGCTTATGAAGATTTTTTAGCTGGAAGATATCATGCGTGCATTCCCGTAATATTTATAATCATCGATGGAGTTGTTGCAGATACTAAGGAAATTGAAGGTAATAAAGGATTTTTTGCTGAAAATGAAAATTTATATGCATGGGATTCTATTGCAGCCCATAAATCGGGCTTATTAGAGTTAAGTAAATTGTTATATAAAAGTAGAGGAACTACAAACAGTGATGAATTAGAGATTCCATATAGAAATGGAATACTCCATGGTCGTGACTTAGGATATGCTAATAAACAAGTTGCTACTAAAACCTGGGCAACTTTATTTGCTCTAAGAGATGGTATAGTAGCCATCAAACAAAAAGGTAAAGAACCAAAAGAGGAACCAAAGAAAAATTTACTAGAAAATCTAATGGAAAATCAAAAACGAATGAAACTTTTAGATGATTGGAAACCTAGAAAACTAAAATCAAATGAAGATATTCCAGAATTTGGGAAACCATCTGATTATGAGGATGGATCACCTGAAAGGGCGTTAGTTGAATTTTTTGAATATTGGCAAAATGGCAATTTTGGAAAAATTGCCCAAATGCTGGATAAGTTTACCTTAGAAGAATTCACTCTAAAACATTTAGCAGGTAAATTGCGCAGAGATGTCTTTAATCAAAAAAAGTTGGAATCATATAGAATTTTAGTTGTTAATGATGAGATGCCACTCGGATACCCGGAAATCACCACGGAATTAACAATTAAAAATAAAGATGATGTAATAAAAAAGGAAGTTACTTTTACATTAACTTATGAAAATGAGGAAGGCGAATCAGAGATTTGGACAATGCGTAATGGTCGTTGGAGATTTGTTGGTTGTTTTAATGAAATAAAAGAAAACTATAAAAGGTTATTTTCTGACATTATTAACCTTATCTCTAAGGGAAATTAATTATTCTTCTTCTAATACTAAAGCCCATATTCTCTTTAAAGGTAATTCAGCTTGTAGTGAATCTGATAGTTTGTCATAATTCTTAAATATGGCTTTTATTAGTTGATCGGAATCCCATAATCTAACTGTAAAGAAGCTTAACCTAGATTCATCTATTACTGCTTTAGTGAAGCCACCCCATGAAACCAAAAGACCCTGGGTAGCTCCAAAATTACCCATAGTACCTTGTAAACTTCTTAATACATTTACATCTGCAGGTGATTGCGAAGATTTAACCTGGACACAAATTCTCGGCTCTTCAAAACCCATGGGACCGGAACCTGCTAATATATCTACTCCTCCATCTGGTCCTGGTTTGGAAAATTCGGTTACATAACCTTGAGCTTGTAAAACCGCTTCAACCAGTCGAGATAAATCGTGTCCTTTAAATTTACGGGCTACATGTTCAACTATTTGATCCCGAGTAGCAACCTCAAAGTCAATTCCGTCTTCAGGCCCATCAAAGCTTTCGTGTGGTTTGATATCATTTCCTGTTTTTAAAATGTGTTTAATCCTGTTTTCAGCATCATTTCTTTGAATCTGACATACAGTCATATATGCTCCAAGAGAATACAATAGATCTTGTTCAAACGCTGTACGAGGTTATCTGTCTTAATCCATTCAACAGGACGTGTATGAAAAGTAATATTAGACAAATCTGTCCTATATTTATAATCTCCAGTTATTTTTCCTATAGCGATGGAAGCCCGGAATTTAGAAGGTAAAACTACAAGATCTCCTATTTTCATACGATTTAAAAAAGCCCATACTTGCCCTGCTTCATTAGCTATTCCCATCTTCTTCATACCGGGATAGGTTTTATCAAAAAGAGTTTTAAGCTCTTCTCTACTTTTTATATCTGAAAGATCAGGTAATTCTATCCATCCAATAGCTGCAATACCATTATTAAGAACTTCATCCTCTCTTTCACCATTTTTACCAGCACGAACTAACCAAACACTCATTAAATTCCCCCTATCTAATTTTTAGGTCGATGCCCACTCCTCACAAACACGATTAGCCTGATCAAGCACGGTTTTCACTGCTAATGCTTCTTTGTCCGGTGGATACCCATATTGTCTTAGAATTTTTTTCACTGATACCCTCATTTGTGCCTGCACACTTTCTCTTAAGGTCCAGTCTATTGTTATGTTTTTCTTAATAGCTTTGACTAGATCCATTGCTATCTTTCTTAATACATCGTCACCTAAGACCTGTACTGCACTATCATTTACACCAAGAGCATCGTAAAACGCTAACTCATACTCTGTTAGTCCTAATTCTTCCCCTCGATTATGGGCTTCTCTCATCTTTTTAGCCAACTCAATAAGTTCTTCTATAAGTTCCTCGATGGTTCCAGTTGAATCTATTATGCGGGCTTGATAGCGTTTGATGGTTTTCTCTAACATATCACTAAATGAACGCGCTTCAATCACGTTCTTACGAGAGATAGTACTAATTTCATCATTTAGAAGTCGTTTAAGCAACTCAGCAGCAGTGTTCTTATGTTCCATATCCTTAACTTCTAAAAGAAACTCATCAGAGAGGATGGATATATCTGGCTTTTTTAATCCAGCCAAATCGAACAGGTCCACCACTTCATCTGACACTAATGCAGTGGATAATATTTGTTGGATTGCTAAATCCACGTCTTCTCCTTCTGCTTCTTTAGTACCAGTAACTTTAACAATGTAGTTTTTAACGGCTTTAAAGAAAGACAGGTCGTCCCTTATTGCAAGAGCTTGTGGGTGAGGTACAGCTAATGCAAATGCCTTCGATAATTCATTGACATATTTGAGGCAACGTTTCTTCCCATCTGCTTGGCCGAGCACGAATTCAGCTCCACGCCGCATAAACATTAATGTATAGCCCTTGCTAGCTTTACGGAAACCACTATAATCGAATCCATGGAATAATCCGGCAACTATTTCATATTTCTCCATCATAAGAGCAACAGCTTTCTCCTGGTCGAATGCTATCTCTCCACGGCCACCGCCATCAGTGTATTGAGATAGTGCTTTCTTAAGCTCTGTTGCTATGCCTAGATAATCAACTATAAGTCCGCCCTGTTTCTCTTTATATACTCGATTAACACGGGCAATAGTTTGCATCAAACCATGGTCCTTCATTGGTTTATCAATATACATAGTATGCAAGCTAGGTACATCGAAACCAGTAAGCCACATATCACGTACAATGACAAGCTTAATAGGTGAGTTAGGATCTCTGAAGTTATCTCCAAGCTGCTTTCTACGTGGCTTGTTACGTATATGTGGTTGCCAGTCTAATGGATCTGTGGCACTTCCAGTCATGACCACTTTTAAAAATCCATAATTATCGTCATCGTTGTCCCATTCAGGCCGGAGTTCAATTATTTCTTTGTACAATTCTATACAGATACGTCTGCTCATACAGACTATCATTCCTTTTCCTTCTTGTTCTGCGTACCTGGCTTCGAAATGCTTGATAATATCTTGTGCAACCTGTTTTATTCGTGTCTCACTACCCACTATGGCTTCCATTCTAGCCCATTTAGATTTGAGCTTTTCCTGACTTTCGATCTCTTGCCCTTCTGTGATGAAATCAAATTGAGGGTCAATGTGTGGCTTTTCTTCTTCCTTTAGGTCCAGTTTAACCAGACGGCTTTCATAATAGATAGGTACGGTTGCTCCATCTTCTACTGCCTGCTCGATATCGTATATGTCTATATAGTTACCAAAAACTGCGATAGTATTCTTATCTCCACGTTCGAGTGGAGTACCTGTAAAACCAATGAAGCTGGCATTAGGTAGGGCATCCCTCATATGACGAGCAAATCCATCAATAAAGTCATATTGAGATCTATGAGCTTCATCTGCGATCACTACAATATTCTTTCGTTCAGATAGTGTAGGATAATCTGTTCCCTTTTCTGGGAGGAATTTTTGGATAGTTGTAAATACAATGCCACCACTCGCTACCTGTAATAATTCTTTTAGATGGTCCCGGCTATCTGCCTGAACAGGTTCCTGCCTTAAAATATTCTGAGATGCAGAGAAAGTACCAAATAACTGGTCATCTAAATCATTACGATCAGTTAAAACTACAAGAGTGGGATTGTCCATCTCCAGAACCAACTTACCAGCATAGAAAGCCATGATTAAACTCTTTCCAGACCCTTGTGTGTGCCATACAACCCCAACCCGCATATCACCTTCAGGACTAGCTGCATTCATAGTTGCCTTAACCGCTTTATTTACAGCATGGTATTGATGGTATGCTGCTAATTTCTTCTTTATTGTAGCTTCAAAATCATCAAAAACAACAAAATGACGGATTAAGTCCAACAACACGTTCTTATTAAACATTCCTCTGATGAGAACTTCCATCTCTAATTTATCTACTAAGGCATCTTTTTCTCCAGCGATAGTTTTCCAAGGCATAAAACGCTGAAAATCACTTGTTAATGTACCTGCACGAGCTTCCAAACCATCACTAATCATCAAGATCTCATTAAAATGGAATAGAGATGGAATTTGGGATTTATATGTCTGGAGCTGTTGATATGCTTTATTTAGAGTGGCTTTCTCATCGGCAGGATTCTTGAGTTCGATAACCACCATAGGTATGCCATTAATGAACAGAATAATGTCCGGGCGACGATTATTATCGTTTTCTATGATAGTAAACTGGTTTATTGCTATGAAATCGTTATTATCTTGATTTTGGAAATCAAACAGCCACACTTTATCATAAATTATCCTACCATTCTTGCGATATTCTACAGGCACTCCATCTATCAAAAACTTGTGGAATTTCATATTATTAGAGATAACATCAGGGTTATCAGAACGAAGTACCTTTTTAACAGCCTCTTCCTTAGCAGTGGGAGGAATATCAGGATTTAAACGATGAACAGCATCTCGCAATCTTTTAATTAAAACAACATCACTATAAAGTTCCCTCATAGGATTAGAACTATCTGGGGAAATATCAGGACCATTGAATTTTTCATAACCCATATCTTGAAGAATCTCTAAAGCTTCTTGCTCCACTGTATCCTCATTAATCATATTAACCCCCTAAACAATACTCCAAACAATTCAAATGATTCTTTTCATTTCATATAACAGTTTAAATAATTACTCAATGTTATATGCTTGAATATTGATTAATTCTTCTTTTTTAAATAAATTATTATTTTAACGGAGACAAGAAAAGTTATTCAACATTCAGATAAATAAAAATTTAGAAGAACAAATTCATTTAATTTTTAAAAATTGGTTTGTTGATTTTCAACCTTTCAAAAATTGTAAGTTTAAAAATTCTTCATTTGGTGAAATACCAAAAGAATGGAAAATCTATGATTTTAAAGATTTTTTGAAAATTAGAGTTGAGAAAAGTAATAAACAAAATATACCAAAATTTTCTATTACTAACAACGGAATTCAAAATAGAGATGAAAAGTTTAAGAAAAATTTGTCATCACCATCGAGTAAATTTAAATTAGTTTACAAAAATGACTTAATATTTGGAATGAGTCGTGAAATTTTAAATTGGGGATTAATGAATGATGAAATTGGGGGAGTAAGTTCTGCTTACAATGTTTTTATCATAGAAAAATTAAATCCAAGGTATCTAGAATCCTTTATAAAACATAGGATAGTTTATTTTAAAGATATAATAAAACCAGCCTCTCGTGAAGGACAAGGAATTGATAAAAATATTTTATTTGATAAACAAATTTACGTTCCTCCTAATAATATAATTGAAGACTATTATAGGATAGAGGACAAATTTGTTAATTTGATAAATAATAATAATAAAGAAATAGATAATCTTGCTTCATTAAGGGATATTTTAATTCATAAGTTGATTTCCGGTGAAGTTGATGTTTCAAATGTAGAAATTTAAGTGTTAAATTTTTATTTATCTTACATTTTTTAGTAAGATGTATAATATTTCATGAAAACTAAAATTATAACTGAAATCCAAAACAAAATGAACAGTCATTTAAATCAAAATCAAAGCACAAAATTAACTAAAACACTATTAAAAGTTTTGGAAAATATTGAAATTACTGAAAAAGAAGTTAATTTTACTGGAAATGACTTAAAAAACAATGAAAAAATGTTACAAATATTTTTATCTGCAAAGGAAGTAGAAGGCTGTTCACGAAAAACAATTTCTTACTATAACTCCACAATAAGGAAAATGATAAATAATTTAAACAAAAGCATTGAAAATATTAATACAGAGGATATTAGGATATATTTATCTAACTTTAAAGAAAAAAATAATTCAAGTAAAGTTACTGTAGATAACTTAAGAAGGATATTTTCAAGTTTCTTCTCATTTCTTGAAGATGAAGATTACATCTCAAAAAATCCAGTCCGAAGAATACATAGAATAAAAACTGGACGAGTAGTGAAAGAAATATTAACTGATGAAAATTTAGAAATCTTAAGAGACAACTGTAGCCATATTAGAGATCTTGCAATATTAGAACTTTTATTTTCAACTGGAATTAGAGTAGGAGAACTTGTAAATTTAGACATTGATGATATAAATTTTCATGAAAGAGAATGTATAGTCTTTGGAAAAGGAGAATCACAAAGACCAGTTTACTTTGATGCAAGAACAAAAATACACTTAATAAAGTACATTAACTCGAGAAATGACAATAACACGGCACTTTTCGTCTCATTAAATAAACCACACGAAAGATTAGGTATTGGTGGTGTAGAAACAAGACTAAGAAGACTTGGAAGAAAACTAAATATTAATAAAGTACACCCCCACAAATTCAGAAGAACACTTGCAACAAAGGCAATAGATAAAGGAATGCCAATAGAACAAGTGCAAAAACTATTAGGACACGTACAAATAGATACGACCATGCAATATGCAATGGTAAACCAAAATAATGTTAAAATGGCCCATAGAAAATTTATAGGGTGAAAAGTGGATTATGATGAGTTTATTTAAAGGATTTATGTTCTATTAACTTAGAATCTTATTTTCCATCAGAATTGAAATTTTACGGCATAAAATGCAGCATAACTCTATTGAGAAGGCTTTCATGAAACTTAAAATTAGAAATGAAAAGTGTCAAAAATGACTGAAAAGAAATTCAAGGAAACAGAGATAGGATTGATTCCTGAAGATTGGCATTTAATACCACTCGGTAAATTGATAACTTTTAAAAGAGGTCATGATTTGCCAATTAAAGAAAGAAAAAAAGGTAAATATCCTATCATCGCATCTAACGGTATTGTTGGATATCACAATGAATTTAAAGCCAAAGGACCTGGTGTAATTATTGGTAGAAGTGGAAATTTAGGCAAACCATTTTATATTGAAGATGATTATTGGCCCCTTAATACCACTTTATATAGCATTAATTTCCATGATTCCGACCCCAAATTTGTTTATTATTTTTTAAAGACTATCCCGTTAAATGAATTTAATTCAGGCAGTGCAGTTCCATCATTAAATAGAAATCATATCCACACATTAGAAATTATAGTTCCAAAAAAGCCAACTGAACAACAAAAGATAGCTTCTATACTTTCTGCATTGGACAACAAAATCAAACTCAATAGCCAGATAAATAAAAATTTATATAATTAAATTTTAACTTCAGAAACATCAATCTCTCCTGACATCAATTTAGGGAGCAATGAATCCCTGATTTGGGATAAATGTTGGTTTTCCAGCAAATTGTTCAATATTTTATAAAATAATGGTTGCACAATTTCATGATATTTTTGAAGTAGATAGACATTAGGAATAACGATTTCAATGTTTGAAAAATTATTAGTATTCAGATTTAGAGTAGCAGAACCACCACTAGCTAATATTTCAATGAAATCTTTCATGGAGCTCATTTTGAAATACAAATAAGGAGTTAAATTATCGTTGTTAGGAACTATGGAATTGATTTGTTGGTTGGTTTGTGCGTTTTTAGGGTTTATACACACTAAGCCCACAGTAGCTATACAACTAACACAAACAGAGTTTGGTGGAAGTGTTTTATTTTCTTGAAAATACCTGCCTTCATCAGTTAATGAATCTTCCGTATCAACCACGAAGGTCTGACCATGCATATCTGGAATTTTAATAAAGGGAAGTTCACCATCAAAATATTCCTGTTTTGATTTAGGGGGAGTTTTACCGCAAACAATTCTACCTAAATCTTTTAACTTTTTGACTTCCCATCCCGTAGGAATCTCTCCCATCTCAGAATCAACCATCTCGCCGCCATTAGACTTGTACGGTTGTCCATTTTCATTGGGAAATTTAAATTTAAAAAACCATTCATTAAAAATATTTTTACCCTGTTCTTCTAAATTTTTATTTATCTGATTATTTGTTTCAAGCTTTTTATCAAATTTAGATAAAATTTTCCCGATTTTTGTTTGATCTTCTAAAGAAAAATCTGGAACTTCGAAGTTCATGATAGCTGTTTTGTCTCCACGTGGCATTTTTGTACCTTTAGAAGTTAATGTTGCATAATTGAAAAAGTCATCAGAGGATAAAATATAATACAAAAAGGAAGGATCTATATTCTTTTCAGCCCTAAAAATTAAAGTATCTGTTGAACAACCACCTTCTATATTAGCAAACCATATTTTTTTAAAATAGGGCCTAATGTTCGAAACTAAAATATCATTTTTACTAAATTTATTTATAGAACTAGTTTCAGGTAATTTTGCTGCAGTAGTTTTCCCCCTCTTATTAGGTAGTAAATTTTCTGTCGAAATATAGTTATTTAATGTGATTTTTCCCTCGTATTGGTTTTCATCAAGTTTTATTTTGTCTTTTACAAAAAAACAAATATCTGATAATTTAGAATTCAAATCCAATCTCCCTCATATTTTTCCTTATATCTTTTTCAAGTTTATTAGATTTTATAAATAATTCATCTAATTCATCTAAGAGGTCGTTCATCTTCTCTTCAAAGGGGATTCCATCATCTTCAGGGGCTTTAAATCCTACATATCTCCCTGGTGTGAGTATGTAATCATGTTTCTTTACTTCATCCAAAGACACACTCTTGCAGAATCCAAGGATGTCTTCATATTCCTCTCCTTCCCCACGCCAGCTATGATATAGTTGGGCGATTTTTTGTATATCTTCATCATTCAATACTCTGTGAGTACGGTCTTCCATTTGACCCATGTTTCTGGCATCTATAAACAGAATTTCTCCCTTTCGATCACGGAATTTTCCATTATTTTTATTTCGGCTGACGAACCATAGGCATGCGGGTATTCCTGTGTTATAAAATAGCTGCGAAGGTAAAGCAACCATACAATCTACTAAATCAGCTTTGACTATATTTTCCCTTATTTTCCCTTCTTGTCCACCTGCTGACATGGACCCATTAGCTAGTACGAAACCTGCTATTCCTGTGGGTGCTAGGTGATAGATGAAGTGCTGTACCCATGCGAAGTTGGCGTTTCCTTTTGGTGGGATTCCATATTTCCATCGAGGATCATCTTCTAAGAGTTCACCTTTCCAGTCTTTGCTATTGAATGGTGGATTGGCCAAGATGAAATCAGCTTTAAGGTCTCGGTGCTTGTCGTCGGTGAAGCTATCTCCCCACTTGATGTTTGAATCAATCCCTCTGATTGCCAAGTTGATTTTACAGAGTCTCCACGTGGTCTGGTTAGATTCCTGCCCATATATGGCTATGTCTCCGAGTTTACCTTCGTGTGCTTCTACAAACTTCTCACTCTGTACGAACATACCTCCACTACCGCAACAAGGGTCGTATATCCTGCCAAAGTAGGGCTCAATCATTTCTACTAGCACTTTAACTATGCTTCGAGGGGTGTAAAACTGTCCGCCTTTTTTCCCTTCTGCACTGGCGAATTGTCCAAGGAAATATTCATATACCCGTCCTAAGATGTCTTTTGATTTGCTTTCTGTATCTCCAAGACCGATGGTTCCAATTAAATCTATTATTCCGCCCAGACTTTTCTTATCCAGAGCTTCCTTGGCATAGTCCTTGGGTAGAACTCCTTTTAAGTTGGGGTTGTCTTTTTCGATTGCATCCATTGCGTCATCGATGAGTTTACCTATGTTTGGCTGTTTAGCTAGGTCTTGTAGGTAATTCCATCGGGCTTCCGTTGGTACCCAAAAGACATTGAGAGCTAGGTATTCATCTTTATCTTCTGGATCTGCCCATTGATCTGCATCTAAACCTCTATGTACTTCGGTAAAAGCATCTGAAATATATTTCAAGAAAATTAGGCCAAGAACTACGTGTTTGTATTCAGCTGCGTCCATGTTATTCCGTAGTTTGTCAGCTGACTGCCATAGTTTTTGCTCAAATCCCAAATTCGCCCCATTATTTGCCATTCATTCACCCTATTAAATTGTATTTGGAATCTTAATCTTAACTTTTTCTATATTGAAGTAATAAATGTATTAATGTTAAATAGATTAAGGGATACAAATAGCGATGAATTTAGAAATAGAACCTTTAAATAGCAGTGCAAATTGGCATTAAATGGTCTGTTTACTATATATGGAATTATATGGGTTTAGAAGTTGTTCAATCTGGTTGTACTGTATCATTACAGCATTTCATCTAATTTTAACTAGTATTAAAAGGGGAAAGTAAGACTAGATATGATTTGATTAAAACATCATCGAAAAATCATTTTTTTCTCCATAGGGTCTCCTGTAACATTTATAACATCTTCAAAAAGATTCTCAGCTAAGTTATAATTAATGAATATTTTATTTATGTACCGTATATTATCTAGAAAACTATCAACAAACGCGATAGTCAGTTCTCCACTATCTTTCCAATCCAACTTTATGGTTGGTGCATTACTACTTTTTATTTTATCTATTAGTAAGTTGGCTTCTTTTACAGATTTTCTATTCTCTATAATTTTATTTACTATTATAATTTCTACATCTTCCATTTTCACACCTATTTACTGTTTTTTTAGTAATACTTTATATAATTTTAAAAAAAGGGGAAATTAGGTAGAGATGCATCTAATTATCTGCTTTGCAACTGTGATTATTCCTTCCTTAATCTTGTTTCCTAGTATATTCCCATATCCTGTTATTTATGGTTAAAATACGTTAATATGGCGAAATTAGTGTAGGTAACACACTTTTTATAATTTGGGTTATGTTACTTAATTTTTGGAAAGATATTACTATTTATATGTAATTAATTTAATAGATAAATAAGGGAGTATATGGATGGCAGTACCAGTTTAAGAACTCCAGAAGTGACTATAATTGTAATATTATTATTTGTTATCGGACTTATTTTGTTTGTTGTCTATGGAAATATAGCTAGTTCTATAATCACGGCCGTTTTAACGATTATAATTGGAGTTATTACATTTGTTTTAGGTCAAATAGCGATTAAATTCTTCATTGAACCAATACAAAGACAACAAGAACATATTGGTAAAATTGCACATTATTTAATATTTTATGCAGATTTATGGGCTAATCCAGGTTTTGGTCCAGATGATAAAATAAAAGAGGCAGAAAAAAAGTTTAGACAACTTGCCAGTGAATTGAGAGCGCTCACTAATCTTGTTAAGGGTTATTATTACTTTTCAAGTCTTGGTATAGTGCCATCATACATAGAAATTGAAACTTCAGCTAGAAATTTGATTGGACTGTCTAATTCTCTTAGATCAATGGAATTTCCAGATGAAAGGGAAACTAGAAGGCATACTCATGATTTGATAAAAAGAAATCAACAAAGCGTGAATGAAATAGAAAGTGCTTTGGATATCAAAATGGGGTTGGGTGTAAGGGAATAATTATCAATTTTTTTAAATTTACGGAATATGTTTTTGTATCGCTTATGTATAATAACTTAATCAAATTGTAAAATCGTCTATGCAACATGCTTTTGTAATATTGGTGAGTATTCGCTGAAATTTAATTTATTAAACAAATCTACGGTTCCATTTCGTCAAAAATATAGCGAAGTTTCATAATCACTAATTAATTTTTGGTAATTCATAAATAGCTGCTTTTAATACCTGTTCGCAAATTAATGCTGTGTGATTGTTTGGATAGAATTTATCAACCAATTGTTTGTAAGGATGAATATAATTTCTAAAGTCTCGTAAATAATGACTAAATTGTTTCACATCTTTCTTTAAAAATCCTATTTCATAAGATACATTAATAAAGTCATTTAATTTCCATTTGTCAAATTGTTTAACTTTACCCTTTTCATCTTTTGGAGAAGATTTAGCTCTTCCATATTTTTCAGGATATTGAGACGCAACCCCCAATAATATTCCTTCTAAAGTACTTCCAATAAGGAAAATAGATGATAAAGGAGCATCATTATCCAAACAAATCTTAATTTCCTTAATTCTTGAGTTAATTTAGATACAATACTTTCCTCAAGTCCTAAAGAAGAAATATCAATGTATTTAAATTCTTGCTGTAAAAAAAGTTCTTCATCATTAGAGTTGGTATTCATAGAATTGGTATCAGTAACTAAACTTTTAGCTTTTTTCAATAAATCCAAATCTTTTTCATCATCATAAACAAATTCATAGTAGTCTAATAAGTCTTTTAATAATTTATAAACAATACGATCTGATTCTACATCCCAAAAACATCTTAATCTATTTGATTTAGAACAATTAACATAACCGAATTCATCACATACTTTTTCATATTTTTTATCAAAAATATCTATATTTACACTAGTTTTAATAAAATCATGAAAAGATTTGTTTGAAAAGTCTAAAATAACACCTGATTTCATGTTAAATAATTTTTCAAATATTTGTTTTTCTAAATTATTCAAATTAGACATTCTAAACCTCTTTAATTACATGAATCTACCTGTAATAACATGATAGATAAGAATTTTTGTATTCTTCAAGTATTTATTTAAATAGCATAGTCTTTTGGAATTTTTATATTATATTTTTTCGCTATCTCGTAAAATATTATTAAATCAGCTATATTTTGTACAATAATCAATGGTGACGCTCCCATGCCGTCAAAATTCCGTATCCATGCTTTTTTAACTATTCTACCATCTGGAGTGTCATAATAAACTTCGCAGCCTTGCCATTCAACATTTTTAAATGCTTCAATTCTCTTTTTGAGTCCTTCATAGTCATTAAATCCTTTTATTTCGGGTAGCTCTGGTTTATATATGAATCTATGACCTCCTGTTGAAATTATTCCTTTTTGAGATAAAATTCCTTCAATTATCGCTGCTTTAATGGCTATTGGGTCCCATTTTAATTCTAGTTCTACTTCTGCATCGATAACAAGTCCCTGGATAAACTCATTTTTTTCAAATTCGACCATAGAATTTAAAGAATCATCATAAAAATCTAAATATTCTTTTACTTTATCTTCAAGTAATTGGTGTTTCATTGTTTGGCCAATTATTCCATCTACAACAGTTAAATTTATAGAATCTAAGTCAGATTCATCAAAACTTTCAGATAAATCCCATGTTTCTTCATAAGAGATTATATAAAAAGGTAAATTATGATCCTTTGCGATTTTAAGCTTAAGTTCAAGCTTATTTTTTCGTTTTTTATCATTCCTATCTTGGAAATATTTAGTTCCTTTATTATAACCTCCGCTTATCCCGTCAAATTCAATGCACATTAATGGTTTGTTTTTTTCATTGCAAACAACGAAATCTACACTAGTCATTAATAGAAACCTTTTCCATAAATGGATATTATTAGTATATTTTTTCAAATCAATGGTATTGATGTCAAAAATAATTGCGAATGGTAAATTATGATATATTCTAATTTTATTTCCCCAAACCGAATTTAAATGTTCAAAAACTTTTTCTTCAGATCTACTGCCAAAAACTGTCTTTTTTAAAGCCATTTGCCATTTCAATCCTTTAATTTTATAAAGCTATTATGGTTACAGTTAAATTATATCCTGAAGTGGTTCTAGGATGATTTGAGAGCTATAAATGATGGAAATACTTTAAATTTAAATTATAATTTAATAATTAATTGAATCTTATGTATAATGAATAAAATCGATGGATTAATCAATAAAAGTTGAATTTATCCAAATTCTTTTAAAAAACACCTATACTCACAATATTCTGGAATATATAACATTAATAATTTAAAATCTTCCTGCAAGCAATACTCCGCAGTTTGTTTAATATCAGCATAATTTTTTATTAAATTCCTAAAATCAACTGTCAATAAATGATTTTCATTTTCCCCTGTGACACAGCTCCATATAATAGAATTAGCAACTATTTCAATGTCATTTTCAAGGCTTCTAGTAAAAGAACCAATAACAGTGTCAAGATCATTTATCAACAAGTTTAATTCATCTACTCTATCAGTTCCATGATGATTACAATCAAATTTATCAATTTGACGAATGTATAAATCGATTTGATTTTCAACAAATCTATAATATGTATATTCCGCTGTTCCAATAACTTCATGCGCCTTTTTACTAAGTTTGGATTTGTAATAATTAAGCTCATCGATAACAGGTTCAGCTATATTATAATTATTTAAATTAATTGGATATTTTCCAAAAAAATATGTACAACTTTCATGGTGTTCATCTTTTGGATCACAATATCCCCTTATAACCCCCGTATCACAAAAAAAGTAGCATACCATTATTAAACCTATTTTTAATTAGTCTCTGTCAACATACTCATAAATTTCATCTAAAGATTTTAAATCTGCAGGCAAGTTTTTTGATAAAGATTTAATTTTTGCATCCATCTCAGAAAAGGTAGGAAGTAAATTTTCTTCATCAAAAACATCTAAAATCTGATCTAATCTGGAATTTAGGTATTCCTTATACGAATTTATTGTGTTTAAATGTTCAATTTTCTCTTGTTCAACTAAACTACAATCTCCTTTTAAAGTTTCTATATATGGTGTTAAAATAGTTAGAATCCTTTTATCATATAAAAAGTATAATTCGTCTAATTTAATTTTAATAATTGATTGATTTACCCCATTATCCAATTTCAGACATGAATATTCTAATAAATTTGTAAATTTTCTAAATATTTCTAATATTTCGGCATCATTAACGAAATTTAAAGAAAAATAATAATTTGATATCAATTCATAAATTCCACGAGTTTTTTCATTATATAAAGTTAATTGGTTATTTTGTGAATTTAAATCATCTTTCATGACTTTAAACCAATTATCTAACTCTACATGATTCAAATAAAAATTTTTATATTCAGATGGAACTTTATCGTGATAAATCCAATTTACAAATTTTTCACGATCCCTAACAAAATAATTTTTTAAATCTGATATACTATTATCAATAATATCAAGTACTTTACCAGAAAGACTTGAATCAATATAAGGCAAATCAAATAATGTGAAATTTGAATTAAATTCTTGTTTTAGATATTCATTAACAGGCCTGGAAAAAAATCCATGTCTGTAATAACCCCAAAAAAAGTCATCTACTTCAATATTCTCTTTTTCCAATTCCAAATAAATCAAAATAATAAGCTTATTTAATCGAGTTGATGGGATATATTTCTGATCTCTAAGATCGATATTCTTTTTTGTTTTACTTAAAACGGTTAGAATAAAATCATCTTTTTTAACAGAAATAGAACGCATATAACTCCCATAAAATCTTTTATTTAGCACATTATATAATCTTTTGTATAGAACTATATTTTATCAAAGGTTTTCTGTAGACCTGTTTAAATTTTCCTGTATATCTTAAGATTTCTATCAAGTTGATATTTCAGTGAGGTGTTATAAACCTCGAAAATCGCATTTAATATTTGAACCATATGACCAAAATACTGTCATATATTACGATTATGGAATACCCTAATATTTGAAAAGGAAAAATCAATTCATTGATTTTAATAGAAAATTCTTAAATAATAGAAATTGTTAATGCAACCTTAATATCCCTTTTTTACCATCAAAGTCATCATCAAATGAGGCTATTTCATGGATATTCATTAGTTTCATTATTTCTACCGAAACACTGTCTGCAAAGGACAGGTTGTGGTATTTAACCAGGGTCTGCATTGCTTTAGGATATAATTTTTTTGTTTATTCCAGTTATTCAGTTAAAACTAGGTTTGAAATAACTAATTCATCTTTGGTGTCTAATAGATATTTATTTTAATTCACTCATAAATCTGAGTAATTATATATAAAGTATCACTCATCATTATGAGTAAGTATTTATATTTGGTCGCTCATAGAATAGAGTAAGTGATATTATGGTGTCTCCCAGTAATGAAGATCTTTTGGATTATATACAGATGAGAATAGAAGAAGGACCACTATTTGCTCATAATTATATTTATAAAAATGGGGAAAAGCTTCAATGTAGAAATGCATTTTTCAAGCTTAAAAATCAAGTTGATAACTTTTTAGATGGCACCAGTGAAGAAAGGTTTATCACATTACCAGGATTACGTGGAGTTGGAAAAACCACTCTTCTTTTCCAGTTGTATGATTATTTAATAAACGAAAAGGGAATAAAGAAGGATAATATCCTCTATTTCACCACAGATAATTTAAAAGATTATCTTGGAGGAAGAATCAGCGAAATTATAAACACATTTACGAGTGAAATCCATGATAAAACACCAGTTAATCTGGATGAAAATCTGTTTATCCTGATAGATGAAGCTCAATATGACAAAGACTGGTCACTTGCAGGTAAAATATTCTACGATCAAAGTAAGAAAATTTTCATGATATTTACAGGTTCTTCAGCATTA
>Ga0334882_1001933_pt1 | contig 22876 bp, 22 predicted proteins | sample GraSluR1_MG_5_FD_207226 | JGI IMG/M metagenome (GOLD analysis project Ga0334882, IMG submission 207226) | Sludge microbial communities from methane-producing bioreactor in Wageningen University, Netherlands - Granular Sludge_15_04-R1 | ecosystem: Engineered > Bioreactor > Anaerobic >...
AATTCATCCAGCACATTTTTGATAAAGGTACGCGTCTGCTCACTGCCCACGCACGCCACATCCTTGAAAATCCCCCATTCACAGCGCACCTCGTAGGGTTCCTTGGTGCAGCCCATCTCTGGATAAGCCGCCAGCACCGATGTGAAGTGGCCGGGCAGGTCGAATTCCGGCACGACGGTGATATGACGTTCGGCAGCATATGCCACGATCTCGCGGATCTGTTCCTGGGTGTAGAACCCGCCATAGGGCGTCCAGTCAAATTGTTTGTTGACCGGCATCCAATTCTTCAACTGGGTGCCTTTGCGCTGCGAACCGACCTCGGTCAGCAGCGGATATTGCTTGATCTCCACACGCCAGCCCTGGTAATCAGTCAGATGCCAGTGGAAGATGTTCAGTTTCAGAAAAGCCATCCAGTCAAGCACATGCTTGACGGTGTCCATGCCGAAGAAATGGCGTGCTTCATCGAGCATGAAGCCGCGCCAACCGAAAGCGGGTGCGTCCTCGATCTCCACACACGGCAGAGAAATGAGTCCGCTTTGCTCTGCGGGCAGCATCTGGCGCAGGGTTTGCATGCCATAAAAGAGCCCGGCCGTCGTTCCTGCCAGCACCTGTATGCCCTGCGGCGTGATCGTCAGGCGGTAGCCTTCCTCGCCCCCTTCAACAAAGGACAATTCAAGGCTGAGTACCACCGCTGCGTTCTGCGGGTCATTGTGCAGTTGCACCTGCGGGAAATAACTGCGCAGTAAAGCAAGGGGCAGCGTGACTTCGCCCTGCGTGGCAAGGGTAAATGGAAACGAGAGCGGAAAAACACCCTCACGGTATGTAATCTGTTTGGGAAGCGGCACTATCGCATACATGGTTTACTCCTGTTCGGATGATTGGGTTGGCGCTTAAGTATAACGAAAATTTATGATGGATTTCACAAATTATCCCACCTTGCCACTGAACACAAACTCATGCGCCACTGCGGCGGTCGCCACTTTGTCGGAGTCGGAAATGAAGGTGACCATACCCTCGTCGAATACAACCGTCTTGACGCGGTCAAACCCTTGCGGGATGCGCGCCGCGCCCTGGATGTAATTGACATCGAACCCTACCCCATCAAACGTATGGCAGGTAGGGATACCGCGTGCATTGACGTCATTTTCCGCGATGGACTCATTCAGTCCCTTAGCGAAATATCCACACACATCCTCCAACCCGATGCAAGCGTTGCGGCCGTTCCAGGGTGCGCCATGCCGCCCGTGATTCTCCATCCACAGCACCATCGAAGGCTGCACAGCGCGGTTCTTGAGCGAATACCACAAGAAACCTTCCTCCGCGCACACCGCGCAGGTCCACACCGGTTCTTCTGACGGCTCAAAATATACCTGGGCAATATCCACAAAGCCCTCACGCGCTGGAAATACCGTGCAGTCGCTGGTTTCGGGATCTTTCCACACCGTCGGCACTTCTTCCAATGACTCAAACCACGCCCCCGGTTCCAGGCTGATATATTCTTCATTGGCATATAGTGGCGCGCCTGTACCCACCCGCCCGAAGTGAATCGGCGCGGTGGAAATGCGCCAGTTTTTGCTGCCGGTCAGGGTGGCATGATGTCCCAGGCTGGTTTTGCCCGTAAAACCTTCAATATGGTGCTGCTGATAGACGGCTGTGTGACCCTTCACCAGCTGGGTTCGTTTGGTGACGCTGCCCGCGCGCGCTTTCAAATCCATGGCCAGCGTCAGGGTCAATGTGGCCCCTTCCTCCACCAGGCTGTGAAACTGCCACTTTTTTCCGGCAGTCTCGCCATGCACATGGTGGAATTCGCCGCCAGCGGTGTTGACTTCGCCGAACGGCAGGCAGAAGAAATCACCGCGCAGCGGCACCAGCACCGGCTCACCCAACGCCAGCCCTTCGTTATGCCAGGGATTGATGAAATACGGCTCAACAGCCCTTCCCGTGCCTACATCAAACGATACCGGCGCCATATGACCGCCCAACCGGGTGATCGCCGCGCGCACACTCTCATTTTCCATGACCCAGGAAGCCTGGTTGTAGATCACATTCACCTGTTCATTGGCTGCATTCATCTTCCGTTCCTCTCCGTGACTGTTTGGTTGTGTCGATAATCCGATTATACCCCGGTCACTCCTGTCAAGAAACCAACTGTCATGAATTTCTGGTCGGGCATAGCAAATCCACCAGAAAAGACTATAATTAACCGGTAACAGACTGACATATACGGTTTCTTCTGACATTATCACCATGAACACATTGGCTGCCGTATATTGAAACATCCATATCACCTTTTTATTTTCCGTCAGGCCTGTTCTGGCGGCTTTTGTCAGGAGAAATCATGAAAAAATTCAAAGTGGCTGTGTTGGCCAACCTCAAAATGAACGCGCCGCAATTCGCAGGCATGGCAAATGACCAGTGGGATGACCTGGATTCGGAAAAAACCGTGCACGCGTTGGTGGATGCCATCCGCGCCGGCGGCCACGAAGCTGAATTTCTGGAGGGTGATATCACCCTGCTGGACACCCTGCGGCTATACAAACCCGATATCTGCTTCAACATATGCGAAGGTCACTTCGGCGACGCGCGCGAAGCGCATGTACCCGCCATCCTGGAGATGCTGCGCATCCCCTATACCGGCTCCAAAGTCCTCACGCTGGCGCTCACCCTCGACAAACCCGCCACCAAACGCATCCTGCACTGGCACGAGCTGCCGACCCCCCGTTTTCAGACCTTTGAACGTGTCACCGAAAGCCTCAATGATGATATGATCTTCCCGCTGTTCGTCAAACCCAGCCGTGAAGGCACCGGCATCGGCGTATCGGGCAAATCCATCGTGCATGATGAGCACGAATTGTTCGAGCAGATTGCCTTCATCATCAACCGCTACCACCAGTCTGTGCTGGTCGAAGAATACATCGAAGGGCGCGAGATCACCGTGGGCGTGATCGGCAACCTGACCGGGCCGGTCGCTCGCCGTGTGCCAGACAATCACGAAGCACCGCGTATGCAGGCGGGCTTGCATTTCCTGCCGCCCATGGAGGTGGACCTGACAGAATTTGCCAACAGCGACGTCGTTTATTCCAACCGCTTGAAGACAGACCTGGCTGACAAATTGACCTACCTGTGCCCCGCCCCGATCGATGATGACACCATCGATGAACTCAACTGGCTGACGGCTGCTGTTTTTCGCGTAACCGGCGCGCTGGATGTGGCCCGCGTGGATTTCCGCCTGAACGTCCGTGAAGATTGGAAACCTTACATCCTTGAGATCAACCCCCTGCCCGGCCTGTCCCCCGGCATTTCCGACCTGGTGATCGAGGCCGCCGCTGACGGCATTGAACACACCGAATTGGTCAACACCATTCTGAACACCGCCTTGCAACGATATGGCATGATGGAATAAAAGAATTTACTTTTCACGTATCCAGGCCAGCAAAAACATCTATAATTCTCTTGTACCTGCATATCTGAGATACTAAGGAGAATGAGATAATGGCGTACCATCAAAAACATGGTGTCAATATCGGCCGTTGGCTGTGCCACGGCGATGACCCGCTGGAACAGCGTGAAAAATGGCTGGTGCAGGATGATCTGCGCAAGATCCGCGACATGGGCCTGGATCATGTGCGCCTGTGCCTGAAAGAGAAATATTTTTGGGCGGAAGACGGCACCCTCAACCAGCGCGCCATCGAGATCCTGCGGCGCGGCATCGATTGGGCGCTGGACGCCGGGTTGGTAGCCAATGTCAACCTGCACATACTGCGCTCACACAACTTCCTTGACCTGCAGGAACCCGAGTTGTTCACCAGCCCGACCGCCCAGGCGCATTTCGTCAAGATGTGGACAGATCTTTCAGAAAACCTGCACGACTATTCCACCGACAAACTGGCGTTCGAGTTCATGAACGAACCGGTCGCGCGCGCCAACGAACGCTGGAATACGGTCTGGCAACAGGCCTATGATGCCCTGCGCGCCAAGGAAAAAGAGCGTGTGCTTATCCTCGGTTCCAACCTGTGGAACCAGGCGCGCACCTTCAAAGATCTGACGGTGCCTGAGAATGACCCCAACATGATGCTGGACTTCCACTTCTATGAGCCGATCCTGGTCAGCCATTACCACGCTCCCTGGACGCCGATCACAATGGTACCCTTCAAGCTGCACTACCCCGGCCGCCCCTTCCACATGCCACCCTGGATGTTCGGCCTATATGCCCAGTTCAAAAAGGGTCTTAGCTCCATCAACCGCAAGGACGCCTGGCATGAGAATGTACCGTTCACCAAAGAAATCATGGCATCCCGCTTCCAACTGGCGCTGGATATCGCCAAAAAGCACAACCTGCCGCTCAATTTGGGCGAATTCGGCGTCTATTCACAGGTTCCGCAGGAAATCGGCAAAAAGTGGCTGCATGACGTGTTCTCGCTCTGCCAGCAAATGAATATCTCCTGGACAATCTGGACGCTGGGCAAAGGCGACGATGGCTTTGCCATCATGGACAAAGCCGGCAACCCGCGCTGGCAGGTAGAAGTCATGCGTCCATTCCTTAAATAACATTTTTGTATGCTCATTTCCAGATTCTCACGCACAAGCGCATCATTAAACCGGGAAAGCCGCCATGAAAATCGCCACGCTCAACCTCCGCCACCACAGCGACCGCTGGGAAGAACGTTTCCCGCTGGTGGTAGATACCTTGCTTAAGTCAAACGCTGACCTGATCGGCCTGCAGGAAGTTTCCATCAAAGTAGGACCCAAGAATCAGGCGCAGTTGATCGCAGAAGCAGTCAATGCACTGTCAAATTATCCCCCTTATCAGGTGTACTTCACCCCCACGCGCGAGGCAACCAAAGACCAGGAAGGCATCGCCATCCTGTCCCGCCTGCCGGCCGAGAGCTTTGAATCGATCGCTCTGCCGGGCCCCTGGCGGGTAGCGCAGCGCATTACAGTGAGGCAAGAAGGCAGATTGTTGTGTTTTGCCAACACCCACCTGCATCACGAACCCTGGCGTGATGAAAGCATCCGTCTGCAGCAGGCGATCGCCCTGATGGATTGGATCAACGCACAATCCAATGCGTGTGTAATCAGCGGGGATTTCAACGCCGAACCCGATTCCGCCACCATCGTGCAGATCAAGCAAAGCCACCGCTCCGCCTATGAGAGCGTGCATGGCAGCGAACCGGATCTCACCTATCCTACCCCGCTGGTGGTGCCGGCACCCGCGCACACCAATACCATCGATTACCTGTTCTACTCACCCGACGCTTTTCAAGTCATCGCCTGCGAGAAGATCGGCACACAATCCGCGCCGCACGACCCCACGCTCTACCCCTCCGACCATTATGGCCTGTGTTCAGAAATGGTCTGGTGCTAAGGAAAAAGATAACAGCGGTGCTTGATCGCACCGCGGGAGGGTAAAATGCGTTCACGATGTTTTTTTATGGCAGCTTGCCGTTGATGCTCTGCAACTCGCTGAGGATCGCCTGCATCACATCCTGCTCAGCATCAACCGCCTCTGTGACCGGGCGGCGCACCCGCTCCCAAGGCAGGCGCTGCTGGGCTTCATCAAAGGCACGCAGGCATCCCGCCACTTCCTCATAGGCCGCATCCACATTTTCCAATCCCATCAAACGCGCTTCCGGCCGTTGGTTGGGGTCTGAATTGCCAGCCGTGTCGATCTTCAGATGACCAATGCCCAGCCAGCGATCCAGCAACCCGCGCCGGATCTCAATGTTGGTCACCATGCGGTAAGGCACATGCACCACCTTCTGCATGATATAGCCCGAATGCACCACGATCTCATCATCCATCAGCTCATAGCGGTATCGTTTATACAACGGGAACATCAACAGGAAGGTCGGCACCGCCCACACCAGGTTGGGGATCGTAGCCCAGAACAATGCCTTGCTCTGGTAATCGACCACGCCCTCCTCACGCATGATGAAATACATCGAAATGTATAGGATGACCCAGATGAGAGCAAAGACAAAGACCACGCTGAGCAGCATTTTGTATAAATATGTTTTTTTGGGGGTGTAAGTATACATGTTTTTTCTCCTGTTAATCAATCGATGGTTGCTAATATCCGCAGAAAGTGCTTGCGGACCTCTTCTTTTGGAATATGCAATGCCTCACATTGCCGCAGATAACTTTCGGTCAGCTGTTCAAACACCTTTCGCCGATCTTCTTCGATAGGCACCTGTCGGTCAAGGACATAACATCCGCGCCCCTGCTGTGAAGACACATAGCCTTGTTGATCCAGCCGGCGGTACACGCGTGCGATGGTGTTAAAGTTGATGTCCAAATCTTCTGCCAGTTCACGCACCGTGGGCAGTTGCTCACCAGAACCGATATCACCAGACACGATCAGGCATTTGATCTGTTCCTCGATCTGGTAATAAAGAGGCTCTTTGCTGTGAAAATTTACCTGGATTTTGTGGTGCATTGTTATTCCTATTGTATCAATGTATCATAGTATGATTGTATCATTAACGGCAAAACATGGCAAGACCGATTTGCAGGTCAGTATCATCTGTCTGGGCGCGATGCGTTTCGGCGCGCGCGATTCTAAAGACCTTTCTTTCCAGATGCTGATGCTTATCTCGATCTCAGCGCTGACAGCGACGCCCGCCTGAAAGCCCTGCATATCGTGGCAGACGAAACTGCCGCCACCGTCAACCAGGTGATTCTCGCCTGGCTGATGCAGCACAGCCCGCACACCATCCCGCTGGTCAGCGCTGGCACCATGGAACAACTGGAAGAAAACCTCGCCGCCGCACACCTTATTTTGACCGAGGAACAACTCCACAACCTCGACAGTGCTGGGGTGTAAGGTTACTTAATTACGCCAGTTTTCCGTCGGTATTCAGCACTAACTGCATTGCCTTGCTGAAGATGCGCTTGCGCATCATCAGAATGCTGATGACACCGGCGATATTGGCCGCCACATAGATCATGGCGACCACCACGAACTGGTAAAAAGCAGCGTAAACCGGATCCGCGCCCGCCAGCACCAGGCCCGCCATCGCCCCCGGTATCCACACAATGCCAAGCGAGCGCAGCGAATTGACCTGCGGTATCAGGCTGGCGTTGATCGCACTCTGCACATAGGGCGCAACCGCATGTTCAGGTTTCGCCCCAGCGCCAGGGCGGTTTCCACCATGCCATGATGCGAACTGACCTCAGAGCGGAACCGTTCCAGCCCGAGGATATTGGTATTCATGGTGAAATATGGACACTACCTGCCCATTTTCACCCCACAAAACACCTTCGCCAGGGAGCAGCAGGCGCTTTCATGGTATCACCATCGCAAAAAACTGGCCATACGCCAGGAGCGCTAAATAATGAAAAAAATCCGTATCAAACTGAATGGAAATCTGATCTTCACCCTGCTGGTGATGCTCGCCATGGCAGTCACCATCATTGTCAAAGAAACCTCACGCCCTGCTCAAACCCCGGATGCCATCGGCTATGGATCGGACACGGTCAAAGGGGAAGTTGTCCAAATCCTCGAATCTGGCACCGTACAGCTTGGCTCCATCGAACAGGAATACCAGATCGCGCAGGTGCGCATTCTGGAAGGTGACTTCACAGACACCCTGGTGACGATCGATCACGGCTCCTACCAGATCCTGCCCAGAGGATTCAGCCTGTCGGCAGGCGAACGCATCCTGGTAACGGTTGGGCAAACCCCTGACGGTGCCTTGCGCGCCTATTTCATCGATTATGTCCGCCTGACCCCATTGCTGGTGTTGTTTGCCATGTTTGTGGTCGGCTCCATTCTGGTCAGCGGGTGGAAAGGGATTCAAAGCCTGCTCTCCATGGGTGTCAGCCTGCTGGTCATCTTCTACTTCATCATCCCGCGCATTCTGGCAGGTGCCGATCCCATCTGGACCAGCATTGTCGGTTCTTTCATCTTTTTGGCAATCACGCAATACCTCGTGTACGGCTGGACACTAAAAACGCAGGTGGCGCTGGTTGCCATCGTCATCGCCATGACCATCACCGGCTTTCTGGCTGTGTGGTTCGTCAATTACACCAGCCTGAACGGATTCGGCAACGAGAGCGCCATGTACCTGATGCAGCAGGGCGAAAACCTCAACATCCAGAATGTTCTCATCGCCAGCATCATCATCGGCACGCTGGGGGTGCTGGACGACCTGGTCATCTCACAGGCATCAGTGGTGATGGAGTTGCACACCGCCAACCCCAATATGACCTTCCGTGAACGCTACCGCGCTGCCTTCCACATCGGCCGCGATCACATCGCCGCCACCGTTAATACCCTCGTGCTGGCATATGTCGGCGCTGGCCTGATGATGTTCTTGCTGTTCTCGCTCAACAATCCCGATTACCTGCTGCTGCTGAACATCAACTTCATCGCCGAAGAGATCGTGCGCTCCCTGGTCGGCACGCTGGGTTTGTTCAGCGCGGTGCCGATCACCAACTTGATCGCCAGCTGGGCGGTCGACACCCCCGAGCGCGTTCAGAAATTATGCCGCATCTTCGGCCCGCTGGGCGCTTCTCACGATCATTAATGGAAGAGAAACTGTCCTGAACCGGGCAGCTTCTCTTTTTTTCAGGTTTGCCTCAATGGCATCTTGGTACAGACAGGTTTATAATGAAAGCAGCCAGATGAGAAGAGAAGGTATCCTTAATCTATGCTTGAATACCCTGAAATCAAACACCTCGCCAACCAATTGCAGGATGCCATCCCCGGTAAGACCATTGACATCGTCTCTTTCCCCGGTATGGTCAGAAATTTTGTGTTCTCAGAAGAAACCCAGCCGGTGTTCCGCGAACGCCTGCATGGCAAAACCTTTGACCATGTGGAGTCGTGCGGCAACCACCTCTATCTGTTCACCAAAGAAGGCCAGGTGCTCGCCATCGGCGACACCGGCGGAAAATTACTACTGACGCCTTCCAACAAGCCCATCCCCAAGAAATTCGACCTGCGCCTGACCTTCACCGATGGAACCACCCTCACCATGTCGGTGCAGATGTGGGGTTTCATCCGCGCTTATGCCGCTGCGGCAGACGCTATTGCCCATCAAGAGGCGGTGCTGCAGGAAGCACGCGACCCGTTGGACCACAAGGTCACCCGGCGCAATTTCCTAAAATGGCTGCGTGCCTGGGAGGAAGCCCCCAAAATCAATGCCAAAAAATTCATCATCAGCCGCAAATACATCACCGGTCTGGGCAATGGCTACACCCAGGATATCCTGTGGCATGCCCGCCTTCATCCACGCCGTAAAATGGACAGCCTTGACGATGAAGAAGCCATGCATCTGCTGGATGCCATCCAGCTGGTCACCATTCAGGCGGTGCAAGCCAATGGCCGCACCACCGAACGTGACCTGTATGATCAGCCCGGCGACTATGAGGTGTTGATGGGCCGTGCCACATTGGGCACCACCTGCCCTGCATGCGATGACGAGATCATCAAGTTCTCTTTTGAAGGCGGCGCCTGCTATATCTGCCCGTCCTGCCAGCCTGATCCAAGAATCACAGGCTGACTACCCCGCCCTTCGGGTACAATCATTGTATGCTCTCCCTGATCCTCATCCGCCATGGTGAAACCGACTGGAACACCCAGCAGCGCATCCAGGGCCAACGTGACCTGCCGCTGAACGAGACCGGGCGCCAACAGGCGCGCGATTTGCAGCCCGTGCTGGCGCCAGCCTTTGCGGGTTCAACCGTGAAGGTACGCGTTCTCAGTTCAGACCTGCAGCGCGCCCTGCAAACCGCTCAGATCGCCGTACACGCACTGGCAGAGATTGAGACCGACACGCGCCTGCGCGAGATCAATTATGGTGAATGGGAGGGTCATGACCGGCGCACCCTGGAGCAGCGCTGCCCCGCCGAGGCGGTGCGCTGGTTCCGCGGTGATGACTTCGCTTTCAAACCCCATGGCGGCGAATCCTTGCGGGAACTGCACCAGCGTATGTCTGCCTTTCACCAGGCTGTTATCTTACCCCTGATTCAACCCCGACCCCAGCGCGTGATCCTCTTCACCCACGGCGCTGCCCTGATGGCGTATCTAAACGTGATCCTGCAAGCCCGTGCGCGCTTCGCCACCGACAATGGCGCCCTCAGCGAGATTATCCTGCGGGCTGGCACATTGCCAGAAGTCGCCCAGTTTAACGTGCTGCCACAGCATATATCCATGCTTTATCCGCTTTCCTGACAATCTTGATGCGATAAACTCTCAATAAATAATTTCCCATAGACCCCAACAGGTTTTTTTTCAATGAAGAGTAAACCTGCCTTTAGAACCTTGAGTTATTCTCGTAACTCAAGGTTCTGGTTCTCAATCTCAAAAATGAGAATGCCGTAATTCACGGTACGCTATTGAATGAATAATCAACTCCCTTTGAGAGCTTTGCGTTACGCGGATAACCTAAAACTCATACCTCCACTTTTTTAGAACGATGCGTTATTTCCGTAACGCAAGATTTTTTTCATCTTAATTCCCAAAAATCGCTTCTGTCCAATCTCACAATCCAGAATGTTATAATCCCCTACAGATTGCTCGATAAAGAGTTAACATGCCTTGAGAGCTTTGGGTTGTGACAATAACACAAAGCCCATGCCAAATAAAAACAAGCCCATCCCGAAGGAGAAACCCATGCCAGAAGAGAATACCAAAAACGAAGCATCCAGGGAGACCAAACCAGTCCCTGAAGAAAAAACCTCGGTCACCGAACACAGCATCACCATCAACGGCACAGTGCTGGAATACACCGTCACCGCCGGCACCATGCTGCTTAAGGCCGAAGATGAAAAAGAGGGTGAAAAGCCCAAAGCCACCATCTTCTACATCGCCTACCAGTTGAAAACCGATGACAGCCCCGCCAAACGGCCGTTGACGTTCTCATTCAACGGCGGACCAGGTTCCTCCTCAGTGTGGATGCACCTGGGTATGCTGGGGCCCAAGCGTGTGCGCCTCGATGACGAGGGTATGCCGCTGCCACCGCCCTATCAACTGCTCGAGAACGAATACACCCTGCTCGATAAGACCGACCTGGTCTTCATCGACCCGGTCAGCACCGGCTACAGCCGCAGTGTGCCCGGCGAGGAAGCCAAACAATTCCACACCGACAAAACAGACATCGAATCAGTCGGCGATTTCATCCATCTCTTCACCACCCGCAACCAGCGCTGGGCATCGCCCATCTTCTTGATCGGGGAATCCTACGGCACCACACGTGCCGCCGGACTGTCCGGTTACCTGGGCGAAAAGCATGGCCTGTACCTGAACGGTATCATGCTGATCTCCTCCATCCTTAACTTCGTGACTGCACGCTTCGATGAAGGTAACGACCTGCCCTACATCCTCTTCCTGCCGACCTACGCCGCCACCGCCCATTACCACCACAAACTGGACAGCGAGCAGCTTGCGCGGCCGCTGGACGAATTCCTCGGTGAGGTTGAGCAGTTCGCCGCCAACGATTACACCCTGGCGTTGATGAAAGGCGCCACCCTCACCGCTGATGAACGCGCCCACATCATCGAAAAACTGCATACCTATACCGGGCTGAGCAAAGACTACATCGACCGCACCGACCTGCGCATCAACATTCACCGTTTCTGCAAGGAATTGCGTCGTGATGAAGGCTTGACCGTCGGGCGCATCGACAGCCGCTACACGGGCTATGACCGCGACGCCGCCGGTGAATACCCGGAACGCGACCCCAGCCTGAGCGCCACCGGCGGTGCTTATTCCGCCACACTCAAAGATTATGTGCGCCGCGAATTGGATTTCTCCATGGACCTGCCCTACAACATCCTCACCAACCTCTTCCAGAACTGGAAGTATGACCGCTGGCAGAACCAGTACGTCAACATGGCAGAGGTCCTGCGTCAAGCCATGGTTACCAACCCCGCCATGAAGATCTTCGTTGCCAACGGTTTTTATGACCTCGCCACACCTTATTTCGCCACCCAATATACCTTCAACCACCTCGGCATACCTGCCGCGCTGCAAGACAATATCTCTATGGCGTATTACGAAGCAGGCCACATGATGTATGTGCACATCCCGTCATTGAAAAAGATCAAGAACGACCTGGCGAATTTTGTGGATAAGGCGACCCAAGCCTGATCCCAGGCCTAAATCAACTTAATCCCCACCAATGCAAACGCCTGCAACAATCCAGACGGGAGTTTATACTTTTGTTATATTATTTTCATCATAATTAATAAAACTATTGTATGTTCGTAGTAAGATAAAGTAAGACGTTTAGATAACAACAACAGAAAGCACATATAAAATGCCTATCTCAACTTATAAAGCAACCAGCAAACTGGTCGAGGGACTGCAAGTCGATAACTTTGTACGCGATTTTTCCATCCGTATGGATGAACCAAAAAGCCTGGGCGGCACAGATACCGGTATGAATCCGGTAGAAGCTCTGCTGATCGCGCTTGGTTCCTGCCAGGTGATCGTGGCAGGCGCCTTCGCAAAATCACAGGGCATTGACCTGCAGGATTTTTGGATGGAATTAGAAGGTGACCTTGATCCGGATGGTTTCCTCAAAGGAAAACCAGGTGTACGCATGGGCTTCCAGGAAGTCCGCATCATCCCCCACATCAAGACCACTGCTGCCCCGGAAAAAGTGGCTGATTTTATGAAGTTCATCCAAAGCCGCTGCCCGGTTGAAGATGTCATGGTAAATGGCACCAGGATCATCGCTTCTGAAGCGGTCATCGAATAAGAGCCATGAGCTGATAAATCTTATCATTATTGGTTAATTGACCAGAGATCAAAAGACTGCCCCAAATTGGGGCAGTCTTTCTTGTATTCAATTGTTTACGGCTGTTATTGCATGGTTGCCAGCTGGTCAGCCAGGATGGCGTCAGAGTCGGCATCCAGCTGCTCCAGGGTTGCTACGACATCATCGCCGGCAGCGATAGCCGCCATGGCTTCTGACACAATATCGCGCACGAAGTCATATCCAGGCACAGGGGGTTCACCCACACCATATTCCAACATATCAAAAGCAGCTTTATAGATGGGGTTCGCAATGAAGTAATCACCCAAACCATCTGCCACGCTCAAACGAACAGGGAAGTAGTTGGAAGCGATCGCCCATTCAGCCTGCACATCGGTGCTGGTGTAATATTTGATGAACAGCCAGGCAGCCAATTGGCGCTCCATGGTGCTCTTGGGCACACTCACCGAAGCACCGTAAATGTTCATAACCGGGTCCGGGGTGGTGTGAGGAATGGCTGCTACAGAGAAATTGAAACCAGCGCCTGCTTCGACAGCATCCTCATAGAAGGGGATACCGGAGGAAGAACCAACGGTGAAGAGCAGGGTGCCATTGCCAAAGTCAGTCTGGTCGCCATAGGCCTCAGTTACCAACTGAGCACAACCCTCATCAAACAGGTCCTGCAGGAAGTTCATGGCTTCGACCGCGGCATCGGAGTTGTAGGAGTATTCGTCATTTTCATAATCGAACACATCGCCACCGAATGCAAAGGTCCAGGAAGCAAAGCGTGAAGCATCCACAGACAATTTATAGCCCATCGAACCCTCGGCGGTTGCGCCAGAGAACGGGTTCGCAACGGCAGCGCATGCCATTTCTTTGAACTCTGCCGGGGTGGTCGGAGGACCATCAAAGCCCAGTTCTTCGATCCAGTCCATGTTGTAATACATCACTTCCATGGAGCGGTTGGGTGGGAAACCCAGGCGTTGGGAGTCAAAGGTGGGGAAAACGTCCTGGTTATAGAAACCGGGGAAGAAATCAGCAACCTCTTCATCAGTCAGACCCCATTTTTCAGATTGCACCAGCGGATTCAGATCAGTCATGGAATCTGCCAGTTGATAGGTAGCAGTCTGATTCTGGTAAGCCACCACAATATCGGGTACATCACCAGTATTCAAGATGGGGAGCATCTTGTTGAAGATGTCACCATAGCCACCCTGGTTTTCAGCGGTTACCGTGATACCCCACTCATTGGTTGCGTTGAACCTCTCAACGATCTCCTGGAGTACAATTTCACGATCGCCGGTGTGCTGGTGCCAGAAAACGATATTCGAAGCGGGAACGACATCGTCATACGGGCCTGCTGCAACCTCTTCAACCACTTCTTCGACAGGTTCTTCGACGACTGCCTCTTCTTCCTCTGGTTCTTCAACAACCACAGGTTCTTCCACAACCGTCTCTTCTTCGACGGTGGGTTCTTCGACGACTGGCTCATCAACGACCGGTTCTTCCACCTGTTTGCACGCTGTAAAAGCCAGTGCCACTATTAACAACAACACAAATAAAAATTTAAACTTGTTTCTCATTACTATCTGCCTCCTTAATGGCTTATAAAGAAACTATTGTTCATATCGGATAGACATATCCGTATACAACCTCATTAATTTTACCCCTTTAATCCCGTGGTGGCGATACCCTGGGTAAATTGTTTTTGGGTGAGGAAATAAATGATCAAGATCGGTATCAAGGCAATCACCGCACCAGCCATCAACAGGTGCGTTTGAGGCCCCGCTTCGGTCACAAACGACCACAAACCCACCATGATGGGGCGTTTCACATCCTTTGTGGTCACCAACAGCGGCCACATAAAGGCGTTCCACGACCCGATGAAGCCGAACAAAAACACCGTCATCAGCGGCGCCTTAGAAATCGGCAGCACAATCTGCAACAGAAAACGCATATGACCGGCGCCATCCATGCGCGCAGCATCCCACAACTCATCTGGAATCTGCGCAAAGAATTGCCGCAGCAAGAAAATGCTGAATGCGCTCGCCATGAATGGCAGGGTCAGCGCGGTCAAAGAGTTGATCCACGATACACCCATGCCAAAGCTGGATAACTGGCAAGCCAGCCATTGGCCTCCATCCCCGATACATATATCAAACGCGCGCTGGTCAACCCCTGGCAGCGGGATGATCAGGCCGCGCACCAAAAGCTGGTTGGGCAGTACGGTCACTGACTCGGGGATCATCATGGTAGCCAGCAGAATGGCAAAGATGATGTTACTGCCAGGAAATTTGATCCTGCCAAAAGCATAGCCTGCCAGCACTGAAGAGATCATCAGCCCAATCAGGGTGATCGTCGTGATAATAATGCTATTTAAGAAATAGCGTTCAAAACGTGATTGTCCCCAGGCCTCCGCATAGTTGATGAACTGGGGTGTGTTTGGCAGTAACTGGCGGTTGATGGTTTCGCCAATTGTCATAAGCGATGTTGATACCATCCAAAACAAAGGTATCATGGCGACCACCGCCCCAAAAGTAAGCAGAAAATACAGGATGAATTGACCAATGGCGCGGGTGATTCGGCTGCTTTTAGCCATAGAACACCTTCTTTCCCAACAGCTTGCTCTGCGCGAATGTCAGCCCAACAATGATGATGAAGAGAATGATCGCCTGCGTGGCGGCATAACCAAAGTTATTTTCTTTGTAGAAAGTATCAAAAATGCGGATACTGGCGGTGACCACGGTGTCACTGGCAGAAGGCACCCGCATCACATACAGGTGATTGAAGGCTTTGAACGTGCCGATGAACGATATCAACAGCAGGTAAAAAGAAATCGGTGATATCAACGGAAAGGTGATGTGCCAGAACAGGTGCCAGCCGCTGGAGCCATCAATCTGTGCTGCTTCATACACCTCCTTGGGAATGTTACCCAACCCCGCCAGGTAGATGACTGCGTTGTAGCCGGCAAAGGACCAAATGCCGTAAATAGCAATCGTGATCAGCGCCAGGCTCGGCCCCGCCCAGAAGCCTTCTAAACTGGATTGGAAGAACAAATTCGAAAAGGCGGTCTTCTCATACAACCATTGCAGCGGCTGCAAGTTGGCGAAACCCAACAACGTGTTGGCCAATGCGGTCTCACGCGGGCTGAAGATGATGCGGAACACTACCGCTGTCGAGATGGTGGGGGTGACATAGGGCAGGAAGTAAAACATTCTGAAAACTTCTTTGCCTTTGATATTTTGAAACAGAAGATAGGCAACCACCAACCCGATGATCATTTGGGTGGGTACCGACAGTAAAGCATAATAGAGGGTGATCGTCATCGATTTGAAAAATTTTTCATCCCCGGCTGCCACCATCTGGTTCCACCCGACCGAGAAAGCCACCCCGAACGCCAAAAACACAAAAGCCGCAGCGATCTTGGCGGCTTTCTGGTATTTTTTGTTGGACTTAAAGGCAGAATTCCATAGCCAGTAAGCCACTGCCAACAATACCAACCCCAGCAAGAAGATCAGCAGCCCTTTGCCGTCACCGAACAAGCGTTGATAATTTTCGAGAAAAACAAAGGGGCCTTTTGCCACACGCCAGTTGAAAAGACTCATGTATACGGAGTAAAAGATGGGGAACAGGCCAAAAATGCCAATGATCAATACCGCTGGAAGTATGAACAGGTAGGCAAGAAACTTCTCCTTGATCATGGCGGCGCTTACTTTTACAGTACGTCTTGATGAAGCCAAATCAGCCATATAGTGTGCTCTCCTCTGCTACTGCCTTAATCCATATTTTACCATTAATCGTACCTGTTTCAGCAAACAGGCAATCTACAATATGTTAGCATTCGGTAAATTTAGAATATTGTTAATGTATCTCGGCTTGTTCGCACTCTCTTATTTTTCACCTTCACTGTCATCAAACTACTTATGATTTCACTCATTCTCGTCCAACAGTCTGGGAGAAGTGCCTCAAAATGCCTTTCGTTTTGAGGCGAGGGGACATTATTAACCTCTCCTGTCTGATTCTCTGCTGACCGACTATTGTAGTGTGCTTCCTCGCCAGCGACCGGGCGAAAATTGTGTATAATTGCTTTGTTCATCCGCTATCAGATCGAAGGGAAAACAATTTGTTCACCGCATTCGTCGAAACCATGATCGCCTGGCTGGAGCAACTGGCTGGCGTGGTATCCATTGAATTGTTCGCCCTGCTGGGCAGTTTCATTGAAGAATTAATCGCCCCCATCCCCTCGCCCATCATCATGACCATGGCAGGCAGCATCGCCCAGGCGCAGGCAAAAACCCTTCCCTACCTGGTGGTGATTGCCTCCATCAGCGCCTTTGCCAAGACCCTCGCCGGCTGGCTGTTGTATTTCGTGGCGGATGTGGCAGAGGATTGGTTCATGACGCGCTTCGGCAAATTCTTTGGCGTATCTCACGAAGAGATCGAGCGTATCGGTGCCTATATCAGCGGCGGCTGGAAGGACAGTCTGGTGTTGTTTGCCCTGCGTTCCATCCCCGTCATGCCCAGTTCGCCCATCTCCGTCACCTGCGGCGCCATCAAGATCAATATCAAAACATTCCTGACCGCCACTTTCTTTGGTTCCATCATCCGCAGTTTCTTCTTCCTCTACCTCGGCTACACCGGTTTGGAAGCCTCACGCGGCATTCTGGAAGGGATAGACAGCCTGGAAACCGTTTTCCAGATCCTGTTTGTGGTGGTGCTGCTGGCGGTGTTCTTCTGGGCGCTTTACAAGCGCAAACGCGGCGAACTGCCCTGGCAGAAAGACCCTGCGCTCAAGGAAGCCAGCCAACAGGCTGAAGAATCTTCTGAAACCGGTGAAGATTCAATCAAAGACAAATAACCCCTACTGACTGACAACGACTACAACGAAAGTATCGTTTACCCTCGTTTTTCTTTGCGTTCTGCCCGCCGCATGCGTCGCTCCAACGAACGGCGGATGCGGTGCTGGCGATCACGGTCCAGCGGATAGCGCAGGGCAAATACCATCGCGATCACCAAAAAGACGATGATCAGCGGCCCGGTCAGAATACGGATGGCGGTCAGCGCGCTCTGGCTCTGGGTGAATACAGTCGTGGCGCCATCCGGTGCGCTGTAGCCTGACCAGCCCAGGATCTGCAATGCCAGGAAGCTGGCGATGGCGGTTGCCAGTTTGCGGATGAAGTTGATCGCGCCGTAATACATGCCTTCGCGGCGCTTGTTGGTCTTCAATTCCGCCCAGTCGATCACATCTGGGAACATGGCTTCGGGGATGACATGCGCATTGGAAGTGAAGATGCCCACCAGAAACGACAGCGCCAGCATGTAACCGTACTGACCCGGTTGCACTGTCCAGACCAGGGCTTCTATGGTGATCCACAGCAGCAGCCCGATGATGTAAGCTTTTTTCTTGCTCATACGCACTGCCAGCCAGTTCCACAACGGCAGGGTCAGGATGGCGATCAGGAACATCATGCCCAGTACAGCGGTTTCCACCCCCAGATTGATACCGAACAGGTTGACTTTTGCCAGCAGGTCGCCGCTGGCGACCCAATACAACAGGAAAAACGGCAGCATCAGCGACACAATGTCGAAGGCGATCCAGTTGGCGACATAAATCACGGTGGCGTATTTGAAGGGGGTGTTCTGCACAAACTCCTTCAGCGTGCTTTTGAACGTCAATTGCTCCTGTTTGGAAACATCCACCGGGGGCAATTCACGTTCACGTACCACGAAGAACACCAGCAGAAACGGTATGATAGAGAGTCCGCCGAAGATGGCTGCCACCAGCAAATAAGCTTGCTGCAGCGTAGCCCCGCTGCCCACCACCGCCTTGATGATCTCTGGCGCGGCCGCCGCGGTCATCAAAGAGGCAATCAGGTTCCACATCATACGGAAGGTGGTCAGGGAGGTACGCTCATCATATTCAACCGCAATTTCAGGGGTGAGTGCCAGATACGGCACACTGATCAAGGTTTGCAGCGTATCGCTGATCATATAAGCCAGCATGATGGTCAGCATCAGAGCAATCTGCGACTCCCAGGGTGGCGCCCACCACAGCATCAAGAACGCCAGTGCAAACGGCACCGCAAACACCAGCAGGAAAGGCCGCCGCCGCCCCCATTTGGTGCGCACGTTGTCGCTCAACGCTCCCACGATGGGGTCATTGATGGCGTCCCAGATGATCGCCACCAGCGAAGCGAAAGATGCCAGGCGCGCATCCAGCCCGACCACATCCGTGAGAAAGATGGCATAGAACAACATGCGCAGCGTGTTGAAGCTGGCGCGGCCGATATCACCGGAACCATAGATCAGCTTGTACCAAACCGGCAGTTTGCGGGCAGTCACATTGTCACTCATGGCAGTGTCCTTCCTCAGGCGATCTCTTTCTCATATTCACGATGCACTACCCCCCAATGGGTGCCGACACTGCTCATATCCGCGTAACTCATGCGGTTGTAATCCGCTACCTGCAGGTTGTCTGCAGTTTTGAACTGGGGAAAGTCATCGCGGATTTTGTTCATTTCAGAATAGAGCACAGCGTTGGCACCGCGCCCCTGGAATTTGGGGATGATTCCCACACCGTTCAACACCAGATTCGAGGTGGTTTTCTTGGCGCGCAGCAGGTGATACCATCCGAACGGCAGCAGTCGCCCCTTGGCTTTGCGGATGCCGTCGCTGATGTCAGGATAGGCGATCACAAACCCGATCACTTCACCTTCGGCTTTGATGATCTTGGGCAAGCCCGGTTCCAGGATGGCGATCAGGTCTTCTGCCATGGCCTCAAATTCCTCCAAGGTGTAAGGAATGAACTCTGGCGAGCCATTGAACGCTTCATGATTCACACGGTGGATATCAGCGATATACTGGCGCATTTCCTGTTTTGAGTTGAAATTGAGCACCTCATACTTGCCGCGCTCCTGCAGCCGTTTGGCAATTTCATGAATACGTGGATCTATAGTGTCTTTCTCGACGTCAATTTTCCCCGAAGCCCAGTCCATGTGATGCACATAACCGGCTGCTTCCACAAGACCACCATAATAAGGATAGTTGTAGTTAACCCCCACCGGCGCTTTGTATGCAAATCCCTCCACCAGCAAGCCTTTGGAACCCGAGCGGGTGAAGGCTGTCGGCCCTTCGATGATCTCCACCCCACGTTGTTTGCTCCAATCTTCTACCGCCGTAAACAACAAGTTGGACACCTGTGCATCATCGACCACATCAAAATAATAGAAAAATGCGAACTCGCGCCTTTTATATTCGGAGAACGATTTGGGGGTGTTCACGGCAATGCGCCCCAGCACATCGCCTTCGCTCTCGACCACAAAAAAATCCGCTTCTGACACCTGGTAGAGGGGGTGTTTTTTCTTATTCATGAGGCTGGTGATATCCAGCCGGATCGGCGGGCACCAGTTCTCGCAATCCTTATACAGGTCAAAAGGAAATTGAACAAATTTTTTGACATCACGGCGTTTGCTCGTATCCACCATTTTTAGTTTCATCGCACCTTCTCCTCATGTGAATGGCACTCTCCCGCCCCGCCATCCTGTCAGCATACGAATCAAAATTGTATCCATTGTAACAAAGATTGGCTATTTCGTTCATCTTTGTGCCCAATTTGGTGGGTTAAGAACCTTCCAGCAACTTTCAAATTCTTTTCTAATTCCACATCATTAATATAGATGAGAAAAAACATATTTTGAGGAGAGAAACATGAAAACATTACGTTGGTTGAACCTGGCTGCCTTTGTGCTGGTGATCGCCATGAACTGGGCCAGCAGCAACCTGCAGATTAATGGAAATACGGTTGCCAGTGTGTCGGACGGCATCGCCTCGCTGTTCACCCCGGCGGGTTATGTGTTCGCCATTTGGGGCATCATTTACCTGGCGCTGGGCGCTTTTGTCATTTACGGCGTCAGCAAGAAACAGGTTGACAACCAATTGATCGACCGCATCGGGCCCTGGTTTGTGATCAACAGCCTGCTGAACATGGTCTGGCTGGTGTCATGGCTGATGGAATGGTGGTTAATTTCTCTGGTGATCATCGCCCTCATGCTGGTCACCCTGGTCATCACTTACCTGCGCCTGAACGCCTTCCGCGAAGATGTGCGCGGCAAGGATTTCTGGTTTGTGCTGTTCCCCTTCAGCATCTACCTGGCCTGGATCAGTGTGGCAACCATCGCCAACACCAGCATTATCTTTGTTGCCAACGGCATCACCAGCCTGGGTGTGTCCGGCACATTCTGGACAGTGGTCATGATCGTCGTCGCGACCCTGGTGTCCAACCTGATGATTGTTTTGCGGCGTGACTGGTTCTTCCCCCTGGTGGTGATCTGGGCTGTGATCGGTATCGCAGTCGCCAATGACGGCAATACAACCATCCTCATCACCTCTATCATTGTGGTGTTGGAACAGGTCCTGGTGATGTTCTTCCAACGCAAACAGCGCCCCGCCGCCCTTCGCCTGCAAAATTAATCTGCCAGATATGTCAGCAGCTATCTGGTGGATTCGGCGAGATTTTCGATTAATTGACAACCTGGCGCTGTCAGCAGCATCCAAGGCTGCTGACAGCATTCTGCCGGTGTTCATCTATGACCCTCTGCTGATGGGTCAGCACGCTCCCCGCAAGCAAGAATTCCTGCAGGGCGTCATCCGCGGGTTGGCAGCGCAGATTGCCGCACAGGGCGGTCGCTTGATCCTGTCCGAAGGCGATCCACTGCAAGTCCTGCATAGCCTGAGGCAGGAAACAGGGGCAACCGCGATCTTCGCCGAAGCCGACATCACCCCCTATGCCCGCCGCCGTGACGCAGGCGTGGCAGCTGAAATACCGCTGCACCTCAGCGCCGGTGTCACCGCCATCCCTTCCGAACTGGTATTGAAAGCTGATGGTGATCCTTACACCATGTTCACGCCCTTCAGCAAAACCTGGAAAAGTCTACCCTTGCGTGAAGCATCCTTCTCACCCCCTCCTGTCCTTTGGGCTGACTTTCCCGGCCTGGCATCCCTGCCCCTGCCGCAAATCGACCCTGTCTCACCGGCAGACAGCCTCGACCGATTGGTCGACTTCACCGGCAGTGCCATCTATCAATATCGCGAGCAGCGTGACCGCATTGACCTCAACGGCACCTCGCGCCTTTCGCCTGACTTTCATCTGGGGCTGATCTCGGCCGCGCAGGCAGCCACGCTTGCCCGGCGCGCCATGCAGCAGACCGATGACGTCAACCAGCGTAAAAGCGCAGAAACCTGGTTGAATGAGGTCATCTGGCGCGAATTTTACGCCAGCATCCTCTACCATTTCCCCTTCGTACACAACACCGCCTTCCGTGAGAACTACCGTTCCATGCAATGGCGCCATGCTCCGCAGGAACTCTTTGCCTGGCAGCAGGGCCTCACCGGCTACCCCATTGTGGATGCCGCCATGCGCCAGTTGAACCAAACCGGCTGGATGCACAACCGCGCCCGCATGATCGTGGCTTCCTTCCTGGTCAAAGACCTGCTGATCGACTGGCGCGAAGGCGAGGCCTACTTCATGCGCCAGCTCATCGATGGCGATATCGCCAGCAACAACGGCGGCTGGCAGTGGACCGCCGGGGTAGGCACCGATGCCGCACCCTATTTCCGCATTTTCAATCCCATTTTGCAGAGCAAGAAATACGACCCGCAGGGTGATTACATCCGCCGCCATGTGCCCGAACTGGCAGACCTGCCCAATAAATTCCTGCATGAACCCTGGCTGATGAGCCAGGAACAACAGCAAACCTTCGGCGTCACACTCGGTGACACCTATCCTATGCCGATCGTTGACCATTATGAGGCACGAGAACGCACCTTGCTGGCTTACGGAAATGCCAGCGGCTGAGCATTGACGGCTGTACTATAATGGATATATGCAGTACAAGTATGCGATTCGGCAAAACTGGCAGGATTACGCCGCCGGGCGTGTCTTTCATCATTTCCCCGGACAGGCTGTTTTTCCTGTGCGATTGGCAAGTGAGGTCTTCCAGCGCGCCTACAAGATCTGGTCAGCGCGCGGCAGCAAGCAAAAAGGCTGTCATCTGTTTGATCCCTGCTGCGGCGGCGCCTATCAACTGACCATATTAGGCCATCTGCACCGCTCCGCCATCGCCCGCATATCCGCTTTCGACATTGACGCACGCGCCCTGGAATTGGCTGCCATG
>Ga0334882_1001935_pt1 | contig 22871 bp, 9 predicted proteins | sample GraSluR1_MG_5_FD_207226 | JGI IMG/M metagenome (GOLD analysis project Ga0334882, IMG submission 207226) | Sludge microbial communities from methane-producing bioreactor in Wageningen University, Netherlands - Granular Sludge_15_04-R1 | ecosystem: Engineered > Bioreactor > Anaerobic > Unclassified...
GGACCCATCGTTCCGCCGCCTTTGCGGGGCCCTGCCGCTCCCGGTCCTGCTGAGCGACTCCACAGGCAAGATCGTCCATGCCAACGCGGCGGCCGAGCCGTTTCTGTCCACCGGCGCCGCGGAGGTTGTGGGCATGCAGCTCGCTTCGGCCCTGCGCGCACCGTCCGGGGCCGCTATCGATGCCCTCCTCGCGTTTCCTCTGTCCTCCGGCCCTCTGTCCGCCGACGTCTTGCTGGTCGATTCCGCAGGCTCAAGCCACCCGGCGACACTGACCGCCACCCCACTGACCTCGGACACCGAAGCCGACCTCGTGCTGCTCACCTTGGAGGTTCGCCCCCGGCCCGCCGCCGCTGCTCAGATACCGGACGGTGAGTACGAGCGGCTGGTGGATAGCGCCAGGAGCATCATCCTGCAGCTCGACACGCAGGGCAATGTGGGCTTCATCAACGCTTTCGCCCAGGGGTTCTTCGGCTACTCATCCGGCGAGATTGTCGGCCGCAACGTGGTCGGGACCATCGTGCCGGAGCGCGACACCTCGGGCCGCGATCTGCGGCGCCTGGTCGCGGACCTGTGCGCCCGCCCCGAGGACTTCGCGACCAATGTGAATCAGAACATCACCCGTGACGGCGAGCCCCGCTGGGTGCTGTGGACCAACAGGGCCCTGAAGGATGCCTCGGGGCAGATGACCGGGGTCGTCTGCGTCGGCAGCGACATCACCGCCCAGCACCTGCGGCAGGAGGCCATCCGGGGCGAGTATGAGCGGCTGCTGTCGGTGTTCGACGCTATCGACCAGCCGATCTACATCGCCGACACCGAGAGCTATGAGGTTCTGTACGTCAACTCGGCCCTGCGCCGCATCCTCCCCGAGGAACCGGTGGGGTGCCTGTGCTACAAGGCGCTCCAGGGACGGGAGACACCCTGCGAGTTCTGCACCAATGATGCGATCCGCCGATCCGGCGGGGAACCGGTGCATTGGGAGTACTATAACCCGCTGCTGCAGAGGTACTACTCGCTGACGGACAAGATGATCCCCTGGCCCGACGGCCGGCAGGTCCGGTTCGAGATCGCCATCGACATCACCCCCCAGCGGCAGGCCCTGGAGGAGCTCCAGGCGGCCAACGCGCTGCTGTCCTCGGTGATCGGCGCCGCCCCTCTGGCGATCGTCACCATCGACAACGACGGCCTCGTCACCTCCTGGAGCCCCGCGGCCCAGCGGCTATTCGGCTGGAGCGCAGAGGAGGCCATCGGCGCCCCTCTGCCCATGATCCCGGGAGAACAAGCCGAGATATTGAGGGGCGTCATCGCCGCCATCGTTGCCGGACGCCCGGCCTATCTGCACCGGGTCCCCTGCGTACCCAAACAGGGCCCGATTCTGCAGTGCAGCCTCTCGGCGGCTCCCATCCGGGACAACGAAGACCGCGTGACGGGCGCCGTCGGACTGCTGGCGGACATCACCGAGGTCGTGATGGCCGAGGAGGAGCTTCGTGAGAGCGAGCGGCGCCTGGCCACGCTGATGGGCAACCTCCCGGGGATGGTCTACCGGTGCCTCGACGACGATTTCTGGACAATGCAGTTCGTCAGCCAGGGCTCCCTGGCACTCACCGGATACGCTCCCGAGGACCTGGTGGAGAACCGGAAGGTGGCGTACGCGGATGTGATCCACCCGGATGATCGGGACCTGGTCGCCCGCGAGGTCAGGCGAGGCGTGGCGGAGCGCAGGGACTTCGAGTTGGTCTACCGCATCGTCCGCGCCGACGGCCGGGTGAGCTGGGTCATGGAGCACGGCGTGGGGGTGCGGGGCGAGGACGGCGTCCTCCAGGCCATTGAGGGCTTCATCACCGACGTCACGGAAAGCCGGCGCGCCCAGCAGGCTCTGCTGGATAGCGAGGAGCGCCTGCGCTCCATCGTCGAAGCCGCCCAGGACGCCATCTTCATGAAGGATCGCGACCGCCGCTACACCCATACCAACGCGGCCATGGAGCGGCTGTTTGGCATGCCCGCCCACAAGATCGTGGGCAGCACGGATGCCGATCTCTTCGGCGCCGAGCAGGCGTCGGGTATCAGGGACGCGGACGACCGCGTGCTGGCCGGAGAAGTGGTCGAGACCGAAGAGGCCCTGGCCGTCGGAGACACCGACTATGTGTTCCACGCCATCAAGGTGCCTCTGCGCAATGCGGCGGGTGAAATCGTCGGCCTGTGCGGCATCGCCCGGGACGTCACCGAGCGCAACCGCGCCGAGGAGGTGCTGCGGGCTCAAGAGGAGAGGTACCGCACCTTCATCGAGGCCACGGACGACCTGGTGTTTCTCAAGGATGAGCAGTTGCGGTACCTCATCAGCAATCGCGCCAACGCCGAGTTCTTCGGCATGAGCCCGGAGGATATCATCGGCAAGACCGACGACGATCTCATGTCGCCCGAGGCGGCGGCGGGCTGTCGGCAGTCCGATCTCCAGGCCCTCGCAGGCAGTGCGCCCGTCGTCGGCTATGAGAGCATCGGCGAGCGGGTCTTTGAGGTGCGCAAGTTCGCGGTACGGCTGGGTCCCGATACGAGAGGCGTGGGAGCCTACATCCGGGACGTCACCGAGGCCAGACGCGCCGAGGAGGAGCGCCGCGCCTCCGAGGCGCGCTACCGCGTCTTGTTCGGCGAAGCCCGGGACGCCATGCTCGTGTCCGACGCCCTGACGGGCGCCGTCCTGGAGGCCAACTCGCGCGCCGAGAGGCTGCTGGGCCGCAGCGCCCAGCGGCTCGTGGGCATGTCGCGCACCGGATTCTACTGCGCCGACCGCGGAGCCGCTGCCGCGCCCGACCACCGCGACGACGACTTCGGTAGCCTCGTGGCCGAGGTCGTCGCCGCCGACGGACGCATCGTCCCCGTGGAGATCACCTCCAGCGTCATCGAGCTGGGCGACGGCACCCGGGTCATCTATGACGTCTTGCGGGACATCACGGACCGCAGAGAGGCCGAGGCCGCCATGCGCGAGTCCGAGGCCCGCTACCGCAGTGTCTTCGACAACACCGGGGCCGCCACATTCACCTTCGGCAACGACGGCGTCATCGCCCTGTGCAATGCCAACTTCGAGGGGCTAAGTGGCTACCCCGGCCATGAGATCGTAGGCAAGCTTACCTGGATGGACGTCACCCACCCCGATGATCTGCAAAGGATGTTGGGGTACCACGAAGCCCGGTCGAAGAACGAGCCCGCGCCGCCGCAATATGAGTTCCGCTTCGTCGACCGTAGCGGCGCCGTGCGTGACGTGTTCATCCAAATCGGAGTCGTTCCGGGCACGGAGATGCGCATCGCCTCCATCGTGGATATCACGGATCGCAAGCGCGCCCAGGACGCCGAGCGGCTCGCCGCGGTGGGTCAATTGGCCGCCGGCGTCGCCCACGACTTCAACAACCTCCTGGCCTCCATGGCCATGCGCGCCGAGCTCACCGCCCTGCGCTCCGCCGGGGGCCCCTGCCAGGAGTTGGTGGACACCGTCCTGCGGGGCACCAAGAGGGGCGCTGAAGTGGCCCGAAATCTCATGGCCTTCGCCCGGCCGCAGGAGCCCAGGCGGGAGCTGTGCACCATCGAGGGACCCCTCGAGGCCGCGCTCACCGTCGCCGCACAGCAACTGGAGAACGCGCAGGTCCTGGTACGCAGGCAGTACCAGGCGGAGTCCAGACGAGTGCGGGTGGACCCCGGCCAGATGGAGCAGGTGTTCCTCAACCTCTTCATCAATGCCAGTCACGCCATGCCCCAGGGCGGCACTCTCACGGTTGCGACGAGTTACGTAGAGGCCGACGAGGGCGGCCACGATACCGTGGTCGCCATCTCCGACACCGGCATGGGCATCGCCCCGGAGAACCTCTCCAGCATCTTCGAGCCCTTCTTCACCACCAAAGGCCGGCTCGGGCACACCGCCACGCCCGGGACCGGCCTCGGGCTGTCGGTCTCCAAAGCGATCGTCGAATCCCACGGCGGGACGATCCAGGTCAGCAGCACTCGAGGCCAGGGAACGGTCTTCACCATCTGTTTCCCGGCAAGCGAAGGCCTGCCGGGAAGGGAGCATGCCGGTGGGGAGGCGCCGGTCCGTGCCGACCTATTGGCACCACCCGCCGACGAATCTCGCGTCGGGTCGGTGCTCGTGGCGGAGGACGAGCCGGAGCTGCGCGAGATGCTCGTGGAAGCGCTGCGCGCCCGAGGCCACCGGGCGTGGGGCGCCTCGAACACCCAGGACGCCGTCGACCTGCTCATCCAGCGGCCCTTCGATCTGGTCTTGACCGATCTCACCATGCCCGGAGGCGGGGGGCGCGAGGTGGCCGCCTTCGCCCGCGCCCTCCCCGACCCTCCCCCGGTCATCGTCGTGACCGGCAAGCTCGAGGCGGAGGTGGGCCGCCAATTGGAGCACCTCGGGGTGGCCGCCCACCTCCAGAAGCCCTGCGCCATCGCCGAGATCATCGCGGCCGTCGAGAAGGCCCTGGCCGCCGCCGGGGGCTCCGCGGACGCGCAGTCCTGACCGCCTCGGCCCCGTCGGTTCAGTGGAGACCCGCCGATGCATGGACCCGATCTCGAGCGCTTCGGCCAACTGGCCGTTGAGCCGCCTCACTCGATCCCGGTCGCCACGGCCGGAACCTGGCGGCTGGTGTACACCTGCGGCCCGGAGCCCATCGGCCTGCGCGGCATGGTCGTGTTCTGTGTGCCCCGCTGTGGCTGGTCCTCCCCCCTCCCCCATCCTGAGCAGGAGCCGGGCGGCCCCACATGCGACGCCGCCCTCCCCGGCATGCTCTGGGCCGAGTGCTCGGAGCCCGGCGTCGTTCTGGAGGTCGGCACCTCGGCCGGGCAACGCACCGCCCCAGCCGAGGGCGATGGCGCCATGTGGCTGCCGCCGGGGAGTGTGGCGGCGGTCCGCATCCTCGAGGGCGAGCTACGCCGGGGCGGCTGTCTCGTACTCACCTACGGCGACACGGTGTCCGGCAGTCCCGGCGCCATCGCGGGAGCCAGAGCCGGAGTGCAGCGTTTCCAGGCCTTCGTGGACCCCAGAGGCGACCGGCGCGGCCCCCTGGGAGGGTTCCATGCCGCCGGTCCCCCTGTACAGATCACCTGCCTGCCGGGCCCTCCTGTGGCGGCGGGGTTGACCCTGCCCTCCTCCGCGGTCCAGGGCGAGCCCATCGCAGCCGTTGTGCGCTACCGGGATCGCTGCGGCAACCCGATCGTGCCCGAGCAGGGCAACGTCGCGCTGGCCGGCAAGTCGTGGAATGTGGTGGCCCGCGGCTCGGCGCAGCTCCGGGCCTCCGACCGCGGCCTGATCCGCGATGCCATCAGGGTCCGTGGGACCGGCGTGCAGCGGGTCAGCGTACAGGGCGAGGGGTTGCCCGCCGCAGTGTCCAACCCCGTGCAGGTCGCCGCCGACGGCTCAGGCCTGCGACTCTTCTGGGGCGACCTGCACGCCCACACCGGCCTCAGCGACGGCGTCGGGACCCCCGCCGAGGCCTATCAGTTCGCACGGGAAATGGCCTGCCTGGACTTTTGCGCCCTCACCGACCATGACACCATGCTGGACGAAGCCCGCTGGGAGCAGACCCTGCGCGCCGCCGCGGAGCACAGCGATCCCCTGCGCTTCATCACCTTCCCCGGCTATGAGTACACCGGCCGCCGCCACGGCGGAGACCGCGCCGTGTACTATCCCGTCGACAGCGGCCCACTGCTGCGGAGCCAAGACTCACAGCAAGATGGGGCCCGCGAGCTCTTCGCTGCCCTGAGCGAGCTGGAGGCGCTCGTGGTCCCCGTGCATCCCGCGAGGCCCAGGGCGCAGGCCGACTGGCGGTCTCACGACCCGCGCCTGCAAAGGCTGGTGGAGGTGTACTCCTGCTGCGGCAATTGCGAGTATACGGGCAACCCGCGCCCCCTCACCTGGGGGACGCAGAGGTCGTTCCCACCGGTGGACGAGGGGGCCACGGTGCAGGCGGCCCTGGCCATCGGCCACCGCCTGGGACTGATCTGCGGCAGCGACAGCCATTGCGGCCGCCCGGGCCACGGCAACTGGATCGGCGCCTTCGGCAAGCGCCGCGGCTACAGCGCGGGCCTTACGGCGGTGCTGGCCCGGGAACTCACCAGGGAGGCCCTCTGGGACGCTTTCCGGCACCGGCGCTGCTACGGCACCACCGGCGCGCGGATCATCATCGACTTCACCATCGACGGCGAGATGATGGGCGGCGAGTTGCGCCGGCCCGCCGGGGCCGAGCTGGCTCTGCGGGTCCGGGTGGCGGGAACGGAGGAGCTGACCGCGGTGCAGGTCGTCACAGCGGGCGGGGTGCTGTGCTCCGTCCACCCGGGGGCGCAGGACGGTGACCTCGCCGAGACGATCCACACCCCTCTGACGGGTACCGACTACTACTATGTCCGCGTCCTGCAGGTGGATGGGGAGATGGCCTGGGCCGGACCAATCTGGGTGGAGGCGGAGCGGTAGCCGGCGGGTGCCTTCCCTGCCATGGATTCGCCGGTCGCGTTGACGAGGGCCGGCGCAGCCGCTTCTCTCCCTCGCCGATCTCCGCCGTTCTCGGTGCCTCTGGTCTCTGTGTCCAGCCGTCCGTCTCCCCCCATCGCTTCGTCGTTCTCCGTGAAGCTCTGTGCTCTCCGGGCCTCCGTGTTCTGACGTTGCCGTCTCGGCCGTCTTGCTCTCTCGTCGTTCTCGCCGCTCTCCCGTTGCCCCGGCAGGTCTGCGCCCCCGTGTCAGCGAAGGCAGTCGAACCGATCCATGGAGGCGCCCCCATGCTCTACGTTCTCGCGTTCATCGCCGTCTTCGTGCCCGGAGACTGCCTCGCCGACACCGTGCCCGTGGCCCAGGAGACTGCCGCCGAGGTCCTCGCCGACATCGACCGCCAGGGCCGCGTGTCCGAGCAGATGGTCAACCCCGGTGGCGAGGTGATGGGCGCCGCCACCTGGGACGATGCCTCCGGGGCCGTGGATGGGGTCAAGAGCGGCAGCTACGGCTTCCACACGACCTTCTCCGATAGCCCCTGGTGGCAGGTGGACCTGGGCAAGAGCTACGAGGTCGGCAGAATCGTGGCCTACAACCGCAATGAGAACGGTCTGGAGAAGCGGGCCTTCGGAATGAAAGTGCTGGTGTCCGATGACGCTCGGGCGTGGCAGGAGGTGTTCTCCCATACAGACGAGCCCTTCGGAGGCGTGAAGGACGGAAAGCCGCTGGAGATCGATCTGAGGGGCAAAGGAGTGGTGGGGCGCTGGGTCCGCTGCCAGGTGCCCAACAAGGTGTCGTTCCATCTGGACGAGTTGGAGGTATACCCCGTCGACGAGCCGGAGACCAATGTGGCGCTACTCAAGCCGGCTGACCAGAGCAGCGCCGGACGGTCGTCGACGCCCAAGGGTCTCAATCCCCGGGCCGAGCAGTTGTCCTTCCGCCTGGACTCGACCCAGAAGATGCTGGACCGTGCCGGCGCGCTGCTTCAGCGCACACCCGCCGCAGGCCGGGCGGCGCGGTCCGAGATCGACAAGCTGCACGACGAGCTGGGCAAGCTGAGGTCCGAGGAGCGCCCCACTTTGGACGCCCGCCGCGCATTGCACCGCCGGGTGGCCCTGTTGGTGCGCGAGCTGCTCCTGCAGGACCCGCTCCTGGACTTCGCGGACATCCTGTTTGTCAAACGCGAGGCAGGCGTACTGGCGCACATGTGCGACCAGTACTTCGGCAGCCTGTCTCGCCCCGGCGGGGGGCTGTACGTGCTTGAGGACTTCCGCACCGACCCGAAGCTGCGCGATGTGATCGGCGACGGCCTGCCGGTGGGTAACTTCCTCAGCCCGGACCTGTCCTACGACGGCACGCGGATCGTGTTCTCCTTCGCCGGGGGCGACCCGGAGAGGAAGATCGTCTTCGACCGTTCGGCCCAGTGGGCCTACCACGTGTACTCGGTGAACCTGGACGGCACCGACCTGCGCCGTCTCACCGACGGCCCGTTCGATGACATCCATCCCCGCTGGCTGCCGGACGGCGACATCCTCTTCATCTCCACCCGCCGCGGCGGCGAGACCCGCTGCAGCGGACGGCCGGTGCCGACCTACACGCTCCACCGCATGCGGCCCGACGGCTCGGAGATCCTCCGTCTCTCCTGCCACGAGACCCACGAGTGGCACCCGGCCGTGGGCAATGAGGGCTCGATCCTCTACACCCGCTGGGACTACGTGGACCGGCACACCAACCTCGCCCACAGCGTCTGGAGCTGTCGCCCCGACGGCTCGGCGCCTATGGCCGTGTACGGCAACTACAACCACGACAAGAAGCCCTGGGGCGAGTGGTTCGTCCGGCCCATCCCGGGCTCACACAAGCTGCTGGCCATCGCCGGCGCCCACCACGGATATGCGGCGGGCTCCGTGATCGGGATCGACCCACTCGCACAGTTTGACGGCAAAGAGCCGGTCACCCGCCTCACGCCCGAGGTGCCGTTCCCCGAGGCCGAGGGCTACCCGAACTCGGCGTATACCGGCCCCTGGCCGCTGAGCGAGCAGCTCTACCTGGTCGCCTACAGTCCCGAATGGAACACCCGCACCGCACAGCATACCGTGCCCTTCGGCCTGTATTTGCAGGATGCCGCCGGCAACCGCGCCCTGCTGTACCGCGACGGCAGTATCTCTTCCGAGGAACCAATCCCCGTGCGCGCCCGCCCTGTACCCATGAGCTACCCGATGGCGTCGCGACAGGGCGCCGCCTCCGAAGGCGTGTTCTTGCTCGCGGATGTCACGAAGTCACTGCAGCCCTTGCCGGACGACCGCATCGAGGCTCTGCGTATCGTGCAAATCCTGCCCAAGACCACCTACCGCGCCGACGACCCGAAGATGAGCGCGGCCCGGCAGATCGGAGCCCGGCAACTGGTGGGCACGGTGCCTGTGGAGCCCGACGGCTCGGCGTACTTCCGGGCCCCGGCGGGAGTCCCCGTCTACTTCCAGGCTCTGGATGAAGCCGGCATGGCCGTGCAGACCATGCGCAGCATCACCTACCTGCAGCCCGGAGAGACCCGCTCCTGCGTGGGCTGTCACGAGCAGCGGCAGATGACGCCGCAAGTCGCCCGCCCCGCCGCGGCCCTCCGGGAGCCCTCGGTGCCGCTCCCGGGCCCCGACGGCTCGCGACCGTTCTCCTACATCCGCCTCGTCCAGCCCGTACTCGACCGGCATTGCATCCGCTGCCACAGCGCCGACGGCGAGGCCGCAAAGCTCGTGCTCACCGGCGAGTTCGCCTCGGACAAGGAGCCCTTCACCCGGTCGTACAAGGCCCTCGCCCGCAAGGAGCTGGTGCCGTGGTTCGACAGCATCAATGGCGGCGAGTGGATCCCGCAATCGCCGCCCGGGGAGATCGGCGCCCGGGCGAGCAAGCTCGTCGCGATGCTGCGCCCCGGCCACCACGACGTCTCCCTCAGCGAGGAGGACCTGCAGCGCCTGGTGCTGTGGGTGGACCTCAATATCCCGTTCTACGGCAGCTACGAGCCCGGGCACGTGGCCATGCAGCGCAACGGCGAGGTGGTGCCGCTGGAGGAGCTGCTGCAGTAGGCCACACGGCGACGGCTCCCTGGCAGGACGGGTAGGAGGGGCGGCAGGACGTGGCAGACGGGCCGTTCCTGTCGTCCTGAGTGACGCCGTTGCCGTCACGCTGCATGCCCTGTCCCCAGGCCGTTGTTGTCGTTGGCCGTTCCTGCCTCTCCCCTGCCTCCACTACCTACTACTGTGCCAGTCGTCCAGCCGCTCCCCTATCGACCAGTACTCCCCCCAGAAAGACAGTAGCGGGTCGGTCTTGGCAGGGTCGAGGTGGCCTGCAGCGTCGAGCACCGACTCATCCACATGCACGGCCACGATCTGCCCGATCAGCCAGTCGTGGTTGCCCAGGTTCACGCGGTGAATGAGCCGGCATTCCATGCTGACGGGACACTCGTCCAGGAGCGGAGACGCGATCTGTGTCGAGGGCACCGCGGTCATGCCCACGGCCTGCAGCTTGTTGACCGACCGCCCGCTGTGAGAGCCGCAGTAGTCGGTGGCCCAGAGCTGATCGGCGCGGGGGATGTTGACCCCGAAGTCGCCGGTGCGCTCGATCAGGCCCAGCGAATACTGGGCCACGCCGACGGCAACTCCCACAGTGGGCGGGTTCGAGGAGCAGATGCTGGACGCGCCGATGGTGATGGCATTGGGCTTGCCGTCCTCATCCACGCAACTGACCAGGACGACCGGCCAGGGGTAGAAGTAGCGGCTGGTGGGTGTCGGCATCAGTTGCTTGCTCATGGTGTGAAGGCCTCCGGGGTATGGAAGTCGAAAGGACGGGCGACTGAAGTGGGCACTGGGGCAATTCGCGACGCGGAGGACATGCGCCTGCGGGGACGCACGGAGAGTTGTGGGGCTGGGCGGGAGGGCGAACGGCGGCAGGCTGGAAAGCCTGCCCCACTGACGGCGTACGGCAACTGCACCGCCGGCCTCCTCGGTCGGCCTCTATGTCACACCAACACAACATCCACAACAACGGAGGGTTCAAGATGCCAAGGCTATTCGGGAAAGACTGGACGAGAGCAGAGCTGCTGCAACACGTGGGGAGCATCGACCAGGTGGGCGGGGCGAAGAGGATCGTGCTTGCCGAGGGCAATACGGCCGGCTGCGAGGCGGTGGAGTTCCGCACAGGCACCGGCCTGCGCTTCACGGTGCTGCCCGGTCGCGGGATGGACATCTCGGAGTGTGAGTGGTGTGGCGAGTCTCTGGCATGGCGGTCGCAGACCGGGGACGTGGCGGCGGCGTACTTCGACCCTGAGGGCCTCAACTGGCTGCGCAGCTTCTACGGCGGGCTCCTGCTCACCTGCGGGATGAGCTGGGCCGGCGCGGCCTGCGTCGACCCCGGAGACGGCGGCCCAGAGGGCTATCCGGCGGTGCAGGCCGACGGCTCGTGGGGCCAGACCGGCGGTCTCGGCCTACACGGTCGCGTGTCGCACATCCCGGCCAAGAACCTCTACGTCGATGGCGAGTGGGACGGCGATGACTACACCTTCTGGTGCCAGGGCAAGGTCACCGAGGGCCAGGTCTTCCGGGCCAATCTGGAGCTGACCCGGCGCATCACGGCAAGGCTCGGGGAGAACAGGTTCCACGTCCACGACCGGGTGGAGAACCTGGGCTACGAGCCTCAGGAGCACATGTTCCTGTACCACTGCAACTTCGGCTTCCCCCTGTGTCAGGCGGGTGGCGAGTACCTCATCAACTCCCGTGAGACCAGGCCACGCGACGCCGATGCCGAGGAGTACATCGACTCTTGGAGCGAGTTCCCGGCGCCGATCCCGCACATCGCCGAGATGTGCTACTACCATGACGTGGCCACCGACGAGAGCAACCAGGCCACGGTGGCGCTGGTGAACCGCAACGTGGCCGGCGGTCGCGGTCTGGGCTGCTATATCACTTATGACAAGAGCACCATGCCCTACTTCACCCAGTGGAAGATGCCGGCCCAGGGCTGCTATGTGACCGGTCTGGAGCCGGCCAATTGCCGGGTGGAGGGCCGTGACAAGTACCGCGCCGATGGAACCCTGGTCTTCCTGCAGCCCGGCGAGGTGGTGGAGTACGACGCCGAGTTCGGCGTCCTCACCGGCCAGGACGAGATCGACCAGATCAAGGCCAAGATCGACGGGCTGGAATAGCGACCAACAGCGGCCCGACGGCACAACGGCGAACTGTGGGAGAACAGGATGGACAGGATAGCGGCGGATAGCAGCGGATGACGGCGAACGACAGGACATCAGGATAGACAGGATGCACGCCTGACGGCAGGAGCGACCGGAGAGCAGGACGCAGCACACACGGCGTCGGCCGGGTATCCTGCTGTGACTGTCCGGATGTCCGTCCCGCCCATCCTCATTGGCCGCTGTTGCCGTGCTGTCCATCCTGTCCGCCTTTGTCGTTGCCGTCATCCTGTCCATCCTGTCTGCCGTCGCCGTTGTCGTCGCCGTCATCCTGTCCATCCGCCGTTATCCTGTCCATCCTGTCCGCCTTTGTCGTTGCCGTCATCCTGTCCATCCTGTCCATCCCGTCTGCCGTTTCCGTCATCCCGTCCATCCCGTCCATCCCGTCCATCCTGTCTGCCGTTTCCATCATCCCGTCCATCCTGTTGACCACCGGTTCCCGTATCGTGGTGGCTGCCCCCAGACTCCCGGGAGAGTGATGACATGCTCCTCACACTGCTCTTGGCCTCACTCGCCTCCGCCCAGGTCCCTCAGGGGGCGCTCACCGTGAAGACCGAAGCCCTCACGGCCCGGCTCACGTCGGCGGCCGGCTGGACGATCACCACCCTCGACTACGGCGGGTACCAGGCCACGGTGCCCGCCGGCGGTCAGGGCGCCGTCATCAGTGAAGGCGGCACGTGGTACGGCTCGGCGATGGAGGGGGGTGAGCGGGTGAGGTCGCTCGCCTTGCTGGTCGATGGCGAGGAGAAGGCACTCGAGCCCGGCGCCACGGTGGAGGGCGGTGTCGTGAGGCTCCGCAAGGCCTCCTCCATTGGCAGCATGGACCACCGGGCGGAGTTGAGCTTCGACGGTGATCTCGTCATCCACAAGCACGAGTTCACGGCGACGAGGGACACCACGGCCGCGAGTTTCTACGCCTTCATCTACTCAGTCACCCCCCAGACCACCGACTGGCTGGCACAGCCACTGGAGGGAGACGAGGTCGCCGGGGAGTTTTGCACGTCGAAGCAGAATCTGGTGAACGAAAACGTGCTCTGGCTCGCCCAGTATGACAGGACCGCCCGCAAGGGCGTCTTGTTCTACTACATCACGCCCTTCGGCGGCCCGGGGGCGCGGACCAGTGTGTGGGATCAGACCAACTACCACAAGTTCTTCTCCCAGCCCTGCTCTGGCGACATCCGGGCCGGAACCGAGCTGTCGTACCAGATGGTCATGAAGCTCTTCTCGGTCGACGCCGATGACTGGCAGGGACAGGTGCGGGCTCAGGTGGCCGAGCTGCAGGAGCGTTTCCCACAGCAGACGGTTACCCGCGCGGCGTCGCGGCTGTACGATGAGGGCGTCCCGGAGGAGGGCATGCTCACGGTCCAGACGGCGCAGTACAAGATAGTGTTCGCCGCCCATCAGGCCTGGACGATCTACAGCTTCGAGTTCGACGGCAAGCCAATCGGTCCACCCAGCGGCTTCTACGGCACCGTTCTGATTCCCACGGGTGGCAAGTGGATCGGCACGGGGCACACCGAAGGCGGTCGCGAGATCGTCCACGGCGTCAAGCTGCTGGTGGATGACGTGGAGACGCCGCTCGAGATGGGCGCGACAGTCAAGGGGCATCGGGTGACGGTGGTCAAGGATTCCACGATCCACAAGTTCAGGGCCAAGGCCACCATCACGGTTACCGATGAGGAGGTCATTGAGCGGCAGGAGCTCGTGGCCGAGGAGGACATGGAGCTGAGCCTGATGTACCTGTTCATGCACTGCTGGGCCGACAGCACGACGCGGTGGCTCGCGGGCCTGCCCGATGGCGAGACGATCGAGGGCGAGCTGGATGGGGAGGGCAACTCGATCCTCAAGGACGTTCGCTGGGCCGCCGAGTACGAGCCCGAGATGGGCATCAGTATCCTGGCCTACACGCCCACCGTCATCACCGGTCCTGGGAGCTACTGCATGATCTGGGAAGTGCCCGGGAGGTACAACAAGCTGTACTTCCGGCGCACCAGCGGTGGGGAGCAGTTCCCGCGCGGCACCGCGCTGGACTACACCGTGGTGGTCAGGGGCGTCGCGGGGGAAACCGGTGACTGGAAGGCGACGAAGGCGGCGGCCGCGGACCTGGCACGGAGGTTCCCCACGCCGTAGACCGCCTCGGTCCACGCGGCGCAGCGGTTCTACATACTGCAGCCGAATCGGCGGCCGCACGCGGTGGGTCTCTCCATGCGGCCTTCGCCGGGTGCAGGACGCCGCGAGGCCGTCGGCGCGCCCGGCCCCACCGCGCATGCCGCCTCCTCGCACGGCGCGACCCGGTTGAACCTTCTTCCCTCCCACGTGTACTGGATAGCGTAGCCCTGGCTTCTGTACATCACCACTTCAGTCATCGGCCGAACGGTCCCGCGCCATCCCCTCCAAGAGGTGCCCGGCAGTGCTCAAGGATCACGTCCGCACCCGATGGCGGTTGCCTCTGCGGGTCCTCGCTGGACCGAGCTTCCGGCCGACGCAACCGCCGGGAGGCCCCAAGTCGCCCTCAACGCCCGGCGGGCCCGCCGGCCCAGCCGATGAGGCCCTCATGGCGAGCTGCCGCGGCGGGGACACCCAGGCCTTCTCCGAGCTCCATGCACGTTACCGGCAGCCCATCTCGCGTTACGTCCGCCGCATCGTAGGCGATGCCGAGATGGCCGACGACATCACCCAAGAGACCTTCTGCCGCGCCTTCTCCGCCCGGGACCGATTCCGGCCCGAAGGGCGCTTCTCCGCTTGGCTCTACGCCATCGCCCACAATCTATGCGCCAATGAGCTGCGCCGCCGCGCCTCTCAGGCCAACCTCTCGCTCCACGCCGCGGTCCGGATGTCTCCCGATGAGGATGACTCGGAGGAGGTGGAGCTCCACGAGACTCTCGCCGATCCTGCGGAGACGGTGGAGGCTCGCCTCGAGCGCCGCGAGCTCGCCGAGCTGGTGGAAGAGGCCACAGGGAGGCTGTCTGGACCTCACAAAGAGGTGGTCGAGCTGCGCTTTGCACGGGGCATGCAGTACGGCGACATCGGTGCCGTGCTGGGTTGCTCTCTGGGCACGGTGAAGTCTCGCCTCCACCACGCCATCAGGCGCCTCCGCCGGATCGTCGGGGCCGCACCGTAGACCTCCTCCGACCGGCCGGCGGGAGGGCCATCGCCCATGGACCCTGAAGCAAGTCACCCGCGCCGCTGCAAGACGCTCATTGACGACCCGCTCTAGATGCCTACATGGGCGCACTTCTTGACGTTTGAGGCAAGTTCCGGGGCTGCAACCAAGCCGTTGGCCACCCCGTAGGTCGGGCTTTCCACTCAGATTATGCAGGTTCCGGGCGGGCGCCGACTCACGTCGCCTCCCCCCCCCAGCCCCGCCTCTCGGCGTCTCTTCGAGCCGCTTGTACTCCGCCAAACGGCCGGCGGAGACGGGAGGAGGGGGGAGAACGGCAGTACTTCGACCGTTCCGGACGCGCGAATGGCGAAATGTGGCCCCAGTGCGTTCATGCATAATGTGGGTCTCCAGCCCGACTCAGCGATCCCGCCCTTGCGGGATCGCTGCCTGGCCGCTGCAACGACCCGAGGCCAACCTCGGCGGCGTACTCGTCGGTCTGACGCAGAGCTTCGCTAGCCCCATAACGGAGGTAACCCCATGTCACCGAACGCTCAGTTGCGCAAGGACCCCGCGGCCGCGGCGGCCGGGGGTGTCGGCTTCGCCTGCGGACCGTTGCCGCCCGGCCTCCTGGTCCCGCTGGGTGGTGCGCTGCGCCGGGTGCTGCTCAGTTGCCTGCCGGCGCCCGCCATCGTCTCCGCTCAGATAGCTCGGGCGCCGCACCCCTTTGCCACGGTGGCGGGGGTGAGCCCGGATGTCCCCACACTGCTGAACCGACTGGCGCAGGTGTGCTTCACGGGACGGGTCACCGCCGCGGCCCGCGTGGACCTGGGGGTTCGCGGGCCGGCGGTGGTCTGCGCCGGAGGCCTGCGCTGCCCCGAGGGGCTCGCCGTCGCCAACCCCGAGCTGCCGCTGGCGGAGGTCTCATCCGGCGCCACGCTGGCTCTCGTCGCCACCGTTGAAGGTGGCATCGGCCGTGCGCCGCGGCTGCGGCAGACGGCGGAAGGCGGCTTCGCCGTAGCCGGCAGCCAACGCCCTGTGCAGAGCGTCCGGATGGAGCAGCGGGGTGAGGACCTGCTGCTGCGCATCACCGCCGCCGACGGGGCCGCGGAATCGCATCTGCGCGATGCCGCCGCCCTGCTGCGGGCACATCTGCAGATCGCTTTGGCCTCCGGCACGGTGGACGACTGTCTTGGGGAGCTGTCCTTTGCGACGCGCCGGCAGTGGGGCGCCACCCTCAGCTCAATCACCTACAGCTATGAGGCGGCTTCACGCCGCATCGAGCTTTCCGGGGTAGAGCCGCATCTGGCCGGGGCCGTGGGCGAACTGCTGGTGGCGGCCCTGGCCGCGCCGGGCCCGCAGCCCCCCCTCTTCGCACGCTCATCGGTGCTCTGCCCTCCCGCGGGCGAGCCGGTCCTGCAGCTCATCTGCGAGCCCGGCGAGCGGAATACCGACTGCCTGGAGGCCGTGCGCCAAGCGGCGGACCGGCTCTGCGGGCTGCTTGCCGCCATGTGCCGGGAGCCCGTCGCCGAGCCTGTGGCCTTTGGGCCCACCCCGCCGGCGGCCCGGAGACGCGTCACCGGACGCATCGAGCTGGAACGGCCCGATCTCGCCTTCGTCCCGGAGGACCCGCTCAGTGTACCGCAGCGGTGCTTCTCGCGCCTGGTGGGGCATACAGAGGGATCACTGGAAGAGCTGGTCGGTGCCTTCTTCCCTCTGCAGCCGGACGACTGCCCCTGGCGTCTGGAGCTGCGTCAGGTGCGCATCCCGGCGCCGGAGTCCGCGCCTCAGGAGTGCCTGGCCACAGGGGAGGGGTACGGCGGCCCCATCCTCCTGCGACTGGCACTGCTGGGCCCGGGTGGCGAGCTGGTGCAGGAGCGCGAGGCCTCGGCCGGCCTGCTCCCCTGGATGACACCGGAGGGCACCTTCATCCTCCCCGGAGGATCCACCGAGCTGGTGGTCGCAAACGAGCTGGCCCCGGCGCCGGGGGCCATCGCCTACCGCCTGGAGAACCGCGCCTTCGCCACGCTGGCACCGCAACACGGCCCGGCCCTCACCTTCTCCAGCTCGGAGAGCCGCGGCTGTCAGGTCTGCATCGGCAACGGACGCAGCATGAACGTGGGTGTCTTGCTCCTGGCGTTGGGAGCCGACGGTGCCGAGGCGCCGGTCATCTTGGGCCTTGACGCCGCCGACTGCCGCCGGCAGGTGGGCGGTTGGCTCGAGGCCGTCGGCGGGCCCTCCCGGTCACAGGCGCAGGAGGTCGTGGCCACCTGCCTCGACGCCCCGGCGATGGAGGGCTCGGCCGCGGCCTTCAACGCCGCGCTCACCGATCCCCGGGCCTGGAGTCTGGGAGACCTCGGCAGGCGGCGGCTGGAGCAGCGGCTGGGAGTGCCCACCGCCGGAGCGCCCGCTCTGGCGTGGCAGGACGTGGCGGCCGTCGCGCTGCTCCTGGAGGCCGTGGCAGGAGGCGTCCTGCCTGCAGACGACCCCGTCGCCCTGTCGACCCACATCCTGCGCACGCCCGGCAGACAGATCGCCGAGGTCGTGCGTCAGGCTCTCGTCACGCAGATCCCGGCCATCGCCCAGAGGCTGCAGGCCGCCGGGTCGCGGCCCCCGGAGATCGGTGATCTCATGGCCGACCTCACACCGGGTGCCGCCATCGGCGCGTTCTTCTCCGGCTCACCCCTGGTGTCCCCGGTGGAGGCCACCAACCGGCTGGCGCGAATCGAGCACTGTCGCAGGGTCGTGTTCGGTGTCGGCCGTCGCCTGGGCCACGAGGCCGATGGCCCGCTCTGCCGCCAGTTCCCGCGCGACGCCCCCGGTCGGCTGTGCATGATCGAGACACCCGAGGGGCCCAATGTCGGCCTCATCGCGCACCTGGCCCTGGGGGCCGCGCTGGATGACGACGGCTTCGTCCTGGCGCCGCTGAGGCCGGTGAGAGACGGCGAGGTTGCCGCGGAGATAGTGTGGCTGCATCCCGAGGCCGAGCTCGCCGCCAACGTCTGCGACCCCCTGCCCCCCGGGACGCCCCTTGCCACCCTCGGCGACGAGATCGTGTGTCGCAGGAACGGTCTGCTTAGCCGGTGCCGCCCGGATGCCGTGGACTACTGTGAAGCCGGACACGGCAGCAATGTCGGCCTCAGTGCGGGGCTGATCCCCGCCTCGGCCCACTCGGACTCCGCCCGGCTGCTGATGGGCGCCAACATGCAGCGCCAGGCCGTGGCGCTGCTTTCGCCCCAGTCGCCGCTGGTGTCCACGGGCCTGGCCGATGACCGACCACAGCCGCCGGCGCCGGGCCACAACCTCCTGGTGGCCTACATGCCGTGGCTCGGGCACAACTTCGAGGACGCCATCGTGCTCAGCGAGGAGGTCGTGGGCGCCGGGGCGCTGTCCTCCGTGCACCGCCGGCGGCTGACCGTCACCCTCCGGCACGACGAGACCACCACGGCCACACCGGATGGTCTCGCCTCGGACCGGCTGCACGCGCTGGCACAGGACGGCGTCGCCCGCCCCGGGGCCGCCGTCTCACCGGGTGATGTGCTGGTCGGAGTGGGCGAGTTGGGGCGCGACCGCGACCTGGTCAGACAGGTGGCGGGAGAGGGCGGCGAGGGGCGCTCGCTGCTGGTGCCGCCGCACGTCTGGGGCACCGTGGCCGCGGTGGCAAGACGGCCGGAGGGCCGCGGCAGGCTGCAGAGCATCGAGGTGGAGGTACTCTCCGAGCGCCCGCCGGCACCGGGCGACAAGCTCGCAAACCGGCACGGCGGTAAGGGCGTCGTGGGCAGGATTGTCCCCGTCGAGCAGATGCCGTTCCTGCCCGATGGCACGCCGGTCGAGATGCTCATCAACCCGCTGGGCGTGCCCTCCCGGCTCAACCTGGGCCAGCTTTACGAGACCTCACTGGGGTGGGTGGCCAACGCCCTGGGCTCCTGCGTGGTGCTGCCTCCGGGAGCCGCCGTGGACCGCCGGCGGCTTGCCGAGCTCCTGCGCCGCGCAGGCCTCCCGGAGACCGGCAAGGTCCACCTTCGCGACGGACGCACCGGACGGCTGTTTGGCGAGCCCGCTCTGGTGGGATTCCTGTTCCTTCACAAGCTCGACCACCTGGCGCAGGACAAGGTTCACGCCCGCTCCACCGGCCCGTACTCCGCGGTGACCCAGCAGCCGGTGGGGGGGCGCGCCCGCTCCGGCGGCCAGCGGTTCGGCGAGATGGAGACCTGGGCCCTGGAAGCCTATGGAGCGGCCCACACGCTGCGCGAGATGCTCACCATCAAGTCTGACGACGTCCGCGGGCGCGAGCGGGCCTTCGCCGCGCTACTGGCCAAGGAGGCCCCCGCACCCGTGGACGCCCCCGAGTCGCTGGCGCTGCTGATCGAGGAGCTCAGAGCCCTGGGGCTGGCGGTCGAGCTCAAGCCGTGAGGGGCCAAGATGCCGTGGCCGGGCCGCCCGCCACACTCTCTGCCCACAGCCCGGAAAGCACAGGAGGAGACAGCCCATGCTGCGCCCTGATGAGATACAGTCCATCCGCGTGTCCTTCGCCACGAGCCGGAGCATCCGCGACCGCTCCTTCGGCGCCGTGACCGAGCCGGCCACATCTGACGCGGAGACCGGCGATCCGGTGCCCGGCGGGCTGTTCTGCCCGGTCATCTTCGGGGAGCCCGAGGCCGAGAGCTGCGTCTGCGGGAAGCTGAGCGGCCCCGATGCCGTAGGGCAGGTCTGTCCCGACTGCCGGGCCACCGCCGGCCGCGCCGTGGCCTATCGCCGCCGCTGTGCCCACATCGACCTCGCCGCGCCCGTGCTACACCCCTGGCTGCTTCACCAGGAGCCGCACCCGGTCGCGCGTCTCCTGGGCCTCGCGCCGGAGGACGTGGTTGCCGTGGCGCACTATGAGTCGGGGCTCGCAGTGGACGACCGAAAGCGCGAGGGCGCCGCCCGTGTGACCCTCGATGCCTCTCCCGGCGCTCTCACGGGCCCCGCGGGGATCCGGCAGGCCCTGAGCCGGGTCCGGCTGGAGGTACTGGCGTCCGATGACGACGAGGAGAGCCGACTGCTGCTGCGATCGCTGCGGCAGTCCGGGACCCAGCCGGCCGATCTCGTTCTCGACGCGGTGCCCGTCATGCCCGCCGGACTGCGACCCCGATCGCTGATGCAGGATGGCGTGGCCGTTACCGTGGAGGCCAATGACCTGTACCTGACGGTCCTGCAGCGCAACCGCCGACTCGCCGGCGCCATCGCCGACGGTCTGCCCGATGCTTTGCGTCGCGATCTATCCCGCTCGCTGCAGGAGGCCGTCGAAGCCCTGCTGGACAGCGGCGGCGACCGGCGCCGTGCTCCGACCGGCTCCCCCTCGGGCAGGACGAGCTTCCGCTCGCTGGAGGACGCCGTCGAGGCTCTGCTGGACGACGGCGACCGGTCCCGCTCCCTGGCCACGCTGCTGCGCGGCAAAGAGGGCATCTTCGGCCGGAACTTGCTGGGCAAGCGCCTGGACTACTCCGGCCGTTCCGTCATCATCCCCGCGCCGGAATTGAGCCTGGAGCAAGTCGGCCTGCCCCTGGAGATGGCCCTGGAGCTGTTCCGCCCCCATGTCATGGCGGAGCTCTTGCGAAGCAGACAGGCGCGGACGCTCATGGCCGCCCGGCGGCTCGTGGCCGAGCAAAGCCCGGCCGCGGTCGCGGCCCTGCTGGAGGTCAGCTCCGACCACCCCGTCTTGCTCAACCGCGCTCCGACCCTGCACCGCCTCGGCCTGCAGGCCTTCTATCCCCGAATCATCGCCGGCAACGCCATCGCTCTGCACCCTCTGACCTGCTGCGCCTTCAACGCCGACTTCGACGGCGACCAGATGGCCGTCCACGTCCCGCTGACCCCGGAGGCCATCGAGGAGGCCCGCACGCGGCTGCTGGGGCCGCTGAACATCTTCTCCCCCGGCACCGGCGAGCCCCTGGCCGGCCCCACTCAGGACATGGTGGCCGGCTGGGCGTACGCCACCCGCGATCCACACCCCCAGGCGGAGGTGATCTTGGCTGCTTCACTGCAGGAGGCGCGGGACAGGGCTCTTGCCGGCGCCCTGGAGCTGGACGCACCCGTCCACATCCCCTGCGCCGGCGAGACCGTCCACACCACGGCGGGCCGGGCAGTTCTCAACGCCCTGCTTCCCGAATCGCTGCGCGTGGTCAATGAGCCCGCGGACAAGCGCCTGCTGACCGACCTGGTGCGCCGCTGCCGCGATGTCGAGGGGACCGAGGCCACCATCCAACTGGTCAACGAGCTGCACCGCGTGGGCTTCTCCCTTGTCACACGCTCGGGGCTCAGTGTGAGTTGGGCCGACTATCCCCAGGTTCCCTCCACGGAGGCGATCGCGAGACAGGCGCGGGGAGACGAGGCCAAAGCCGGTACGGATGAGGAGCGGCGCGCGGCCTGGCTGTCCGCAATGGACGAGCTGCAGCAGGAAGTCGAGCAGGCCTTCGCCACCGACAGCGAGGGCCAAAACCCCGTGCACCTCATGGTGTCCTCCGGTGCCCGGGGCAACCGGAACATGCTCCGCCGGTCCGCCGGGATGCTGGGCCCGCTGGCCCCGGTGGGGTACTCGGAGAAGGCCCTCGAGGTCGTGGACCGCGGGTACATCGAGGGCCTCAGTCCGCTGCAGCGCGAGGCGCAGGTCAAGACCGTGCGTTGGTCCCTGGCCACCACGATGTACCGCTCCACGACCTGCGGCGTCCTGGGGCGCCGGCTGGTCAACGCCTGCGTCGACATCATCGTCACCGCCGCCGACTGCGGCACCGGCCGGGGCGTCGAGGTCCCGGCGCAGATGGCCCGTGGACGGCTCCTGGCGCAGGACGTTGCCGGACCGGACGGACGCCTCCTCGCCTCCGCCGGCACCGTGACGGACGAGACCCTCATCAGGGATGGCATCGATGGCGTGCTCGTGCGCAGCCCGCTGACCTGTGAGACGGTGGGGGGAGTGTGTGCCGCCTGCTGGGGCACCTCACCGGAGACGGGGCGCGGGGTAGACCCCGGGACCGCCGTGGGCGTCGCCGCCGCGCAGGCCTTGATGGAGGCGGCGGCGCAGTTGACCTTCCGCACCTTCTTCGGCCCCGCCGGGAAGCCTCCGCACTCCGCCGCCCCAGTCGGGCTGCTACGGCTGGTGGCTCTGACCGAGGCCAAGGGTCTCGGGATCGGTGACGACGGCGAGAGCTGGTTGCCTGTTGCCGAGGCACTGCAGGAGTTGGGCGAGGAGGGTTTGGGCCCGGCCCTGGCCGCCGACATGCGCCGGGTCTTCGCCAAACAGGGCGTCGCCCTGGACCCGCGGCATTTCGAGCTCATCGCCCGGGCCCTGCTGTCCCGCGTGAAGGTCATCGACCCCGGAGACAGCGATCTGCTGACAGACGAGACAGTTGCCCGCGATCGCGCCCGGGAGCTGATGAATGCCCTGCGGGCCGAGGGCAAGAGGCCCCCCCGGGTGGCGGTGACGGTCACGGCCGCCTCCGAGCTGGGACAGGTTGGCGACAGCTTCCTCGCCGCCGCGGGCTACGGCAATCCGGCCCGGGTACTGACCCGCGCCGCTCTCAGGGCGGCCGAGGACGACCTCAGCGGTATCAGAGAGCGCCTGATCGTGGGCAAGCTCATCCCGGTGGGTACGGGATGGACGGCGGAAATGCCCGGGGCCAATGGTGACAGCTAGCGGGAGACCGCAATCGAGGCCTGTACCCAGCTTCCGGACGGCGCGCCGCCAATGCCGCCTTGGCCGTGCGCTGTCCTGCGGGTGGCCGCGACGCCACGCCGCCCGACCGCGTGCCGCACCTCATGACCCGGCGCGTGGCCGAGAAGTCTGGCCGGCCCGGTTCCAGCCATTCTGAGCGTCCATCTCGCGCAGCGAGGTAGCGAAGAATCTCGCTGAATGCCGGGGGATCCTTCGAGCTGCTCCCTCTGGGATCGGACGCTCTCAGAACGACATTCCCGGCGAATGCGGGGTTTCCGGCCGCACCTCCAGGCCTCATTTGCCATCACGCCGTCCCTGTACCAGCCCTGCGATGTCCTCGAACCGCTCCTGCACCAGCCACCCGGCGTACTGCTCGAAGGGCCGCAGG
>Ga0334882_1001939_pt1 | contig 22829 bp, 17 predicted proteins | sample GraSluR1_MG_5_FD_207226 | JGI IMG/M metagenome (GOLD analysis project Ga0334882, IMG submission 207226) | Sludge microbial communities from methane-producing bioreactor in Wageningen University, Netherlands - Granular Sludge_15_04-R1 | ecosystem: Engineered > Bioreactor > Anaerobic >...
CAGGAAGAATCAAAGGGAGAATTTTATAATCCGGGTGGATATGACTCCTTCGATGGAGCGGAGCTGGGTAACCAGTTCTTCCGTAAGCTCATCGTCCACGTCGATGATGGTGTAGGCGTATCCCGCCTTGTGATTATTAATCATTCCCGCCACGTTGATTCCGTGTTCTCCGATGGTGTGGGTGATGGACCCCAGGATGTTGGGGACGTTTCTGCCCGCCACACAGAGCCTCATTTTACCTGAAGGGCGCATCTCGCAGTTGGGATAGTTCACCGAGTTTCTGATGTTTCCCGCTTCCAGGTAGTCCCGAATTTCCTGAACCGCCATGACGGCGCAGTTTTCTTCGGATTCCATGGTAGACGCTCCCAGGTGAGGAATGGCCAGGATGTTTTCCTCTCCTAAAAGTTCGTCTTCGGGAAAATCGGTGATGTACCGGCCCACCTGTCCCTCCCGGGCCGCCTGGATGATGGCCTTGTTATCCACTAAAGCACCCCGGGAAAAGTTCAGGATTTTGACTCCCCGTTTCATCATCTTGAAGGCTGATTCATTTAAAAGTCCCTCGGTCTGGGAATTCAGGGGAACATGGAGGGTGATATAATCCGATTCGGTGAAGATTTCTTCCAGAGATGCCGCCTTCCGGACAGATCGGGAAAGGCCCCAGGCTGCTTCCACGGAAATAAAAGGGTCGTACCCTGTGACGTCCATACCCAGGGCCCTGGCATCGTTGGCGACCATGACCCCGATGGCTCCCAAACCGATAACTCCCAGTTTTTTGCCCAGGATCTCTTCTCCGGCGAACTGAGATTTCTCTTTCTCCACCAGTTTGGCCACCTCATCCCCCCGGCCTTTGATGGTCTGAGCCCACGCCAGGGCGCGGTACACCTTGCGGGACGATATCAGTAGCCCGAGAAGGGTCAGTTCTTTGACGCCGTTGGCGTTGGCTCCGGGGGTATTGAAAACCACAATGCCCCGTTCGGAACACGCCTCCACGGGAATGTTGTTGGTGCCGGCTCCCGCCCGGGCAATGGCCAGCAGCGACGGGGGCAGTTCGGCTTCGGAAATCTTCTGGCTTCGGACCAGAATACCCTGGGGCTCGGCGGCTTCATCGCTGATGGTATAGCGGGTGGCGGGGAGATGGGAAAGGCCGGTGGCGGAAATCTTATTCAAGGTCTGGATGGTAAACACAGGATCCTCCTGATGGGGATAAGGGATATCATCTATTTAAAGTGTTTCTATGTGTAAGGTCAATATCCGCCGAGCCAATCGATTTAAATTTAGCGAATAGAGCCGGGTTTTCTTTATCTCCGAGCGTTGTCCGGTGGCTCAAAGGGGCGCAGGAAGGCTTTCGATTCTCTGGCTCAGCATCACATCGCCGTCGAAGATGTAGAACCCTCTCATTATCTCCCCTTTGAGGGCCCGGGGGAGCCAGTGGATGTCATCTTCCCACATTTTGGCGTAGGGGATTTCGTCCAGGGAACACCAGAACGGATCCGCTTCGCGGGTTTCCATCGGTTCTCCTTCCCACTGGTTACAGAAAAAGGCTTCCCCCCGGAGAGAGTATCCGTCTTTAAACTGAAAATGGAGTTCCATCCGCATTTCCAGGTTCATGGGCGTCATGTGAACCTCTTCCCGGCATTCCCTGACCGCTGCTTCCAGGGCCGTTTCCCCCGGGTCAATACGGCCTCCCGGTGCGTTCACCTTTCCCTCCCCCAGACCGGTTTTCTTGTGCATCAGCAGCACCTTCCGGTTAACTTCGTCCACAATATAGCAGATCACCGCTTCTTCCCGGGGGACCCAGTTCTCCCAGTCGATCCGGTCCACCGCGTCGGGGACTTCATGAGCCTCCAGGGGGGCTTTGACCAGTTCCCGATGCTCTGAGGTTTCCCCCTGACAGACCGGGCAGAGGTTGTCATCCCGATAGAGGGTGGTTTTCCAGGGAAGGACCTTCCTGCAGCCTGCGCATCGTCGTCGAAAAATCAGAATTTTCCGGGAGAGAAAAAGGAAGAACAGAAGGGTCAAGGCCCCCAGGGGGTAGAAAAACCCGGAGCCCAGAAGGCGGAGGTTAAAACTGTTCTGTTTATAGGCGAAGATTCCCGCCAGGGGCAGAAGAATCACCAGCCCCAGGAGCAGCGAGGCTGTCCGCTTTTTCTCTCCCTTCTCCAGGTGTTTCCGCTGGGTCAGGTTGAAAAGCAAAACTCCCAGAAGGGCAATGGTCAGAATTTTTTCGATGACATCGATCATGGAGATCACTCTATCGGGGCCCTGCGGTTTAATCAACCGGGGAGAACCTCTGAATCTCTTGTGTTTTTGGTGCCGCCGTATTAATCTGATTCCCGGCGGGTTTTTCCTCGGGGGGGAACCAGCGGAGGGGAATCATGGGAGAAGTCAAGAACAGTCCGGAAACGCTGCATTTTTTAAAAAGCCTGGGATTTCCCCAGGTCAGGGTTCATCATTCATTGATCCATTTTGACTTTACCCGGCCCTCCCTGCGGATGCTGGTCATCGGGCCCATGGGTTCTGGTAAGACTGAATACTCCTCCCGGGTGTGGAGGGATTCCCGGGTGGCTCTGGGAAAATCGGAACTGGTGGCGGTTCAAACCACCACCGCCGGGGCGGACCGCAGGAAGGTTTTTTTTATCCGTTTCGCCCTGGATTCCAAGCGGTTTTCCGAATATCCCGATGACGCCCTGGCTTTTCGGGGGGGATATGTCCGGTGCGGCGATTCCATTGCCCATATTTCCAGTTCCTTTGAACTGGAAGCCCTTATAGAAAAACACCCCGACGTGGGAACCTGGATTCTTGATGAAGCCTCGTTCTACGATGAAAGGCTGGCGTACGTGATCCGGAATCAGTCGGAACAGAGGGGGCTGAATTTTATTTTTCCCACCCTGATCCTCAACTTCCGGCGGGATATTTTTAATCCCACCGCCCAGTTTATCCTGGAGGCGTGTACCGACGTTTTTCCCCTCACCGCCTATTGTGAGCATCCCGATTGTATCGTCGATTCCTTTTACACCTACCGGTATTACACCATCGACGGTCAGGAGTGCCCCGCCCTCTACTTCGACCCCCTGATCATCATCGGGGGGGATGAAAAAAAAGAAGACGATCTGGAGCCGAACTACTGCACCCGGTGCGATGCTCACCACTACCTGCCGGGGAAGGAATATACCTTTCTGATTTTAAAGCCCCTGGGGGAGAAGGCCTCCCGGGGGGACCTGGAGCCCCTGAAGAAGGAGCTCTTCCGGCTCAGGAATGATCTGAAAGCTTCGGAGCTCTATAATCATCTGAAAATGCGCTACCTCGATTCCGCCGAACCCGAGCCGATCAATATGAACGCCCTGAAGGTTCCCCGGATCGCCGAGAAAGCGCTGATCTTTCTTTTTGCCGAACAGAATTTGATCACCGAGGATCATTTGAAGAGGCTGACCCAGGAACTGTCTCTGGATCAGCTCTACATGACCAAGGCGCTGGGGGATAACCGGCGCCCCGTAGATTTTACCCAGATGGAACTGGCGTTCTGACGCCGGTTCCACCCCGGGCTGTGAAGGAAAGGTATCAGTTCCCCGTCAACGGGGTCGGAAAAAGACCCCTGACCTCCCGGATCCGGGGCCTGTCCTGGGCCTTGATTCCTGTTATTTGGGCTCCGGGATGGTGGGCCGGAACCGGCTGGAATCGGGAAGCCGGAATCCCGCCGGCAGATCGGAGGGCTGAGCCCGGTACCAGGTCTGGTTTCGCCCGAAGGGTCCGATCTTTCCCCGGACAATCAGGTTTCCCCCTTCTATCCACATGTCACAGGAGTAGATCTTGGCTACCGGGGGGTCCATAATTTTTCCCCGGGTCCATTTGTTTCCCCGGTCTTCCATATCCCAGATGAAATCAAGGCCCGCATAAAAGGGATCTCCCTTGATCAGCTCCGCCCGGGCTTCCGGTTTCTCCATGGTGTCTTTGGGGACTCCAAAATCATCAAAGGTAACCACCACCCGGCCGTAGACCTTGCCGTTGTACTTGTAGATGGCGGTGATGGATTGGGGAAGTCCCGTTTCATCGCTTACGCTTTTCCAGAACCCCGTGATGTCGTCTGCCGCACCGAGGGTAAAAGCCGCCAGGATGAAAATCAGGAGGGAGGTGAAGATTTTTCTTTTCATAGTGCTCCTCTTTGTTTTTGGAGAATTATACTCTGCCCCCCGGGTCCTCACAATGTTTTTTTCCCTTTGGCTCGATTATCCGATAAAATGTGTTTATTCTATAAACAGTTAACCTGAAGGAGAGGCTTTATGCAGATCGTTGATATCATATTGAAAAAACGGAGTGGCGGCGCCTTAACAACCGATGAAATTAATTACTGGGTAAAGGGTTATGTGGAGGATCAGATTCCCGATTATCAGATCTCCGCCCTGTTGATGGCCCTCTGGTTCAAGGGAATGGACGAGCGGGAAACCCGGGATCTGACTCTTGCCATGGTTGAGTCGGGCGATACCATCGATCTTTCCCGCATTCCCGGCATCAAGGCGGACAAGCACAGTACGGGAGGAGTGGGAGATACCACAACCCTCATCGTGGCACCTCTGGTGGCGGCCTGCGGCGGCAAGGTGGCCAAGATGTCCGGCCGCGGCCTGGGTCATACGGGGGGAACCCTGGACAAGCTGGAATCTATTCCGGGTCTTTCCATCGATCAAACCATGGGCTCCTTTGAAGATATTGTCTCCCGGGCGGGCCTTTCGGTGATCGGTCAGACCGCCAATCTGGTCCCGGCGGACAAAAAACTCTATGCCCTCAGAGATGTAACCGGGACGGTGGATAACCTCTCCCTCATAGCCTCGAGCATCATGAGTAAAAAAATCGCCTCCGGCAGTGATGTTATCGTGCTGGATGTAAAGACCGGCAGCGGCGCCTTCATGAAAGAGACCGATGATGCGGTGGCCCTGGCAGAGGCCATGGTGGATATCGGGGTTTTAACAGGGCGGAACACCATGGCGGTGGTCACCGATATGGATCAGCCCCTGGGAAACGCCGTGGGTAATGCCCTGGAAGTCCAGGAGGCCATTGAAATTCTCAAGGGGGGGCATAAGGGAGATCTTCTTGAGGTGTCCCTGGTGCTGGCGGCGTGGATGCTGGTGCTTTCCGGCAAAGCCGCCGGTGAAGCCGAAGCCCGAAAGATGCTGGACCAGGCCCTTGAATCGGGGGAAGGGCTGAAACGGCTGGCCCTGATGATTGAGGCCCAGGGAGGTGACCCCCGGGTTACCGAAGATGTCACCCTTCTTCCCCGGGCGGCCCGGGAAATTCCGGTAACCGCCGCGAGGGGTGGGTGGATCACATCCATAAGGGCTGAAGAAGTGGGGGTGGCGGCCCTGCTGCTGGGGGCGGGGAGGACGAAGAAAACCGATGTCATAGATCCCGCCGTGGGGCTCTGGATGAAAAAACGGCTGGGAGACCAGGTCAAACCCGGCGATGTTCTGGCGGTTCTGCACGTGAATGACCAGACTCGCCTGGAAGAGGCCCGGGCCCGTTTCCTGGAAGCCCTGGAGATTGGCGACGAGGCTCCTGCTCCCAGGCCCTTAATCCACAAAACCATAACCCGGGGATAGTTTATCTCTCATCCGGTTGAAAGAGGAGCCCTGCTCCGAATCATCGGTGTGGTTGCCGGGGATCCGGGAATATTCTGTACGGGACCGGCAGAAATGCGTATAATTAAACCGAACATTTTTTAAGAGGTAAAGCCATGAAAGAGTCTTTTTCTTCACCCGCCCAATTAGGCGAATATATCGATCATACTTTGTTAAAACCCGAAGCCACGGCGGACCAGATTGCCCAGATCTGCCGGGAAGCCCGGGAAAACAACCTGAAATCGGTCTGCGTCAACAGCTGCTGGACCGCTTTTTGCCGGGAACAGCTTGAAGGGTCCTCCGTGGGCCTGGCTGTGGTGGTGGGTTTTCCCCTGGGTGCCATGGCTCCGGAGGCCAAAGCGGCGGAAGCGGCCCTGGCGGTACGCCAGGGGGCGGTGGAGCTGGATATGGTTCTGAACGTGGGTTTTCTGAAAAGCGGAAAACTCGACGAGATGGAAGACGACATCCGGGGTGTTGTGGCCGCCGCGGGACCCGGGGTGGTGGTAAAGGTGATTCTGGAAACCTGCCTTCTTTCTGAAGATGAAATTGTCGCTGCCTGCCAGCGCAGTGTCAAAGCGGGGGCCCATTTCGTCAAGACTTCCACGGGGTTCAATGCCGGAGGGGCTACGGTGGAGCATATCCGGCTGATGCGGAACACCGTGGGGCCCCAGGTGGGAGTGAAGGCTTCCGGCGGGGTCAGGAGCTTCGAGGATGCGGTCAAGATGATTGAGGCCGGGGCCGACCGCCTGGGAACCAGTTCCGGGCTGGCCATTATCCGGGGTGCCCAGGGCTCATCCGGATATTAGGAGGACGAAAATGCGTTCAGTAATCCTGGTTATCGACAGTTTCGGCATCGGGGCCCTGCCCGATGCCGGCCAGTACGGAGATGAGGGGTCCAACACGGCCCTCCACATTGCCCAGGCCCTTCCGGGGGAGAAGTGGACAGCCCTGGGCGATCTCGGCCTGGGGAACGCTTCGGAGCTGCTGGGGAATCCCCTTCCCGGGTGTGACGCCCGGAAGAATCCCCTGGGCTGCTTCGGCGTTATGGCGGGGAAAAGCCCTGGAAAGGATACCACCACCGGTCATTGGGAGCTGGCGGGGCTTGAGCTGCCCAAGGCGTTTCACACCTTTCCCCCCGAGTATCCTTCCTTTCCGGAAGAGATCCTGGGTGCTTTCTCTAAAGAGACGGGCCGGGGGGTGCTGGGAAACAAGGCTGCTTCGGGAACCGCCATTATCGAGGAACTGGGGGAGGAGCATCTCAAAACGGGAGATCTCATCTGTTATACGTCGGCGGATTCGGTTTTTCAAATCGCCGCTCATGAAGATGTGGTCCCCCTGGAAAAACTCTACCGCTACTGTGAGATTGCCCGAAAGCTCTGTAACCCCTATATGATAGGACGGGTCATCGCCCGGCCCTTCATCGGAACCCCCGGTGATTTTACCCGCACCAAGGGGCGGCGGGATTTCAGCCTGCCCCTTCCTGAAATCGGGATCCTGGAGCACCTGCAGAAGCACGGTGTGGTGACCCACGGGGTGGGCAAGATCGGGGATATCTTCAACGAGGAAGGAATCACCCACAGCCACCATGACAAGGGGAATCCTGCCTGCCTCGACCGGACCGAAGAACTGCTTTCTCAGCCCTCCCAGGGGAAAAAAGAGTTTCTCTTTGTCAATCTGGTGGATACGGACATGATTTACGGCCACCGGCGGGATATTGCAGGATACGGCGAAGCGGTGGAAGAGGTTTCCCGGCGGCTTCCGGCGCTGATGGAAAAACTGGAACCAGGGGACCTGCTCATCATCACCGCCGACCACGGCTGCGACCCTTCCTTCAAGGGAACCGATCATACCAGGGAATACGTGCCCCTCCTGGTTTTTCATAAGGAGAAAACGCCCCCCGGCGGAGGAGAGAGCCTGGGAATCCGGGAGGCTTTTTCCGATGTGGCCGCCACACTGGCGGAGTACTTCGGGGCTCCCCCCTATCCGCGGGGACGATCCTTTCTGGAAAAAGTGGGTAACTAAACCCATTTTGTGGTATTTTATAGTAGTAAAGGCAGTCTTCCCGGGTTCCTCCCGGGCTGTAGTAAGATTTAGTTGAAGAATTAAGGAGAGACCCCATGAACCGGTCTTGTAAAGTGTTTTCCCTTTTTGTCCTTGTGTTCCTGATTCTGCCGCTGATGGTGTTTGCCGGCGGAAACAAAGAGATGCCCCAGATTCCCCCCGTCACCTCCGGTGTTCAGTACCTGTCTCCCAACGGTGACGGAATTCAGGAGGAAGCCACCCTGGATTTTACCGTTACCCTCTATGTAAAGAGTGAATCCGGATATGTACCTGAATACGGTCTTCGAATTCTGGATGATACAGGCAAGACGGTGGTTCAAAAGATAACCAAAGAAGACAAGGATATCGGTTTTTTCGCCTCCCTCTTTCGGGGATACGATGAGTTTACCATGGAGAAATCCATAACCTGGGACGGCCGCGATGACAGCGGCAAGGCGGTTCCCGACGGTGTCTATACGGTGGAAGTCTGGGTCAAGGATGCCAATAAGAACGAAACCCGGATCAATGTGGATGACTTTGTCATAGATACCGTACCGCCCCGGGCGGTTCTTGAGGTTCCCGAGCTTCTGCTGCTGGCTCCTAACGGTGACGGCCACGCGGATACCTTCAGCCTTGGTTTCAGGGATGCCTCGGTGGAAACTGAGTGGGTCCTGGAGGTGCGCAACGAAGAAGGCACGGTGGTTTCCGAAAAGGTATGGAACAATACAGCCCCCGACCGGTTTACATGGGACGGCCTGGACGACCGTGGTGAACCGGCGGAAGACGGAATTTACTCTGTTGTCCTCTCATCTACCGACGAAGGGGGCAACAGTTTTTTAGAAGCCGTGGAAGGGCTGATTCTGGATCCCCGGGCTCCCATGATCCGCTACCAGGTGGATCACACCGCCTTTTCTCCCAACGACGACGGCATTCAGGATGAAGCGATCTTTGATTTTGAATACGATGATCCTCAGGCACAGTCTTGGTCCTGGACTCTTTCCCGGGGGGGCCAGACGGTTCGCACCGAAAGAGGAACCGGAACACCCCCGGCCCGGGTCGTGGTGGACGGCCGGGATGATCAGGGAGGGATTCTTCCCCAGGGTGATTACGTCTTTCTCTACACCGTGACCTACGAAAACGGCTGGAAGCCTTCGGTGGAAGAGGTGCTGACACTCGATGTTACCCCGCCGACGGTCCGGGTTTCCGCTTCCAGTCCTATTTTTTCTCCCAATGGAGACGGGCAGAATGACCGTACCAATATTTCCTTCAAGTCCTCCGAGGTGGTCACCTGGATGGGCAGCATTCTGGACATGAACGGCCAGGCGGTGATTGAAACGGGAGAGGAGCAGACCGTGTCGCTTCTGGCCTGGGACGGCTCCGACAAAAACGGACAGACCGTCGAAGATGGAGAATACCTGGTTCTGGCGGCCTTCACCGACCGGGCGGGTAACATCGCCTACTCCGAACCTCTGACCATCCGGGTGGACACCCGGAGCGTCGGCCTGGCCCTCAAAGCCCCGGCGGGATTCTCTCCCAACAACGACGGGTTTAACGACACTTTCTATATGGACGTGGAAGCCGATTTATACGAAGATGTGGAAAGGTGGACCCTTAAGATTCTTGATCAAAAGGGTCAGACCCTGCGAACCTTTTCCGGCACCGACACCCTGCCCCGGACCCTCTCCTGGGATGGTACCCGGGAGGCCGCTGAAAGCGCCGGGGTCCCTGTGACCGAAGGTATCTATGCCGCCCGGCTTCTGGTGGAATACCGCAAGGGGGATGTGGTCGGTGCGGCCACCGAACCCTTCTACGCCGATGTGAATCCCCCCCGGATAAACCTGCTGGTCACCACCGATCCCTTCGCCAAAACCGATGAGGGTATCGAGGGCAACGTTTTTATGTCTCTCCAGGTGGAAAATGAGAGCATCATCACCGACTGGGTCCTGGATGTCTACGATGACCGGGGCCATATTCTCCGCAGCTACCACGGCGCCGGGGATCCTTCCGGGGATATCGCCTGGAGTTCCCATGACAACGGCATCAACCTTTCCGAAGATATGGACGCCTTCACCATAGCCTTGCGGGTTACCGATGCGGGGGGCAATGTTTCGCGGCTGGAAGAGAAGGTTCCTCTGGACATCCTGGTGGTACGGCGGGACGGAAAACTCTACCTCATGGTTCCCAACATCATTTTCGGCGCCTACCAGCATGCTCTTTCATCGGCCGGCCCGGCTCTGGAAACCCGGAACCGGGATTCCCTGAAGCAGGTGGTGAATATTTACAGACGCTACCCCTCCTTCGGCCTGGGCCTGGAGGCCCACGCCCTGAATATTTACCGGGGGGGAAGCCGGGAGGCGGCGGAAGAGGAAATTCTCTTTCCCCTGACCGAACGGCGGGCGGAGACGGTAAAAGCCGCCCTGATAGAGCTGGGGGTTCCTTCGGGGGCCATCAGCAGCAACGCCTACGGCGGCGAATTCCCCATTGCCGATGTCACCGACCGGGCTTCCCGGTGGAAAAACCGGCGGGTTGAGTTCATCATGGTTGAATAAATCTTTATTAAAAGCCACTATACCGGGCCGGGAGATTTCCACTCCCGGCCCTTTTTGTCGGTCGATAAAAGCATTGATTGCCTCTCCATTATCGCTTATTCTGGGGGGTACGCATGGAAGCTTTTTTCTCAATTCTAAGGGGGGGTATATGACCCTGAAAAAAGGGGCCGCGGAATCGCGGTCTGTTTGTCTGGAGATGAAAAACATCGTTAAGAGGTTTCCCCGGGTCCTGGCAAACAACAACATCAATATCAAACTTTATGAAGGGGAGATCCTGGCCCTTCTCGGGGAAAACGGGGCAGGGAAGTCAACCCTGATGAATGTTTTATACGGACTTTACCGGCCCACCTCGGGAGAGATTTTTCTCGACGGTCAGGAGGTGGTTTTTCAGTCTCCCAAAGACGCCATCTCCAAGGGTCTGGGAATGGTACATCAGCACTTCATGCTGGTGGATAACCTTACGGTTACCGAAAACATCATCCTGGGGAATGAACCCGGTAAGGGCGGTGTCATCGACTACAAGACCGCCAGGGCGGAAGTGAAAGCCCTCTCCGAGAAGTACCATCTGGGGGTGGACCCCGATGCGGTCATCGAAAATATTTCGGTGGGGCTTCAGCAGCGGGTGGAGATTCTCAAAGCTCTTTACCGCAAAGCTAAGATCCTCATCCTGGATGAACCCACTGCGGTCTTGACCCCCCAGGAGGTGGATGATCTGTTCAAGGTCGTGAAAACTCTGGTTGAAACAGGAGTTTCCATTATCATCATCACCCATAAACTGGAAGAGGTTAAGGAAATCTCCGACCGGGTATACATCCTGCGACGGGGAGAGATCACCGGGGTCCACAGCACACCGGATGTTACCAAGCCCATGCTGGCCAATGAAATGGTGGGCCGGGAGGTCGTCCTGACCGTGACCCGGGAACCTAAAAAACTGACGGGAGATCCCACTTTTATTATCCAGGACCTGGTGGTGAAAAGTGATAACGGTATCGAGGCGCTGAAAAAACTCAGTCTCGATATCCGGCCGGGAGAGATCGTTGGAATCGCCGGGGTGGATGGAAACGGCCAGACCGAGCTGGCCGAAGCCATCCGGGGGCTTCGCAAGGTGGAAGCGGGCCAGGTCCTTTTTCAAGGCCAGGATGTGACCGGTAGTTCCACCAGGGATATCATCCGGAAAAAGATGGGTTACGTCCCTTCGGACCGTCACCGGTTCGGCCTGGTCCTTCCCTTTTCCATCGCGGAAAACATCGCCATGGGATATCATACAGATCCCCCCAATATACGGGGAATCAACATGAACTTCAGGTACATGGACGAAGAAGCACAGCGGCTGGTGGAAGCCTTTGATATCCGGACTCCCGGAACCAACGTTCCTGCGGGTAACCTTTCCGGGGGAAATCAGCAGAAGGTTATCCTGGCCCGGGAGTTCAGTCATGAACCGGAATTCCTCCTGGTCTCCCAGCCTACCCGGGGCCTTGATGTGGGGGCCATCGAGTACATCCATTCCCAGATTCTCAACATGCGCGAAAAAAATGTGGCTATTCTTCTCATATCCCTGGAACTGGAAGAGATTTTTGCCCTCTCCGACCGGATTCTTGTTCTTTATGAAGGGGAGATAGTCAAACAGTTCAGGCCGGAAGAGACCAATGAAACAGAAGTGGGGCTCTTCATGACCGGGGGAAAAGGGGCGGAAAATGAATAATTTGCGGATAGGTAAAGAAACCCTCCTTCTGGCAGCCACCGTGGTTCTGGCGGTGATCGGCCTGATTCTTTATGTGGCTGCCTACTTCTGGGGATTTTTCCTCATGGCCGGGGCGGCGGTGTCCTACTATTTTTCCCTCAGAATAAAAAACGGCAGGGAAGCTGCCTGGGAGGATGTGAGAGGGTTCCTTAAGAAACTCTCGATCCCCGCCATCGGTATTGTGGTAGCCATCGTCTTCGGCGGGCTCATCATGCTGCTCACGGGATATAATCCCCTGAAAGCCTTCAGGGCTCTCTTCTATGGCGGATTTGTCCGTAACTGGCATGTATCCATCCTCAATGCCACCCCTCTTATTTTTACGGGCCTATCCATCGCCTTTGCTTTTAATGCGGGTTTGTTCAATATCGGAGCAGAGGGGCAGTACTACATCGGCCTCATGGCTTCCACCTGGCTCGGTTTACGTCTGGGCCTCCCCCCCATTATTGTCATTCCGTTTATTTTTGTGGTGGCCGGGGCCCTGGCGGCGGCGTACAACGCGGTTCCCGCCTTCCTGAAGGTAAAAACGGGAGCCCATGAGGTTATTACCACCATGATGTTTGCCCACATCGCCCGATACATGTCGCCGATTTTTATCCGGGCCAACGGAGGCGACCCGGCCACCAGTACCCATGCCTATGTCACCGATGTGATTGGCGAGAATACCTGGCTTCCCATGTTCCGGGATTTTCTTCCCCGGGCCAATTACCGGCTCCATATCGGTATTCTGATTGCCATCGCCACGGCCGTTTTTGTCCACTACATCCTGTATAAGACAAAATTTGGCTTTGAAATCAGGGCGGTGGGAGAGAATAAGGACGCCGCCCGGGCCCAGGGCATTTCCATTGGTGTCAATGTTTTTCGGGCCCTTCTTTTTGCCGGATTTCTGGCGGGCTTATCGGGGGTTACCGAGGTTTTGGGATTGTCCCACAAGATGTTTGAAAACCTTAACGCCGGTTACGGCTGGAATGGTATCTCCGTGGCACTTCTGGCGGGGAATAATCCCCTGGGGGTTATTTTTACCGCCATCCTCTGGGGGGCCCTGGATGCAGGGGGGCAGTACATGACCCGCACCACCCAGACCCCCAACTCCATCGTCGAGATCATCAAGGGGGTCATCCTCTTTCTGATTGTTGCCCGGTACATCTATACCGTTTTGGGCGGTAAATTGAAAAAGCGCCGCTCCGCCGCGGTGAAGGAGGCGAAATAGATATGGAAGGTTTATTTTCCATTCTGAACACCGAACTGCTGGTGGCCACCATCCGTTTATCAACGCCCATAACCCTGGCCGCCATCGGGGCCACCATCTGTGAAAAGTCCGGCATCGTTAACATCGCCATGGAAGGGATCATGATTATCGGTGCCTTCTTTGCCACCGTGGTCGCCTATTACACCGGAAATCCCTGGGCGGGGCTCCTGGCGGGAATTATTTCTGGAGGGCTCTTTTCGCTCATCCACGCCTTTGCCACCGTCACCCTTCACCTGGACCATACCGTATCGGGGGCGGTTCTTAACATTCTTTCCTTCGGGATCGTCAGGTACCTGATGGTTTTGATATTCGGCCATCCCGGAACCACCAACCCCATTCCTGTGGGCCTGAAGGCGTACCAATGGGCGATCCCGGGGTTGAGCCGGATTCCCGTGCTGGGTCCGATTTTTTTCAACCAGACCCCCATCGTCTACCTCAGTTTTGTGGCCATTATCTTTTTTACCTTTTTTCTCAAAAGGATGAAGGTGGGGCTTCATTTGAGGGCGGCGGGGGAGCATCCCCTGGCCCTGGAAACCATTGGTGTTTCTGTCTACAAGATGCGCTACCTGGGGGTTCTGATCTCCGGGCTCCTCTCGGGGATGGCCGGAGCCTACCTCTCCATTGAGAATAACGTCTCCTTCACCGAGGGGATGACGAATGGCAAAGGCTTCATTGCCCTGGCGGCTATGATCAGCGGCGGCTGGCACCCCATCGGCGCTTTTCTGGCAGCCCTCTTCTTCGGTTTTGCCGATGCCCTGCAGATTCGTTTTCAGATCATCAAGCTGATTAATGTACCGGAAGAGCTCTTCATCATCTTCCCCTACATCCTCTGTGTGGTGGCCGTGGCGGGGCTTGTCAGACGGTCCCGGCCGCCCAAAGCCGATGGAAAAGATTTTATGATTGAAAGAGTTGAATAGCCGACAACGGGGATTTGAGACGCCAGGGCAATTTCATTGACTTGGAGTTACAAACGATATACGATGAGAAAAAACAGGAGGACGATGTAAATGAAAAAACTTTCTTTAATGTTTCTGGTTCTGGTTTTGGCGGCGGGGCTTTTTATGACCGGCTGTGCCAAAGAAGAAGCCGCCGATGACGCCCCCATGATTGTCAGTATGGCCACCGACGTGGGCGGTCTGGGAGATAAATCCTTTAATGACGGCGCCTATGCGGGTCTTTTAATGGCTCAGGATAAACTGGGTGTTGAACCCCGGGTTGTAGAATCCAAGCAGCAGACCGACTACGTACCGAACCTTTCCGGTTTGGCCGAAGACGGTTCTTCCCTTGTTTTTGCCGTCGGTTTTCTGATGGCCGATGCGGTGATTGAAGCCGCCGCCAACAATCCCGACGCCGCCTTTGCGGGTATCGATATCTGGGCCGCCGATGATGCGCCTAAAAACTTTCAGGGTATTTCATTTAATGAACATGAAGCCGGCTACCTCGCCGGAGTTGTGGCGGGTATGATGACCAAGGAATACGCTTCCGCTTCCGACAAGCTGAACGATGACAACGTCCTCGGTGTTGTCCTTGGTATGTTCATTCCCCCGGTGGAAAAATTTGAAGTGGGCTTTATTGCCGGTGCCCGGTCGGTTAACCCCACCGTTGAGGTGATTTCGGTGACCTCCGGTTCCTTTGTCGACCAGGCCAAGGGAAAAGAAGCCGCCCTGGCCATGATTGAGCAGGGTGCGGATATTATCTTCCACGCCGCCGGTCTCACCGGTCTTGGCGCCATTAATGCCTGTAAGGAAGAAGGTGTGCTGGCCATTGGTGTGGACGTTGACCAGAACAGCGTAGCCCCCGATACGGTTCTTACCTCCGCGGAAAAGAAAATCGTTCAGGCCACCTATCTGACGGTGGAATCGGTTCATAACGGAACCTTCGCCGGTGGTAATGCCTACTACGGCATCAACGAAGACGCCGTTGGTATTGCTCCCTTCCACAGTTTTGACAGCATGGTTCCCCAGGCCGTGAAAGACAAGGTCGCCGCCGTTACCGCCGACATGAAGGCCGGTAAAGTCAAAGTTCCCACCACCCGGGCGGAACTGGATAAAATGTAATTATTTGATCATGACATTTGCAGGTCATGGTTGGGGCCACCTCAAACGGGGTGGCCCCGCTTTTTGGTGGACCCGCGTGGCCCGCGCCGGGCTTTTGTGGGATAAAAACCCGGGACCACCGTGTAAGGGGGTATTATGGATGTATTAAAAGATCTGGAAAAAGCGGCGGAGTACCTTAAAAGCCGCAGCCGTTATACACCGGAGATCGGTCTGATCCTCGGTTCGGGACTGGGGGTTCTGGGGGAAGAAATTGCCGATCCCGACGTTTTTGAGTACGCCGACATTCCCGGTTTCCCCGTTTCCACCGTGGAAGGCCACGCAGGCCGGCTGATCATGGGGACCCTTCAGGGCCGGACTGTCATTGTCCTTCAAGGCCGATTTCATTACTATGAAGGGTACGATTTTGAAAGGGTGGTATTTCCCGTACGGGTCATGAGGCTCCTGGGAGTGGAGAACCTGATGGTCACCAACGCCGCCGGGGGGATTAACCGTGATTTTCGTCCCGGAGATCTAATGCTGATCGATGATCACATCAAGTTTTTTATCGACAGCCCTCTGCGGGGTCCCAATCTCAACGGTTTCGGTCCCCGGTTCAACGACATGAGCTATGCCTACGATTCCCGATTGAAGGAGACCGCTCTTTCGGCGGCGGCGGGACTGGGAATTCCCCTGCAGCGCGGGGTTTACGCCTTCATGGGCGGGCCCAGCTTTGAAACCCCCGCAGAAATCAGGATGCTGTCCGTTCTGGGTGCCGATGCTGTGGGAATGTCCACGGTTCCGGAGGTGATCACCGCCGTACATGGAGGTATGAAGGTTCTGGGTCTTTCCTGTATCAGCAACATGGCGGCGGGTATTTTAGACCAGCCCCTGAATCATCAGGAAGTCATGGAAACGGGAGAGAAGGTTCGCGCCACCTTTCTTTCACTGGTCAAGGCAATCCTGAGCCATTGGCCGCTCTAGGGAAAACGACACGCCGGGAAGCCCTCCCGGCGGGCTGCTCCGCAAAATCTCGGGAAGGGGGAAAGAAGGAATGGGTTCCTATGAATTTATTCAGACAGAAGAAGCTTTTAACCGCTACTACGACACGTTGAAGAATGAGGGTGTCAGCCTGATAGCTCTGGATATCGAGGGAGAGTTCAATCTGCATCAATACGGTGAAAAGCTTTGTCTGATCCAGATTTTCGATGGCACCCGCCGGGTGATAGTAGACCCCTTCTCCCTTTCTTCGCAGACACTGCAGACCCTTTTGGGGGATGACAAGATCATAAAGATCATGTTTGATGCCTCCAGCGATGCATCTCTTTTGAAAAATCAGCACCAGATTGATCTTCTTTCCATCATGGACCTGAGGATTGCGGTGGAGCTGTTGGCTTTTCCCAAGAAAAATCTTCATGCCGTTCTTCACGATGTTCTTGGTCTGAATCTGGAAAGCAAGAGCAAGTTTCAACGGTATAACTGGACCCGCCGTCCCCTGGATCCGGCGGCGGTTGAGTATGCCCTGGGGGATGTGATTTATCTCTTTGATGCGAAGGATAAAATCCTCTCCCTGCTTTTGGAAAAAGGCCTGTATGAAGAGTTTCTTGTCAGGACCATCATTCAGCAGAACAAGGATTATCGGAAGAATCCCGCAGACCGGCATAAAAACTTCAAGGGATACAAGAGGTTCTCTACGGGAGAAAAGAAGTTGTTCAAAGAAATCTTCTACATTCGGGACAGGTATGCCCAGGAACTGAATCTTCCCCCCAACATGGTTTTGGAGAATCGGGAGATATATTCTCTGCTGAAGGATCCGGCCCTGATTCGCCGCGTAAAGTTTCATCCCCGAATTCCGGGAAAAACCGCCCAGGCCCTTCAGTCCGAAGTGGCAGGGCTTTCGGTGGCCAGGTAAAGTTCGAACTCCCGGGAGAGCCGGTGAAGGTGTTCCTTAAGGACCCGGGACAGGTCCTGGAGCTCCTCCCGGGAGGCCCCTTCCCGTGAGGCGCTTTCCAGGGTCAGAGCCGATTCGAAAGCCGGGCCGGTTTGGAAATTGCCCACTGCTCCTTTGATGGTGTGGGCTGCTTCAGAAATGTCTCTTCCATCTCCGTCCTTAATAGCCATATCCAGTTTTACCAGCAGAGAGGGAAGCTGTTCCAGAAACGTTTCTACAATCTGCCGGACAAAGTTTTCATCACCAAAAAACTTTTTGACCAGGCTGTTCCATTCCATGGTGGGATGGGCTGGAGAATTGTCCTGACAGTATCTTTCCAGTACGGAAAAAACCAGGGTCTGTTCGATGGGTTTTGATATATAGCCGTCCATGCCCGCTTCGATAAACCGGTCTTCGTCACCCTTCATGGCATGGGCGGTCATGGCAATGATGGGAACCTGCTTGCCGCCGTCTTTTCCCCTCAAAATTCGGGTGGCGGTGATACCGTCCATCTCCGGCATCTGGATATCCATGAAAATAAGGTCAAATTTCTCTTTCTCCCAAAGCTGCAGCGCCGATTTCCCGCTCTCCGCGATGGATACCCTGTGTCCCAGCCGTTTCAGCATTTCTCCCGCCACCACCTGGTTTATTTTGTTATCTTCAACCAAAAGCACCGCCAGGGGGCGGCTGTTTTTCTGAGTCGCCCGGGGAGCTTCACTCCTGGTGTGGTTTCGTTTTCGTACTTCGATTTTTTCTTCTGCTACTATAGCCCGGAGGGTGTAGGACTCCAGAGGGGTGGCGGGCAAATGGAGGCTTTCGGCGTCATCGAAGTCACTCCAGGCCTGGTAAAGTCCATCGGGGATGAGGTGAATGATCCGGTTTGGATCCCAGCCATGAGAATGGATAAGGTCATCCTCCAGGGTTTTTACCTTGGGGAAATCATCGGTGATTCGGATAATGGCGAACCCTGTGGAAGAACAGGAGGGCGGGACATCGGCGGTGCCGGGGCAGGAGTAGCCACTATAACTGAGCGGTACGGCGTCCCAGGAACGAATCATTTCTTCCAGGGCCTCTCTGGGATCCTTGAGGGGGCAGAAAAGAAGGATCGGGGGAACGGCCTCGGGGGGCTTCTGTGTCCGGGACTCTTCGGCCGAAACTCCCAGACCGATGGTAAAGAAGAATTGGCTCCCCCTGCCGGGTTTGCTTTCCACTTCGATTCGGCCCCCCATGAGAAGCACCAGCTGCTGAGAAATGGTCAGCCCCAGGCCGGAGCCCCCAAATTTCCGGGAAGTGGAGCCGTCCACCTGTTCAAAGGAGTGGAAGATCGTATGGATCCTGTCCGCAGGAATTCCTATTCCCGTGTCGGAAACGGAAAACTGGAGCTGCAGGGATTTTTCGTCCCGGGACACCAAGCGCGCTTCCAGGGTGACCCGGCCCTTGTCGGTAAATTTTATGGCATTGTTTACCAGGTTAAGAAGAACCTGCCGAATTTTCCCCGGATCCCCGGACAAATTTTCTGGAAGACGATGATCTACCTGGGCCGCCAGGGTTATGTTCTGTTCCTCCGCCCTGGATCTGACCGTGCTCAGGCTGTTGGATATGAGGGTTCGTAAATTGAAATCAAAAATATCAAGCTGAACCTTCCCTGCTTCAATTTTGGAAAAATCGAGGATGTCATTTATGATGGTCAGCAGGGAGTCTCCGGAGGTTTTGATAGCCCTCAGGTATTCCTGCTGTTGGGTTGTCAGGGGTGTATTCAGCAACAGGTCTGTCATCCCCAGAACCCCATTCATGGGGGTCCTTATTTCGTGGCTCATGTTGGCAAGAAAACGGCTTTTTATCCGGCTGGCCGCTTCGGCCTCCTCGGTTTTCTTCAAGAGCTGCCGTTCTGTTTCCCTGTGCTCGGAAACTTCTTTTTCCAGGTCTTTATTGATTTTTGTCAGCTCAGCGGTCCTCTCCCGGATAACCCTGTCCTGGTTTTCATTCAGTTCCTGAAGGGCTATTTCCCGGGCCCGCACCTTCCTGGCCATTTGATTGAATCTGTTGGCTATACCCCGCATTTCTGTTCGAACCTGGCTGTCTTCGGAGAAGGCGAAATCTCCCGCCGCCAGACTGTCCATATTCTGCTGAAACCCCCGGAATGATTTCTGGATCAGGATCCTCAGGATCAGGTTGTTCAGAACCAATATGGAGAGAAGAGCGCCGATAATGAGGAAAATGGTATCCTGTTTTATCTGATTCAGGCTGCGGTCGTATTGTTTCAGGCTGATTTCCAGATCCACTTTTCCTATCACCGTGTCCCGGTAGTTAATTGAGGTACTGCGGGATATGGTCCTGTGGGAATCAAGTTTTTGGGCAAAAAAAACGGTATTCCCTAAATCATCGTTAATTTGAACTTTCTGGACATCCTGATGGTTCATATATATGTTACCAATCATCTCCACCTGTTCTTCGTCAAAGTACCACATGGGAATGGCCAGGCTCTCCCGGATCTTTTCCGTGTAGTCCTCCGCCATGTCCCGGTACATCACATCCATCTCCTGGGACCGGGTGTTGTAAACAAAGAGAAAGACGATGATCTGTACCACGGCGATACAGATGGTAAGGTAGATATTGAGTTCGCGGGAAATTGATTTCTGTAAAACCCTTTTCAGCCGGCTTCTGACACTTTTTCTCACCTGTTGACCTCACTCGTAAGGTTCTTTAAGCATAGGTTCTGGCAACGGCAAGGTCAAGTAAAAGCTGATTAAAGCTTATAGGTGAACAAGGCTCCATAATAGGGGAAGTTGATAGGAACGTAGCCGTCCTCCCCCTTGTGGGCGTCCAGGTCGGTGTAAGAAACGTTGGGCTGGGTTCCTCCGAAAACCATGATGAAGTTGAACTCAAACCGGCTGTCCACTTCGATACCCAGCCGGCCCATCACGCCGAAATGGCCGCCGAGGAATACCTCTCCCAGGGCGCCCACCGCCGCCTTGACATAAAAAGGATAGGAGCCGATGTAGTAGTTGAACTGAATATAGGGACTGGGCAGGAACATATTCATCAGGTTAATACCAACTTCGGTGCTGTATTTGTAAAGGCCCCGTTGGAAATCGGTGTAGAAATATTCCCAGGCGGCGGTGGCCATGAGGAATTTAAAGTCAGAGTTGAAAATGGGAAAAGCGTTGGCCACACCGCCGCCGCCGACGACAAAACGGCTTTTACGATAGCCTTTCTTGTACTCCAGGTACTCTTCCGCCGAAACAATATGCTTCTCATAGGCGTCCAGGTAATCGGTGAAGGTGAGCCCCAGGGGAAGAAACCGCTCTTTAAAGTTAACCAGGTCCACGATTCCGAAGGAAATGGCCCGGGTCACCTGATCGTAGGGAATTCCGTTCTGGAAAAAGAGCTTGATGGTGGCGGGCTGGAGGCCCCGGTTAAGGATGTCTATGTAATCGGAAATGGTAAAGGTAATATCATACTGGCGGATGTCCAGATAGGCTTCGGGGTCGGCATTCCGTTCCATCAGTCCTTCTGCCTGGGCCTCATCTGCCCCCAATAGATACCATTTTCTCTTCAGGTTCTCCAGCCGGGAGGCGGGGCCCTCCTCGCTGCTCCTTATCACATAGTGAAGTTCTATTTTCATGACGATATCTTTGATGGCGTCAAAAATCTGATTGGCATCCTTGATAAAGACGTTTTCGGTGAAGTCCAGCAGGCTGGTTTCCACATCGATGACCCGGATGTTGAAAGCGGTGGTATCCGCCAGCTTGTCGATGCGGCAAACAAGCAGTTTCTGTACCGCCAGGATTCGTCCTATCTCCAGGAGAGCGGAATCTTCTACAAGCCCGCTGAGGGAGAGTTCCTGCTCCTTCACCAGCTGCTGGATGACGCCCCGCTCCACGATCCGGAAGTGGTTTAGTTTAAAAACTTCGGTCCTGAGGATATCGGTGAACATCCGGGTATCGGAGGTGGTGAAGGTGGTGGACATCACGTCCATGATGGCTATCTGAGGCACTCCCTGAGTATTTTGGGAAAACCCGGAAACACCGGCAACGGCGGACAGGACAGCGATGAGAAGATACTTTTTCATGACTCTTTTCTCCCTAGGATATTAATTCTATCATTAAAAAGAGAGAAAATCCGTGGCCACACAAAGAAAACACAGCCCGGTTTCCCGGGCTGTTAATAATCTGCTTTTCCCTTGGTTTACTGGGTCATCCGGTTCTGGAGGACCGCCATGAAATCGTTGAGCTGGGCGGCGTACTCGGGGCTTCCGTTGATCCGGACGCAGCCCTGTTCCACTCCGCTGACAAACTCCACATCGTTGAGAAGCACCTTCAGGGCACCATCAACGCTGCTGAACCGGAAGTGAACAAAGGGCCGCCGTCGGGTGTAAACACCCCGCCCCGCTTTGGTGTTACCCGCCTTGACCCGGAGATAGGCGGCGATTCCCGTCTCTGTCACCGGCTCCACCGAAAACTGATAGATCCTGTCGGGCTGTTTGGTGGTCCATTTTTTCATTTTGGGATCTTCCAGTTTGTTCAGGGTACTGAGGGCGGTGGTTATCATATAAAGAGCCATTTTCACTTTCAAGGCCCGTTTCGCCGGATCTGAAGGCCGGGCCGAGGGCATCATCAGCTTCAGGCTCAGCAAAAGGGAGAGGGTTTTCAAGAGCAGCAGGGGGTGTCGCAGCCCTCCTTTGATAGAGGGCAGGGCTTTTCCCCCCGAGAGCATGTCGTTCATTTTTTCCAGGCTGGGAAACAACAGGGCCAGGGGCGGATTTTCCGGCAGGTCTTCCCGGATAGATAGTACCCCATCGTTAAACTCCAGGCAGGCTCCATAAAGGCCTTTGCCGGTCCGGGCGGCTAATACCACGGGGGCGGTGACGCCCCGGAATTTCCGGGCCATCCGGGGATCGTCCTGCAGGACAACCTTCATAACCGGCAGGGCCGCCCTGACAAAGAGCCGTGCAGTAACTTCGGCCTCACCGAAACCCGGCCTCGCCGGGTTGTTCTGGTCCATGACTGCCATATCAGACCTCGTCTTCCCAGGATTCATCTTCTTCAAAATCCCGGCCCATCAGCTCCCTCACATTATCGATGATACCGTTGGAGTCGAGCCTGTAGTGGGCGTAGAGGTCTTCGGGATAGCCCACCTCGCTGAAGCAGTCGGGGAGCCCCGCCTTGGTGAAGGCGCAGCCCTTGCCGCTCCGGGCTATCACGTCTGCCACGGCATCGCCGAGGCCGCCGATGGTGCTGTGTTCTTCGATGGTGATGATCCGCCGGGTTTCGGTTACCGCCTTCAGGACGGTTTCTTCATCCAGGGGTTTAAGGGTGTGCATGTTTACCACCCGTACCGAAAGGCCGTCCAGTTCGCCAAGGAGCCGGGCGGCTTCCATGGACTGCAGGACCGTGATACCGCAGCAGATGATGGTAATGTCGGTTCCCTCCTTCAACGTAACCGCCTTTCCCACCTGGAACCCGTAGTCTTCCTTTTCATAGTAGGTTGGTTCAAAACCGCGTCCAATTCGGATGTACACAGGGCCATCGATCTCCAGTGCTGCCCTGACGGCGTTGGCGGTCTCAATGCCGTCGGCGGGGGCAATTACGGTCAGGTTGGGAAAGGCCCTCATGATGGCCAGGTCTTCATGGCAGTGGTGGGTGCTTCCCGCCTGACCAAACGCGACTCCCGAATGGGTGGCG